>Ga0074198_1001440_pt1 | contig 15656 bp, 14 predicted proteins | sample EPASupsiteSAE323_FD_64527 | JGI IMG/M metagenome (GOLD analysis project Ga0074198, IMG submission 64527) | Bioremediated contaminated groundwater from EPA Superfund site, New Mexico - Sample SAE3-23 | ecosystem: Environmental > Aquatic > Deep subsurface > Groundwater > Contaminated ...
TAAAGTACCTAAATCAGCCAAACCTGATTTATTATCAACATCAGTATCAAATTTAGAAACACCTGTGTTTAATATCAACGTTCCGTCTTTGCCGCTAAAGTCTATTATGCCTGTACCGCCAGCAAGCGTCACATCATTATTAAAACTTATTGTTGCAGCATCATTGAAAGATATGTTGTTACCAACATCAAGCGTGGAATTAAAATTAACATTACCCGTGCCAGTTAATATAATATCATCAACTGCAACCGCCTTATTAAAATCAACAACAGATCCATCAGCACCTACATTAATTTTAGCTAAGGATGTTCCTCCGCTTCCTGTGTCAATACCCACCGTTCCTGATATATCAGAGCTTCCGCTTATAGTCAGAGTACCTGTTCCCTCAGACAAGCTGTATACGCTGCCGTTTATATTACCTTCTATAATGACTGAACCGCCGGCTGCTCCTAAATTCAAGTCTCCCACAAGGTTCTTATTAAAGACTACTGTATTAAAACCATTAAGATTGAAAATTTCTGATTGTACGTTTTCGTTAAAAGTTAGAACCTCTCCCGCACCCTCGGAGTTAATCGCCTTCAAAAGAACTACACTAGTTCCCACAGTATTAGATACCGTCGAAGTTCCGTTAAAAGTAAGCGTACCTGTTCCTGTATCACTAGTTATAACCGTACCAGTTATATTTACATTGTCAGCAAATGTTGCAATATGATCTGTTAAAAAAGATACCGCCGGAGTAGCGTTTGGATCAGCACCGATAAGTGCTGTATCAGCACCGTTAACGATAAGTGTATCTGCTGAAGCATACCCTGTGCTGTTAAAAACTAGCAAAAGAGCCGTTCCGGCCATCAAGAAAATCTTATTATTATTTCGATAATCCACTTGCCCCAACCCCCGTTAAGTGCATAAAGAACCCATATCTCCTATTTGATAATATTCATTATATTGAGACAAATCAATAGAATGTTTATTAAATATCTCAAAGACTTAACTTTTTTGTAAAAAATATACAATTTTAATTAATTACAATTTGTTTTATTATATGATACAATGTAATTATAACTGTTAATCTTTGACAATGAGTGATTTAGAAACGAAAATTGACATTATGAATCTGAGAAAAAAAAGAACGTTATATATAGTATTGTCTGCGGTTTTGCTCATAAACTTCGCTATTGTAAACAATGCACGCGCCCTTACGGATCCTGAAGAAAGATCTGGTAGTGGTTTAAATATGGGAAACGCTATAGGTAGCAAGTGGTTAGGTGCTCTACACGATAATACTAGCGATGCTATTTATGAAGCAAAATGCCATGCTTTGAACTATAAACCACTACTTTCTGCTTACGCACAAGACCCTTGCCTATCTACATCTTTAGATCCTACTTACGGTCAACTTCCAGGAGGTGCGATCTTAACTGATGCCCTTGATGATTGGTGGATAAAAGATGGATTTCCTAAAGTTAAGGGTGTAGCTTCACAAATAAGTGCATTTTTTATGGCTCAAACTCAGATGCTAGCTGTTTCTGAAGACGCTTCAAACGTTGCCGATTTCATAGGCACAAAACAGGAAGAAGAATACAAAACAAGACAAAGATATATGCCTAACGAATATTCATGCGTTGTCAGCTCCAATATTTCAGCTTTATCAAAAGCGTACACCGTTTCAGAAGAAATGACTGAAGGCTATAAGCGCCTACTGGAGAGAAGAAACACTAGTGCTAAAGGGTCTGAATCAAAAGATGGTCCTCTAGCAGACGTAAAGAAAAGATGGGATAATTATTGCCAATATTTCAATGATCCTGATGCTAATGGTGGTGTAAATTCTTGTGCCAACCCGCAAACAGCTGGATCTGCCCAAAATGGGGATATTGATATAGAAGGATTGATGCTCAAAGATACGATAGATATGACTGATACAGGTGCTAGAAAAGCGGCTGAAGCCATTATATTCAACCTTGTACAGCCTAAAATCGATCAAAGATTATTGGATACAATAAAAGACTCTGTTTCAGGTAGAGAGACCATAATTAAAATGCAGCACATGTCTGCTGTAAGAAATATCGCTGCCCACGTTATATCTTCAATAATAGCAAGAAGAGCTCCTGTATCTAAAAGCAATGTTTCAGGCTTATCATCAGGTACTTTAATTGGTGAAATAAGGAAGAATGCGGGAATTAATGCTGAAGATATCTCAGCTAACCCTAGCTATAACGAAATCATGCTCGCTATGACTAAAGAACGTTTTATGGACCCTACCTACTACATCAGGGTTCAAGATACTGTTCCTGCAATCGTAAAAGAGCAAGCAACATTAGAAGCTTACGTTAATCTACAACTTACAGATATTTACAAACTGCAAGAACAAATCAATATTCTTCTAGCTGCAAGGAATTCCTTCAAAGCTGAAGCTTCGCAATCTAAAGGCGGTCAGGTTGACACTATATCAACCGAAAATGCTGATGACGAAGATTACGAAGAGTAAAGTATTTATAATTATAAATACTTTTTAGGATCGTAGGTTTTAGAACCTTTTCTTATTTCAAAATGCAGTTGCGATGAAGCCACGTTTCCGGTTGATCCTGCTGCTCCTATTACTTGGTTTTTCTTAACTTTTTGGCCTTTTTTTACTTTAATCTTGTCTAAATGTGCATAGGCGGTTGTCATCCCTCCGCCATGCTTAATCAATACCAAATTGCCGTAGCTTTCTAAATCCCCGCCTATATAAGCGACAACACCATCCGAAGCTGACACGACTGGTGCACCTTTAGGCACAGCTATATTTACACCCTCATTGTACAACCCATCTGACTTTGCACCATAACCAGAAATAACCTTACCCTTAACAGGCCACATAAACCCTCTATTTTTCGAAGAGCTTACAATTATATCTTTCGGTCTTTCTCTAGGTTCAGAAATTTTAAATTCTTCTTCAATAACAAGAGCTGGGAGTCTTTCTACAGCTATAGGAGCTAGTACCTCAGCTTCGTAAGAAGTATCCTGCTTTCTGAGATTTTCAAGAGCACCCTTCTCAATAAGGGCTTCCCTACCCTCAGGTATTTTAATTGAAACAATATGCTGTTGCTCATTTTCTTCATACTGTTCATATTTGGAAGGTATTCTTAAATATTCACCAGATCTTATTTTATAAGGCATAGTAAGATTATTGGTTCTAACTAATTGGTAAAGACTTACATCAAACAAGTTAGCAACAGCTTGTAAATTGTCACCATATCGCACTTTATAGTCTACTGGTGCGGGCATTTTAAGCCTCTGACCATTAGCAAGTCTGTAAGGTGGGGTAAGCCCGTTTAAATCTATAATAGACCTTAAAGGCAAACGATATCTCTTGGCGATATTCCACAGAGTATCGCCATTTTTAGTCATTATAGCTCCGGTTTTAGAGTCTGAATTTATGCCAAAGTTAAGCAACCGTGCAGGCTTACTTTCATCCATGCAACCTGTCACAGCTAATATACACAGAAATAAACCTGTATATCGCAGTCCTATTTTAGTTTTGCAACGCAAACTCTTTGCTTCTATAAAGGATACTATTCGAATAATCCTCCCCCATATTATTGACATCGCTCCTATTCTTACCTGACTTTTTTTCATTAGCAATCTCAGGTAAAAGCGGGACAAAACGCGTAGGAGCTACTTTTTCGTACCTATAACCTCTTTCTTCACGAGTTATACGATATATAAACTGGTTTTTGTTATCAGTACCAACTGGAATTACCATTATTCCGCCTATAGCAAGTTGCTCTATTAAAGGAACGGGGGGTTCTTTGAAAGCGGCGGCAGTCACGATAATGCGGTCAAACGGAGCTTGCTCTGTCCACCCCTTCATACCGTCACCCGCCTTGCAGGTAATATTTCTAATTCTAAGAGCGGTGAATCTTTCCTCAGCAGTTTTCAGCAAAGGCTTATGCCTTTCTATACTGTAAACTCTGCGGCATATTCTAGCCAAAATTGCAGCCTGATATCCCGACCCAGTACCAACTTCTAAAACTATATGTCTGTCATTAAGCTGCAGCATTTGCGTCATGGTTGCCACGACTAAAGGCTGACTGATCGTCTGACCTTGTCCTATGGGAAGAGCCATGTCTTCATAAGCTTGGTCATGAAAACTTGGCTGAATAAAGACTTCCCTCGGAACTTTTTCAATAGCTGACAAAACATTGGGATCTGTAATGCCAGATTTACGCAATTTCATTATAAGCCTTATTTTACTGGCTATAATTACACTCATTTAAAAACATCCTCTAATTTTTTCAACGTTGGCAAATGAGTTAAATTAAGACCCAGCGGCGTTATAGTAACATGACCGTGGCTTAAAGATCCTACATCTATATGTTCATCTTCTTTATCACGTTTTGGAGGAGGCCCTATCCAGAAATAAGGCTTACCTCTCGGGTCGATACACTCAATCATGTTCTGTTCTTTTAACGAGAAATGTCCTTGAGGAAGAACTCTCAACTCAGGCTCTACTCCAACTTTTTTAACAGGTATATTAACGCTCAAAACAACGTTATTGTCTATTTCAACACCTTGCAGAGATCTGAGCACTTCAGGAATGAATTTGCGTGCCAAAGACCAATCTATGCGTTGGTTTTCTATACCTTCATCATGCAAAGCTTGACTTAAAGCAATTGCAGGAACCTCAAGTAACACCGCTTCCATAGCAGCTGAAATAGTGCCTGAATAGGTTACGTCATCAGCTGTATTCTGCCCATGATTAACACCTGACAAAACCAAATCAGGCTTAACATCATGCATAATTCTTTGAACACCCATCAAGGTTGCATCCGTCGGAGTACCCATAACGGAAATATGATATTCATCATATTTTTTAATACGCAAAGGCATATGCAACGTTAAAGAGTGTCCCGCTGCAGAATGTTGATTTTCAGGAGAAACTACCCAAACATGTTGTGTAATACCTCTTACAATTTCTTCTAAAACCTTTATACCTTCAGCATGAATTCCATCATCATTAACTATAAGAACTTTTGCCTTTGATATATCACTTGGAAACTTAAGCATTAATTATGTACCTCCAATTTTTCTAACCCGCCCATATAAGGCTTTAATACTTTAGGTACAATAACTGAACCATCAGGCTGCTGATAATTTTCAAGCACCGCAACCAAGGTGCGTCCCACGGCCAAACCTGAGCCGTTCAAAGTATGAACAAAGTAATTCTTTTTATCGCCCTCTTTTTTATAACGAGCTTTCATGCGTCTTGCTTGGAAATCTCCACAGTTAGAGCAGCTTGAAATTTCTCTATAAGTGTTTTGACCAGGCAACCAAACTTCAACGTCGTAAGTCTTTTGCGAACCGAAGCCCATATCACCTGTGCACAAAACTATAGTGCGATGTGGCAATTCAAGCTTTTTCAAAACTCCTTCAGCACAAGAAACCATTCTTTCGTGTTCTTCTTTAGATTTATCAGCTTCAACTATTGAAACCATCTCAACCTTATAGAACTGGTGCTGACGTATCATGCCTCTTGTATCTTTACCGGCAGAACCAGCTTCAGAACGGAAGCAAGATGTTAGAGCAGTCATTCTTAGAGGCAATTCTTCCGCTGAAAAAATTTTATCCATCGCAATATTTGTCAACGGCACTTCAGCTGTTGGGATCAAATAATGATCTGTAGTGGTTTTGAATAAATCTTCTTCAAACTTAGGCAATTGACCTGTACCGTACATAGCGTGAGCACGCATTAATAGCGGAGGAGAAACCTCCATATATCCATTTTCTTGAGTTTGAGTATCAAGCATAAACTGACCTATAGCTCTTTCAAGTCTCGCCATTTGGCCTTTAAGCATCACGAAACGAGCACCTGAAAGTCTAGCTGCAGCTTCAAAATCCATTCCCAAAGGTTCGCCTATATCAAAATGCTCTTTAGGATTTGCAATTGTTGGAATAGTTCCCCACTTGCGTAATTCTACATTTTCTTTTTCACTAGTACCAAAAGGAACATCATCCGCCGTAATGTTAGGCAGACGACTCAGCTTATCTTCAAGAAGCTTATTTAGCTCAACATCTTTTACTTCAAGTTCTGAAATTTGGTCTTTGTACTTAGACACGTCTTCCATCATTTTGGAAGCATCACCGCCCTTAGATTTAACTATTCCTATTTCTTTAGACGCATCATTGCGTTTAGATTGCAACTCTTGCAACTCGTTCATTATCGAACGTCTTTTTTCATCTATATCAATGAGTTCAGGTGTCTGAGGATCCAGACCACGCAATTTCCATTTTGAATCGAAAAATTCGGGCTCATCCCGAATAAGTTTAATATCGAACATTTTATCTCCCCCAAAAAGTTCCTATATGAATTCTATGATTTTTCCATGAGTTTTACAAGTATCACCGACAATTCATATAAAAAAATTAATGGGATACCTAAAAGCAGCTGGCTTACTACATCAGGAGGGGTAAGGACTGCTGCGATGGCGAAAATAATAACAATCGCATAGCGACGATGACTTATTAATGACTTTGAAGTTATAACCCCTATTCTTGCCAATAACACTAAAATCACGGGCATCTGAAAACAGAGTCCAAAAGCAAAAATTAATCCCATCACAAGGGATAAATATTGGTCAACTTTAGCTTCAAGTTGTATCGGCAATATGCTGTTTTCTATTTGGAAACTTGCAAAGAACTGCCAAGCCATAGGCATAACTATATAGTAAACAAAAGCTGCCCCGATTGCGAAAAGCACTGGTATTGCAGCCAGAAAAGGCATAAAGAATTTTTTTTCATTCTTGTATAAACCGGGAGCAACAAACGCCCAAATTTGATAAGCGATAAATGGAAAAGACAAAAAACCGCCCGCAAAAACGGCAAGTTTTATATAGGTGAAAAAAACTTCTGCCAAACCAGTATAGATTAATCTTCTATTTTGCCCTTCAAGAACTTCAGCTAAAGGCTGGACAAGAAAGCCATAAATATCTTGTGCGAACAAATAAGATAGGATGCTCAAAGATGTAAAGGCTAGAAAAGAATAAATAACTCTAGTACGCATTTCTACCAGATGTTCAATCAATGACATTTTTTCACTATTTTCAAGCTGTTCTGTCATTGTCTTTACTTTCATCTTTAACAGCTTTGTCTGCTTTATCCGCAATTTCACGAAGCTCAGTTTCAGTCATAAAAACTTCAATTGACCTATTAACATCGCTCGTTACAGCTTTGATTTTTCTGAAAACTTTACCGACTGAATATATAACATTAGGAATATCTTTAGGTCCTATCAAAATTACCCCTAAAGCTATCACCACTATAAATTCAGTAAGGTCGACACCAAACATTTAAGCTGCCTTGCTGCTATCGTCGTCTTTTTTAGCTGCTGTTATTGTCTTAGTTTCTTTATCTTCTTCAAGACCATTAAGTCCATTTTTGAAGTTACGTAAGCCTTTGCCTAAATCACCCATAACATGAGGCAGTTTTCCTGCACCAAAAAGTACAAAAACTATAAGCAAAAGAACTATTATATGACCTAAACTTAAACCCATTTTTAGACCCTTCCTATTATATTAATCTTCATCTTCATCTTCGTCATCTTCACTATCATCGTCTTCAGAGGGCAGAGAGTCAACCTCGCCCTCATCGTCCATTCTACCTAAAAGATCTTCATCTGTCACTTCCTGAGGATCTTCCAGTTCTTTACCTTTATTAATATCACCATCGAACAAGTCGGATGTCGGCATAGCATCAATAGCTGGGCGTTTATCCAATAATCCCGAGGCTTTAAGCTCATCCATGCCTGGTAAATCTTGAATATTTTCTAGGCCGAAATGGTCTAGGAATTCTTTTGTCGTAACCCAAGTAACTGGACGACCAGGAACTTGGCGTCTTTTACCAGGTTTTATCCAACCCGCTTCTATTAAAGAATCAAGCGAACCTGTGCTTATACTAACCCCGCGGATATTTTCTATTTCCGCACGGGTAACAGGTTGGTGGTAAGCGATAATCGCCATTGTTTCCATCGCCGCTCTAGTGAATTTGCGAAGACTTTCTTTTTCAAGCTTCATCATTTCAGCAATATTATCCGCCGTACGGAAAGCCCATTTCTTATCTCTCTTAACCAGATTAACTCCACGATCTTTATAATGATCTTTAAGTATCTCCAATATGTCAGGGATAATTGAAACTTTATCTTCAGAAAATCTTTCAGCAATAGTCGCGATATCTACAGGAGCCGGTGAAGCAAACAATATTGCCTCTACCAATTTCACATCAGTATCAGTGATAGGAGCTTTTTCTCTATCATCAACTTCTTTTTCCTCGCCGATGTCTTCTATCTCATCATCAACAAATTCATCTCCGAGTACTTCATCTATGATGCTGTCTATTTCTTCTTCATTATTCATTGTTCTTTACTTCCTCATCACTCGTAATAACACTATTGTTTTCTTCCGGCTTTTTCTCAGTGTGACGCCTTATATATATAGGCTTGTAATTATCTTCCTGCTGAAGGTCCAAAAGTCCACGTTTAACCATTTCCAAAGCCCCGCCCAAGGTCGCCGCTATGGCTGAGCGTTTTATAATTCTTTCTTCCACACCTACAGGCAAGAACATAAACAAAGATATCCAATCCTGCGGGATTTTGCCCAACATAGATTCGAGTTTTTCAATTGCCTCTTCCATAGAGTAAAGTTTTATAGGTTTCAGATTATATACTGAATTGTCTTTACGTTTCTTAATTGCACCATAAGAGCTAAGAATATCATAAAGAGTCATATCAAATTTAGACACGTAAGTTGTACGCAGACCTTCAGGATTACCGCGTGGGAATATCCCCTCACCTAATTTAGGCAGAGCAAAAAGTTTTTCCGCCGTACTACGTATAGATTCCAATCTACGTAACTGGAATTGCAGAGCTTCAGCAATATCATTAGCAGAAGGTTCTTCTTTCTTGGTTTCTTCCTTAGGAATAAGTAGACGAGATTTAAGGTAAGCAAGCCAAGCCGCCATCACCAAATAATCCGCCGCAAGCTCAAGCCTTAAGGCCTGAGCCTTTTCTACAAATTCCAAATATTGCATTGCCAGTGCGAGGATTGATATTTTAGTCAAATCCACCTTTTGGTCACGTGCCAAAGACAAAAGCATATCTATAGGCCCATCAAAGGTGCCTAAATAAAGCAACAGCTTTTCACTATCTGAGCAGGTGCTCAGCAAATCTTCTTCAAATTGTGGTTCGTCTTGTTCAGCCATCTTAATTATTTTTCTACTTTATATTCAATTCGTTGTTTTTCTGCCACTTGCATTCTTCTTGCAGTTTCTGCGGAGATATTAGCAACAGTTTTAAGAGCAACTTCTCTGTCACTCAAAGAAACACAAGTTACCTTGCCGTCATCTAATAAAGAATTTGTCAACATCGCCAAATCCATACCCGCCACCATAGATCTCTCAATCTTTTCTTTAACTGTTCCGCCTAGAGCTTTCATTGAAAGGCAATCAGCCAGCAACACTCCGTCAAAGCCGATTTCCCCTCTTATAATTTCATCTACGATTTTTTTTGAGAAAGTCGCAGGGTTTTCTTTATCAATTGCTGAATAAAGCACATGAGCAGACATTGCCCACACTGCTGAACCAAATTTTGACTTTGCTATTGATCTAAAAGTTTTGAAATCAGAATTTTTTAATTCTTCAAATGATGCATTTACAACAGGCAAGGCAAAATGACTGTCAGCCTCTGCTCTACCATGGCCGGGAATATGCTTCATAATCGGAGTAACATTTTGAGAGAGCAAACCTTCACAAACAGCTTCGCCCAATTTTGCTATTACATCAGCGTTATCACCATAAGTGCGACTTCCTGATAAAAACTTGTGACAATTAGGAGAAGGAACATCAACAACAGGGGCACAGTTTACATTAACCCCTATTTCTTTTAATTCACCCGCCATGTGTTTGTAATTGGTATAAGCAGCATTGCAGGCATCTTCTATCGATACTTCCGCCAAATTACCGTACGAACGTGCTGATGGATATTCGCTCCATTCAGGGCTTTTAAGGCGGGAGATATCACCACCCTCTTGGTCGATCAAAATCGGCAAAGATTGACAACCTACAACTTCACGCAGCGATGAAACAAGTTCTTTCACTTGCGATTTACTAACGCAATGACGTTTAAAGAGTATAAACCCGGCTGGCTTATACTCTTTAAATAAACGTTCTTCTTCTTTGGTAAGAACCTCTCCATCAACTGTTAAAACTACAGCCTTTAGAGAGGTTAGATCGAAGTTACTTAACAATTATGCATCCCCCAGGCTTTTGTGCACTGATTTGAGCACAGATATTTTTTGCCTGTTCTTTAGTAACCTTACCTGCTTGCAAGCGGTTGTAGATGCCTTTTGCTTTAAGATCAACTTGTATTATATTTTTGTTAAGCTTGCTAAGTAATTCAGGGAATTTCTTTTGCAATCTCATCCAATCTTTTTCAGCATCAACCTTTTCACGATAAGAACCGAGTTGAATTACAGTGTCTTTAGCTGAATCAGGTATTACGCTTTTAGGCTCAGATTTTTCAACTGCCTTTTTAACGTCTTTTACATCAGGCTTTTCTTCTTTAGCTTCAGAAGCTTTTTCTTTATCAGCAGGAGAATCCATCAATACAACACTATCAACTACTTTGTTGTCAGGAGCAGTTCTAGGATCTTGAGCAAAACCGTTAATAACACCTTTAGATTCCAAAATCACTTTTTTATCCATAGGCTCTTCTTCTTTAGGAAGAAGTTTTTCTACCTTTGCATCAGCAGATTCATCAAGAATATCTTCAACAACAGATTCTTTATTTGCACTTGTTTTTTCAACAGCAGAATCTTTGTTCTTAGATGTGTTTTCGATTGTTTCAAATATAGTGCTGTCTTGGTGTCTTACTTCCATACCTCTAGGATCTGTAGGAGCTTCTTTTGTAGATGAAGCATCAGCTTCCACCACAGGAACATTCATGTCGGTATATTTATCTTCTTTGCTAGGATACGCATACCAAATAACACCTAAGAACACTACCAAAACTAAGGCAGTCAAAATTCCCGGAGGCAATTGTCTTTTAGGTCTGTTCGGTCTTATTCTAGTACGCCCCATATAGAATGACCCCAAATTATCGTTATCTTTTTCATTGTAATCCATTATCTAATGCATCTCCTCTAGTGGTGTTACTCCCATAACATTAAGCCCTGACGCTATAACCGTGGCAACCGCCTGTACAAGAGCAAGTCTTGCTAGGCTCAATTCCCTATTGTTTTCTATCAAGAATCTCAGTCTAGCATCATCTTTTCCTTTATTCCAGAAAGAGTGGAAGGCTGCAGCCAATTCTTGCAAATAAAATACAATTCTGTGAGGCTCTCTTGCCTCTGCTGCCGCCTCTACAAATCTAGGCCAGTTTGACATAACGCGTATAATTTCAAGCTCATCTTCCGATGTAACCATACTTAAGTCAGCTTTTAGTAGGTTTTCGAGAGAAATTTCCTCTTTATTGAAAATCTCAAGAGATTTCCTCAAAATTGAATGGCAACGTGCATGAGCGTATTGGACATAAAACACAGGATTGTCTTTTGACTGCTCAACCGCCTTAGCGAAGTCAAATTCCATCTCAGAATCAGCACTGCGAGACAACATAAAGAATCTAACTGCCGCCGCTCCCACTTCTTCCACAGTTTCTCTTAGTGTGATGATGTTGCCTGAACGTTTTGAAAGTTTAACAGGTACTCCATTTTTCAGCACCTTCACCATTGCATTAAAAATAACATCAATCTGTGCTTTGTTATCGCTGAATGCGGCGATTGCAGGACGCATACGCTCCAAATATCCACCATGATCTTTTCCAAGTACGTTGATCATCCAATCAAAACCTCTGCGAGTTTTGTCGTAGTGATAAGCAATATCAGGCATAATGTAAGCCCAAGTGCCATCGCGTTTTTTCAAAGGTCTGTCAGTTGAATCTCCGAAATCGCTTGAACGGAAAAGAGTCAAAGGCACAGGCTCCCAATCTTCAATCTCTTTACCTTTAGGTGGAGGAAGAACACCAGTGTAAATCAAGCCTTTTTTATCTAATATATTAAAAGCTTCTTCTAAAGTGTTTTCTACAATCTCACGCTCATTGGTAAATACATCATGTTTAATACCTATAAGACGCAAATCTTCTTTAATAACTTCCATTAAATATTTAACGGCGAAATCTCTTATAGGAGCAAGCCATTCGCTCTCATCTTTATCAAGCCATTTGTTGCCATCACGCTCAACTAGACTTTGAGCCACTTCCTTCATATATTCACCAGGGTAAAGCCCTGCAGGAATTTCCCCAATTTTTTCGCCCAACGCTTCACGATAACGTAAATAGCAAGTGCGTGAAAGAACATCTACCTGAGTTCCCGCATCATTGAAATAATATTCGCGAGTAACATCATAGCCTGCTTTTTTCATTACACTTGCAAGAACATCACCTACTACCGCACCACGCACGTGACCTACAGTCATAGGGCCTGTTGGGTTAGCTGATACATATTCAATATTCACTTTGCGTTTGCTTGCAGGGTGTCCATCACCATAGTGAATGCCTAAAGATAAAATTTCTTTTAACAACTCACCCCACTCTTCAGCGGTTAAGCGGAAGTTGATAAAACCAGGGCCTGCAATTTCAACTTCTTTTATGCCCTGCATAGAGCGTAATTTTTCGGCAAGTTTTTCTGCAAGGTCGCGTGGCTTCATGCCCGCTGCTTTTGAAAGAACCATGGCTGCATTGGTAGCCATATCACCGTGAGTCATATCACGAGGAGGCTCGCAAGTCACTCGGGACAAATCAACATCAGCCCCTAGCAGCTCAACTATTATATTTTTTATTTTTAACTCGTATTTATTAAATATATTACTCATTTTTACCCTTCAATATTATAGTCCCCGAATAAATTCCTGTGTGCCGCTATGGCCGATTTATCTGTCATGCTAGCTATATGATCAGCTATTATCCTTGCGTGAAAATCCTTTTTGTCTATACCCTTTGGCAGGTTTTCGAATTCCTCTTCCCAATCGATAGGAACGAAATCATGGTTCTCCATAAACACATTAAACAAATCCTTAATTATTCTCAAGGCTTTAAATTTCATTCCCGCAAGATGGTGATGGCGGTAAAAGCTATTATATAAGAAATGTTTAAGCTCAGCATCTCTCTTTTTCATCTCATCCGACATTGAAACCATCTCCATACCGGCGTTTCTTATATCATCAGGAGCTTTCGGCGAAAGAGATTTTATGCGTTTAACACTTTCCGCAACAACATCTATCGTATAAGCACCCATAACATCACGGATAACCTCTTGCACCATTATTTTATCACTTAAATTAGGATACTCTTTAAGCTTAGCTTTTATAATTTCTTCTATCCAACTTACCTTTGCCAAATCTTTCAAAGTAAACATTCCCGCACGCAGACCATCTTCCAGATCATGACTGTTATAAGCAATATCGTCCGCTATGCCTGAGGCTTGAGCTTCCAAAGATGAATATTTATCCAACATAAAATCTTTGCGATGTTTGATGTCGTTCAGAGTAACCTTTGCTTCGTTTTCTTTAAGTATCGGGCCACTGTGTTTTATTAATCCTTCAAGAGATTCCCAACAAAGGTTTAGCCCTCTGAAATTCGGATATTTATTTTCAATACCTGTAACTACTCTTAAAGTTTGGTCGTTATGATCAAACCCACCGTAGTTCTCCATACATTCATGCAGAACATCTTGCCCTGCGTGAGCAAAAGGAGCGTGTCCTAAATCATGAGCCAAGGCACAGGTTTCAGCCAGATCTTCATTGGCTTTGAATATGCGTGCCAGATACCTTGCCACCTGAGCAACCTCTATACTATGAGAAAGTCGAGTGCGGTAATTATCACCTTCGTGATATACAAAAACTTGAGTTTTAAATTTAAGTTTGCGGAAACCTTCAGAATAGATTATGCGGTCACGGTCACGCTCAAAATTATTTCTGGTTTTGCTATGAGCTTCATCATGCAGCCTGCCTTTACTCTCTTCAGGGCGGGAGGCATAACCAGCCAAACCATCTTTACTCAAAAAATCACTTAAATCTTTATTGTTCTTGCTCATATTATTAATCCTGCCATTGGGTGCAATTAACATAAATTCATCTGCCCTATTATAGAGCCTCAAAAGATTATTATAAAGCGAAAAAATGGCTATATATTTAGCCTATAGCCCAATGGAATAAGGTAAATATTGTCATTCCGAATGAAGCGGGATTTTACCGTCGAAAGACAGTATCCAGAGATACCTACATTTAAGACTCTAGACCCCGTTTTTCAACGGGGAATTTTTAATAAAAGTTAAAAATTTTATCTTAATTCAGCCCATGTACTAATACTACCTGTAAAACTATAAGTGCTCCCATTAGGAACAATCATTGTTGTTGTAGATGAATGGTAATATGAACCAGTGTATTGATGTGTTCTGAATGCAATTCCATCAATATAAAGATATCTGTTCTGACCATCACCGTTTGCAGAAATTGCAACCATAATTGGTTTTCCTGTGGTATTTGTATAGTTTGTTCCTGTAGCTCTACTAGCTGTAACGTTTTGCCATGTTTGACCTACCCCAACACATAAGTTATTTTGCCATGAAGACGTTCCGTCTGCGGCACTGGTAAGAACTTTACCTGCCCCCTGCGTACCATCTTGAATTCTTACATTTCCAACAACATGTAATTTCTGTGTAGGAGCAGCAACACCAACACCCACATTGCCCATAAAATAATTATTAGCTGTGGTTGATGTTGTCTCTATTGCACCATTAAGAAGGTGTAAAACTTTACCATTCGCAAAGCTATGTATTCGTGCATTTCCTTGAAAATTATCGAACTGAAGAATCCCATAAGAACCCGCCCCCATAAGTTGCAGTTCTCCACCTTCATTGGTACCATCTTGTGGATCAACACGTAAATAATCTACCTCAGCAATCCCAGCAACATCTAATTTATTTGCAGGTGCTATTGTTCCTAAGCCTAACCTGCTATTAGCGTTATCCCAAAATAGTCCCGCATTATTTTCAGTCAGCAATGTTCCATTAAAAAATGGAATACTGCCTGTAGTAAAAGCACTACTTCCTGTTCCTCCATTTGCTACGGGCAATATACCTGTTACTTCAGACCCTGTTGTTGAAAGAGTTATAGTGCCGTTGTCTCCTATAGTATCAGGCGTAGCATCACCACTACTGGTTATGGTTGGTGACCATCCTTCAGCGGGAGTGCCTGTGACAGTTATTCCGGCACCAGCAGTTACACCAGCCACGTAATTACCTATCGTGTCAGCTCCTAACTCAACAGCATTATCGGCTATTTTAGCACTTGTCACCGCACTATCATTTATCTTTGTTGTGGTGACAGCGTTGTCTGACAATACCGTTGCTAAACTGCCCGAGGCTGTTGTTACAGCACCTGTCAAAGCAGGGAAATTAACTGCAGGCAAAACTGTTTCTTTTCTGAACAAGCCCGTTTCATCCGCAACTATTAAGCCTGAAATAAGACTGCTCACTTTAAAATTGTTAGATACAGTCACCGAACCCGAAACGTCCAATTCCACTGAAGGGTTATTAAGACCTATTCCGACCCTTCCTGTTTCGTAATAAATATTT
>Ga0074198_1001441_pt1 | contig 15650 bp, 14 predicted proteins | sample EPASupsiteSAE323_FD_64527 | JGI IMG/M metagenome (GOLD analysis project Ga0074198, IMG submission 64527) | Bioremediated contaminated groundwater from EPA Superfund site, New Mexico - Sample SAE3-23 | ecosystem: Environmental > Aquatic > Deep subsurface > Groundwater > Contaminated ...
GAATCAAGTGGCTATCGGTTGGCAAAGCTCATGGGGTGGACCACTGGCAGGACGAATAGTGCAATAGACAGACTTGAGGCAAAAGGGCTAATAAAAGTGGAGCGAGTTGTGCGGAGTGGTCGACTGCAGCTCTCTGTGGTGCCCAGGCCGTGGCAGGAATTCTTCACCAACGAGGAGTTAAGTGAAATGAATGAGCCCGAGTACTGGAAAGAACTCGATGAAATAAGGCGGGGTTAAGGAGATACCTTTTGCCTAGCTTCTGATGCTACGGCGGCCCGGCCAGCCTGCTCGATCCTAGGCGATCCACGCTCGACTGGATTCATTCCTCGATTTCCACCTTGCGCCTCTCGAAGAATTCCCTCAGTGCATCTTCCACAACTTTGCTTTGGGCACTCAAGCTGTTCTTTGTTTTTGCGGTATAAATCTTAAGAGTTTTGGCAATCGGTTCGGATAACGTCAGCGTAGTTTTAGTCATTGACAGCTAATTAATTAGATGGTGCATATAGCTGTTGGTACCTAAATGCATTAAAATTTTATGTCAAAGCTCAAGCAGCATCCTCCGCATGACCGCACGAGAGCCGTCGAGCGGGCAGCCGGCATCCCCGGAACTGCCAACCGGCAAGCGAGGCCCGGCCAGCCAGCCCGGTGATTGGTGGTATAACGCTCGACCGATTCCCACGAGGAGGACAAAGTTAGCTTCTAACTAGCAAAAAAAGAATTAACCGAAAACGTTATCCGTACTTTCGTTCTGTTGTGAGGGAGATATAGGAGGGACTGAATATGTCAAAGCTATCCTGGGCAGTGGCACTTATGGTAGTCATTATTTTTATTCCTGATGCGTATTCGATTGATATTGGATTCTCTGCTGAGAATGGCGGAAAGTCCGCTGGGCTGTCGAGCAGTTACGATGTAGATACCGATTTTTCAGTGAATGAAGAAAGCACGGCACATTTTGATCATCCGACTATTGAGAACACCAGATCCATCTCCGGCATAGGAGACCTCAAGGCTTCCCAGAGCTACACAGGAAGTGATGGTTATTTTGGTCAAACTGATCTTGATGCATCTGCTGTTTCAGGAACCTTTAAAGGTACTGCCAGTGTTTCGTCTTCCGCCTTAAGCGCCAGTCAAAGCGGGTCCTTTGCCGGAGATTCGGCGGATATAAGTATGAGCTTGACCAGTAAGGAAAATTCCGTGTATGTCGGTTCTGGCATGACCTTAGGAAAAATTACCACTGCCCAGAGCATATGGACAGGCAGTGCCGAAGGTGCTCAGGACACACAATTAACTGGCGCAGCTTCTGGATATGTAGATACGGGTGGCTACACTTTGGGAGATGCCACATGGATATTTGATCATCAGGAGCCCCTAGCAGGAACAGATGGTAACCTGGTATATTATCAAGGAGTTCGTGCGGACGGCACAGTAGTATTCTCGGTTGATTGGCTACCTGTCGTTTGAGCAAGATGTGTGAATGCTTCATTATTGATTATAGGATGGTCGCTGCCCTAACTCTGGTTTTTTTGTAAGCGGAACTAATTACTTGTTTTGATAATCATTTAAATTAATTTATACTAGCTTATTTTAAAATTGCTTTTTGCTCAAGTTCAAGAAAAAATTTTTATATTTAAACACTTGAACGTGCAATTTGGTCCTTTCCCATGCAAAAAAATTCTGCTGATAATTATAAATTAGAGGTGTCCACTAACTGCGACAGCTGGACATGTATCGAAAAAATCGTTAAGAGTAATCGAGAAATCTTTATAATTTTATTGCTTCTTGAAATGCCAATGTGTGGCTATGATATAATAAAAACAATATTTATTGAATACAAAGTATTCTTGAGTCAGGGGACGGTCTACCCAATTTTATATTCGTTAGTAGAACAGGGATTGCTTTACGCCGAGTACGGCAAGGGAAATATGCGATCAAAAGATACAACCTCACATCACAAGGCAAAGAGATCGCCAAAACAAAAATGACTGAATTTATAAGCGCTATGAATTATATAACTCAGAACATTCAAAGATAAATAAAATATAACAGGTCAACGCCTGAGCATCGGCGATCAGTCTTCATAGCTCTCTGCATCCAATACTTGATCGGAACTCCAGAAGACATCCATGATGCCAAGTCTGCATCCCTGCAACGCAGGCTCCCTGATGTCCTGGCCCACGAGTTGCCACCCGGCGAGTACGCCCGACCGCACGAGAGCCGCCGAGCGGATAGCTGGTATCCTCGGAGCTGCCAATGAGCGAGCGAGGCCCGGCCAGCCAGCCCGGCGACCCGGCGATTCATCCTCGACTGAATCCTGCAGATAAAGCGCCGCCCCAAAGCCGCATCTTCCCATGTCCCCACGCGCGGGACCCATCCGGCCTCAATCCGGCTGCTCCGCCACCATCTCTTCGATCGCTCCGAATGCCTCCAAGGCCCTCTCGCCTTTTGGCGTCGTTTTGTAGATTATAAATTTGCCCGGAACCATTTCCAGAAGCCCACTGTCGATCAGCAGACTCAGATAAGGTATAATCGATTTGAAATTCAGGTTTGACTGGTAGACCATGTGGGTTTTGGTTACACCGGGTTTCAGGCATGTTTCGAGGATTTGGGCGATGATTTGATCTGTATTCCGTGGGGACATCGCCACAATAATATCATAGCTTCGTATTATATTTTTTGATGCATTGAGATTCCGGCCATCATCTCTGCCAGAGCTGCGCGCCTCCTGCTCCTGTGGATGCATGTGAGCATGCGGCCCGGCCCTGCAGATCTGCCAACAGGCAAGCGAGGCCCGGCCAAACTGCTCGATCCTGGGTGATTTAGCGCTACGAGCGGATTCTCTAAATTGTAAATCATGAGCGGCCAAGCGAACCGATTTTTTTTGATCCCATTCAAGACTTTTCTGTCGCGAATATCAATAATAGGTGTAAGCTGTATCGCTCAACTATCTAATTTTAAAAATCTATGATGCTAAACGAGTCTGGATAGATTAATCAAAGCTATTTATCAGGGATAAGATGGCAGGTCCCACATAGAAAGATGCCTGCGAACCAAGCCTTCTGCCTTGCATGGCTATCGGGAATTCCTCCATTTGCGAAATCTCTCATAATTTCATCAATAGAGCATTCTACGCTTGGCAGCAGGATCGCCTCGTTTAATGATTTGCTTTTGCGATTAAGGGCAAAGTACTTGATAGCAAATGAAGTGCGAACTGGTGTTTCAGGTATTGTCAAAGGTGGCTCATGTCAGCAGACGACAAAGATAATCCAAGAACGGAGACAATCTCCGATTGCTCTGGAGCAATAGCTGAAATGGACTCCAACCTACTTGCAAGAATCATAGATTTTGTCCCGGATGCAACGCTAGCCATTGATCTCAAAGGCAATGTGATCGCCTGGAACCGGGCCATGGAGAAGCTGACTGGCATCAAAGCCGATGACATTGTAGGAAAAGGGAATTATGAGTATGCATTGCCTTTCTACAATTGCAGGCGACCCATTCTAGTTGACCTGGTTTTGAAACGGGATTCAAAAATTGAATCAAAATACAGGAATCTGCAATGGGATGGCGCAAGCATAAGTGGCGAAGCTCAGATTTCCTCATCCAGGCAGGGAGGCTCCTATACTTTGGGCAAAGCCGCCCCTCTTTACGGCACTTCGGGAAATATTATCGGTGCAATAGAATCGATACACGACATAACAGAACGCATGCAGATTGAGGAAGACCTCAGAAGAAGTAGAGAGAAATACCACAATATCTTTGAAAACTCCATAATGGGCATATACCAGAGTGTTCACGGCGGCAGGTACTTGAGAGTCAATTCAGCTTTTGCGCGGCTTTTCGGGTACAATACTCCCGAAGAGCTGATTGCAGACGTTGATGATATAGGCCATCAGCTCTACGTTAATCCCCAGGACCGGGATAGAGCAATAAAGACTCTTCATGAACAGGGAATTCTCGAAGGATTCGAACTTGAAGTGCAGCGAAGAGACGGCACCAAGTTTTGGGTCTCCATGAATACCATAATAGTGCAAGATGAGGACGGAACCCACTATGATGGAACCGTCGAAGATATCACCAAGCGCAAACAGGCAGAACATGCTCTAAGGGAATCGGAGGAGAAATATCGCCTGCTGTTTGAGAATGCTAATGAATCAATTCTTGTTGCGCAGGATGGGAGAATAAAATTCTTCAACCCCAAATTCATGAAGGTTTCGGGCTATTCCGCAACGGAGCTGGAATCCAGACCGTTTGCGGAGATCATTCACCCAGATGATAGAGAGGCGGTAGTCAACAATCACCAGAGACGGCTTCGTGGAGAGGATGCCCCTCAATTATATGCTTTCAGAATAATCGATAGGGCAGGAGCCGTTAAATGGCTGGAGATTTCTGCAGTCCTTATCAATTGGAATGAAAGACCTGCAACTCTGAACTTTCTTATAGATATCACTGAGCGCAGACAGGCTGACGAGGCGCTCTTGGAGAGCGAGGAACGCTATCGTACTCTTTTTGAGGAATCTCCGGTACCCATTTGGGAAGAGGACTTCTCCGCAGTTAAACAATATTTGGATCGCTTAAGAGATGCGGATGTTGCCGATCTTGCATCCTATCTCAAAGACCATCATGAAAGCGTAGTTGCGTGTGCAGAGCTCGTGAAGATACTCGACGTAAATAAGGCAGCTCTGGATCTACATATGGCCAAAGGCAAAATGGATTTGCTCTACCACCTGACTGATACCTTTACCCCAGAGTCCTATGATACGTTTGCAGATGAGCTACTTGCAATTTGGGTTGGGGAACGCTCCATGGAAACGGATGCCATCGTAAAGGCTTTCGATGGGACATTTCGCAACGTCCATGTTCGTTGGTCCGTCGCCAAAGGTTGTGAGAAGACCCTGTCCCGCGTGTTCGTATCTCTTGCAGATATTACCGAGCCAAAGCGGATGGAAGAGGCGCTGAACAAGAAGGATATCCTGCTCGGCGGAGTTGCCTTTGCTACAAACATTCTTCTGACTGAGACGGATCTGAATTTTGCGCTAAATCAAACTCTGGAGCTTCTTGGAGCAGCCGCGGGCGTAGACCGGGCCTATATTTTCGAGAACTATGATTCGAAAAAAGGAGAGCTTCATGCAATTCTGCGTCATGAATGGACGCGAGAAAACGTCATATGCCATAGGGACGAACTCAGTTTGCAGGACCGTTCGTACTCTATGGCCATGTCCCGATGGTATCAAATGCTTTCTTGCGGACATCCAATCAAAGGCTTGGTTAGAGATTTTCCGGAGTCCGAAAGGACGCTGCTGGAGCCTCTGAGCACTAAATCAATCTTAATTTTGCCAATTATGTTGGAAAGCAAATTCTGGGGATTTATCGGCTTCGATGACTGCAGCTCAGAACGTATCTGGACCAGTATCGAAGGATCAATTCTTCAGGCCACGGCAGCTTCAATTGGTGCAGCTATCGCTCGGGTGCATGCAGAAGATGAACTCAAAAAGGCCAAAAATGCTGCAGAGTCTGCAGCCAAAGCCAAATCTGAGTTCCTGGCAAACATGAGCCATGAGATAAGAACTCCTATGAACGCGGTCATAGGATTGACGGGTCTTCTCATGGAAACGGATCTGACGGTGGACCAGCGCGATTATATGGAAATGATTCAAAGCAGTGGCAATTCGCTGTTATCGGTCATAAACGATATACTCGACTTCTCTAAAATCGATAGCGGAAAAATGGAATTAGAATCAAGGCCGTTTAATCTGAATGTGTGTATAGAAGACTCTCTAAATCTGGTGCGCCCGATTTCATCCGAAAAAAGCCTTGATTTGACATATACAATAGCTGAAAGCACTCCTCTGGCGGTCATCGGCGATCCCATCAGGCTTCAACAAGTCTTAACTAATCTGCTCAGCAATGCCGTTAAATTCACCGATCAAGGCACGATATCGGTCTTGGTCTCCAGTAAGAAGCTCAACGATATAAGTTACGAAATATGCTTTTCAGTGAAGGATACTGGAATTGGGATTCCTGAAGATAAGATGAGCCGTCTTTTCCAATCATTCACTCAAATAGATTCATCGACTACGCGTAAGTACGGTGGCACCGGCCTCGGTCTTGCCATAACCAAGAAGCTTGTGGAAATGATGGGTGGAATGATCCAGGCTGAAAGCGAATTAGGCAAGGGCTCAACCTTTTACTTCACTATATTAGCTGATGCTGCTGTTATCACGCCCGTGAGTGGAAAGGCAGAGGCGCAGCAAGAGGGCTACAATGGAGAGGATCGGAATCATGTCCTTCGGATACTATTAGCCGAAGATAATCCCGTTAATCAAATAGTAATGTTAAAAATGCTAAATAAGTTGGGCTATCACGCTGATGTGGCCGCTAACGGGATCGAGGTTATACATTCCTTGGAACTCAAGCCCTACGACCTAATTCTAATGGACGTTCAGATGCCGGAAATGGATGGCTTTGAAGCGGCCAGGGAAATTCGCAAACGCTGGACGTCTGAAGATCAACCGAAGATAATCGCGATCACCGCCTATGCACTCAAAGGCGATCGAGAAAAATGCCTGGCAGCAGGCATGGATGATTACATTAGCAAGCCAGTGAAGCTGGATGAGTTGAGGGCTATCCTGAGATCTTATGATTAGCTTTTGGATGAAACAATCATTTGGCGCTCGGCCAAGTCCTCTCGCCCATTAAATTTTTCGTTTACTTTCGCCCCGCATGCCTCGTCCTTATCATCTCCGCCGCAATTTCATATAGCTGGGAGATGCGGGCTCGACATCCAGCCTCTGGGGAGGTGCATTATGTGGATCTTCGACTCATACGATAAGGGCTGCGTGGAGCTATGGGGCCGGGAGCGAGGCCTCACCAGAGCCAGCGCAGCCTATCCGCCCTCGTTCTATATGCTCCTCAGGGACCCCCCCGCCCACCGGGAAATGATCGAGGCCCTGGAGAGCCGCTTCAAGACCGTGGAGTGCAGCTTTCGAACTATCTTCGGCACCTTCCAGGGCCATAAGATATATGCAGGCCGCAAAGTCGCCGAGAAGATCGAGATCCAGACACATCACCAGGCTGAGCTCTACAACGTGGACGTCCGCCAGGACCAGCGCTACATGGCCGAACACGATCTCTTCCCCTGCGGAGATCGAGACGAATCCCGGTTCTCGCCCGATTTCGATGTCCCTCTAACCACCCTGGAGCTGCAGGTGACCGGCGATCCGTCCATGCCTACTGAGATCTCCTGCGTCGAGGTCCTGGACGGTCACAAAAGAAAGCTGCAGGGGCCGGAGCGAACCGTCCTCTCCGACCTCATGGAGCGGATCAAGTCCCACGATCCCGACCTGATTCTCTGCCCCCATGCCGACACCTGGATTCCCGTAATGGTCCGCAGGGCCAGAAGATACGGCCTGGAGCCAGCCATCAGCCGCACGGGCTTCTTCAAGCCCATGGCCTCCAAGTCCTACTGGAGCTATGGAAAAGTCAACCATAAGGAGGGCGCAATGATCCCCGAGGGCAGGATCCTCATAGACACCGCCAGGAGCTTCGTCTACGCCGAGAGCGGCCTGAAAGGAGTCTTAATGGCCTCCCGGCTCTCAGGCCTCTCCCCGAACCTCACCTCCCGCTTCACTCCCGGCACTCTCATCTCCAGCTACGAGGTCTTCGAGGCCCTGCGCCGGGGCGTGGCCGTGCCCTTCCGAAAGCGAGACGCAGAGGCCGTGAGGAACATCTCCGATTTGAGGGCCAGCGACAAGGGAGGCATGATGTTCCAGCCGGAGCCGGGAGTATACGAGAAGGTACACGAAATCGATTTCACATCCCTGTACCCTTCGATCATCGTGAAGTACAACCTCTCCCCCGAGACCATCGAGCGTCCTGAGCTGAAGGGCTTCCTGAGCACCGTCCTCTCCTCGCTGCTCTCCTTACGCATCGAAACCAAGAGGCTGAAAAAGACCAACCCTGATTATGCCGGCATAGACTCCGTCCTGAAATGGATGCTTGTTACCTGCTTCGGCTACACCGGCTATCGCAATGCAAAGTTCGGCCAGATCCAGGTCCACGAGAGCATAACAGCCATCTCTCGCGAGTTGCTCATGCAGATCAAGGACCTGGCGGAGAGCATGAACTTCCAGGTCCTGCATGGAATCGTGGACTGTCTCTGGGTTATCGGCGAGCCCATATCGAGCTTCAAGGAGGCCGTGGAGAGAGAAACGGGCATCCTGACCGAGGTCGACTCCTACGACTGGATCACCTTCCTGCCCATGGCCGATGGCTCAGGGGCCTACAACCGCTATTTCGGCAGGCAGGATACAGGCAAGATGAAGATCCGGGGCGTGATGGCCCGCAAGGGTGACACGCCCGAATATGTGCGCCGGATGCAAAAGGAGCTGTTCGAGGTCCTGGCCGAGGCAAAAAGCCGGGAGGATCTGAAGAGGATCGAGCTCAGGGCCCGGGAAGTCGCCGGAAGGTACAGGGACAGGCTGGGCGATGCTGACGTCCGGGAGCTGGCCATCCACCGCAGGGTGGGCCGGTTGAACTACTCCCGCAGGTGCGCAGAGGCCTCGGCAGTGCAGGCTCATGTGAAACAGGGGATTTCCCTGGCACCGGGGATGGAGATCGGCTACGTGGTGAAAGACGCCAAAAAGTGGGAAGTGGAGCCGGAGAGAACGGCGGCGGAGTTCGATGCAGGGTACTACCGAAAGCTGCTGCAGAAGGCGTGGGAGGAGGCGGCTTTTGTGTTCCGTTAGATGGTAAGATCTGCAGGCCATATCTCGATTAAATCGCAAGACGGGGCAACCATCGCTGAGCGAAGCGACGATCCGACTGGCGGCCCGGACGATTCAATTCTCGACGGCCTGCAGCTTTTGGATATAATACAAAATTTTCCTCTATCGATATTTTTTATCGTGCACAGTAACTATATCTTTCAGCCCCATCGCCTGATCAGTTCGCTCTCGCTCCGCGATCAATTCAAATACTAAATATCTTTATTAAATAAAATAATTATCTGAAGTAAGATCGAGTACACATGATAAACCCCATTATTTCCAGTGGAAAAGATTTTTATTATGTAGATTAAAACTCACTCACGTGCCTCACCCTCAATTTCGATCTTGTCCATCTTTGCCTCCACCGATCGGACCTTCAGCATCTCCACCAGCACCGAGAAAATGGCAGCCTCCAGAGGGTCATCGAGCGCATAAAACGCCTCGCTTGAGTGCTTCTTGGCCATCTCAGCAACCATCTGTCCGTAAATCTGGTCCTCTTTCTTCAGCGCCCTGGATGCCTTTAGCCACCTGGCAGAGACATCCTTCACGCCCTGCCTCACGCTCTCAAAGCTCCTGCCCATATGAATATCAAAAGCCTTTGGGGATATGAGGCCTGGGCGCGCGGGGCGAAAGTAATCTTGCTCGCATAATTCTATCTGGAACCGAATTAGGATGGTCAATGTTTTCAACATCCATACCGGCTGATAAGAAGGTTGGAGCATATAAACGTGATAATCCAAGAATCTCGCGCAATGCTTCAATGAAAAGCCAAAAAGCTTACGGATAGGCTCGACATCATCATATATTGAATAATATTAATCAGTCCAAGTGCAAATTTTAAGTTTAATTTAATAGTTATGTCATGCTGACGATATTAATACCCTATTTTGTGCATCTATGCACATCAATTAAATGAGATTAATACATTAAAGCCTTTTACGTACATATTTATTTTTTTGCGAATCAATTAGATTAAAATACTACATGTACTTAAAATGCTTACTAAAAATAAGATCTAAAGGTAGGTGCCATAGATGGCTGCAGCAAGGGACATTATACAAGAGATCAGAGCTAAATCTAGCCTGACGGAAGAGCTGGAGAACGAGATCAATAAAATACAGGCAGGGAACGTTGGAATACCACCAGTAGAAATGGACATTGATATCCCCGTGAAGGATGGATATGGTGCCTGGGATAAAACGTACACAAACCCATTTCCAATTAATATAACGGTCCATGCCACGGGATCGATCAAGAGCCCTCCGAATGGGACATGGCGAATCCGAATATTGGCCAACAGTGATGTGGTGTTCGACAAATCTGGCATAACTCCAAATCAGGAATTCCAGGCAAGTGTTACAGTCAAAGGCTGGTCGTCAAAACATGTTCATGTCGACGCCTGGTGGACCGAGAAGGCCAATACTACTCTGAAGGCGCATATCAAAGCCAAATTTTAAATGAGAAGTCATAGGTGATGCGACTTAGCTGAAAAAGTTCTATGACATTCTTTTTTTGTATCCGGAAAATATCATAGAACTATTTTCAACATCCATAGATCAAGTCCCGGCACAAATCAACAAGCTTCCTCAGAGTTCTCCTTTTTCATCTCCGCCGGCACCGAGAAAACAGCAGCCTCCAGAAGATCATCGAGCGCATAAAAGGCATCACTGGAATGCTTTTTCGCCTTCTCCGCCAGCTTCTGCCCGCAAAACTGATCCTCTCTCTTCAGCGCCTGGATGCCTTTTGCCACCTGGGCCGGGACATACCGTCGTGCTTATCTCACGCACTCAAAGCTCCTGCCCCACGGTATCTCCGGCAGAGCATTGCTGGCCACCCGTGCTCAACACGCTGGCTTGCTCCTCTCCGCCAGGTGGCTTCGAATTCGAATCATATCCTCGAAATTCTCAGGCCTTTCCCGGAAGACCTCGGCCAGGAACTCCCTGGCAGTCTCTGCAGCTCAACTATCTTGAGCCAATGATTTGGCGTTGTATCTGTTTTTCAGGAAGCTCGTGAGCCACGGCGTTTCTCACTTTGAATTCAACAGCAATAGGCTCTCAAGAGCGTGATATCCCCGGGATGCCTCACATAAAGCGGTCCCCAAGAGGGATTCTTGTCATGCATTATCTTGAGAGTGCTTATCATGCGATCGAAAAGAACGGAGAGGCCGGTACTTCCTTGAAGCGCCTCAACTATAGCAGCAGCAACGACATGCGCCGCATAGGTTTCCGCACCATAGAGTTCTGGAAGAGGATCGGAGACTCTCAGGCTAGCGCGAATCTTCCTAACTATCTGCTCATCGCTATCATTCCAGTTCTGAATCTCGCCCAATGCATGATCATCCAGGCTTCTTACTCTCGTCTTCACCAGGCAGGAAGCCACAACCTCTGCAGCCTTCTTGGCTTCATCCGCGGCTATGATGACGTTATTGGAACCGAGCTTGATCTCCGTAAGATCCTTATCGACCTCGCCCTCGATAGCCTCGGCCCAAACGCCCGCCTTGCCAAAATTCAGCAGTCTTACTACGGATGCTGCTAAATATCCTCGAAGGACGTCCGCCGGATGAGGATCACTCTCAGGTCCGACATTCCTCAGTATGGGTTCTTTGCCATTGGCGGCATTCATTGCCCTGAAATAGCCCACAAGCGATATTCCCGCCGCCGGCCCCATGTTCAGTATCCCAAGCGCATCAGAAGCCGTTTCATCTATCCTTGTGGCCCAGTAGTTCGGAAGCATGTCATTAACATCAGCATTCTTCAGTGCATTCCTGACGCATTTTCCCAACTCTTCTTGCAGCCCCCTGTCGGCATGGAGAATATCGTGTCCCGAAGTTTCATGTCCCAGCGTGGCCCAGGCAAGGATACCATGCTGGGCATTTGCCGCCGGCAGACTGACGATTGCAGTCTTTACTCCAAGACTGCCGGTCGCATCTGACGGCCACGTATATGGTCCGGATTCCGGATCTCCCCATTTGACCAGGGGAGCGATGACCTCAAAGTCCGGGGATTTGATGCCTTTTCGATCCGCTGCTGAGAGAAATCCGTCATATAAGTCGCTGACAACTTCCTGATAGGCATCCGTCATTTTCTTGTTGTATCCTTCCCCGTGCTGCAGAATGGCCTGAGCTATGTCCAGCATAAGGCCGGCATCCGCTTCTCTGCTCTCATCTCTTGCAAGAATCTGATTGAATCCGCTTTCGCCCATTTTTTCCAGAATGCGCATATAGGGGCCGCCGACATTGCTGCGATAAAGAGGTGAAAGCCGTGACTGACATGCGTCCAGTCTTTTCTGAAGCTCACGATAATTGATCGGATCGCTGGGTCCTGTATTGCCATCTCTTGCAGCCTCCAAGGTTTCCTGCGTGCATCCATAAATATTTTTGAAGTAAGCAATATTTTCGGCTTCTGTCATCCTCGCAGTCAAATCATTTCCGTGAATCATGAATCCCTCACATCCTAACTATTATATCTAATTAATAAATAAAGAAAGTTAATTTACTTAAATGTTTGTATCTGGTCATCGAAGAATGGATAACGGGGCGAAGAGTAGAGCAAGCCATCACCTCCTCCTATCATCTCGCGGGATCCTCGCAGGGTATCATGGAATCAACAGGGCGTTACACTCCTTTCCAAAAGATAGCGGCCAAGACCCTGCACGACATATCCTTCGTTTGCGGGGGGGTCGCCCGTTCAAGTGCAGCCACCCTGCGATCACGCTCGACCGCCATGTGCATCAAGTCGAACAGCCTCCCAAGAGCTTGAACCAAAAAGCGTCCCGGCCATCTCCGCTCGATCTGATTCCTGTCTGGTCATCCGCACGGATCAAGCTGCATCTTTCTCCGTGAGAAGGATTCTGCAAGCGAAAGACTCGCAGATCACTCAGCCTTTTGGCTGGTCAGGAGCGGCATGATCATTATGCCAGACCAATTTGATCAATTTCATACCGTGTACCATATGCTCTTGTCTTTTGCAGCATAAATCTTAGGAGTATGGAAAGGACTCCGCAGCCCTTCCATGACAGGATTCTCCGAGCTCTAAACGCACGCAACGGAGAGTTAAATAGGCGCTATTTGCCGTACAGTCTCGGGGTAAAGCCGGAGGCGGGGAGGCTGTACGCTTCGATAAGGCGACGTTCAATTACAATATCAGCAAGAGCCTAATAATATCGAATTTCCTGAGCCTGATGCAGCGCAAGAGGTTCGACTTCAGCCCCGGCCTGGAGGCATTGCCGCTGCTACAGCAGGAGATAGCTTCGTTTAAGTACCACCTGACGGCCTCGGGCCATACCGGCTTTGACGCTGAGGTTGGGGCCCATGATGATCTCATCTGCGCCATATGCATCCCGCTGATCATCGGCGAGTGGCAGTTCCCAGTGCCGCCGGAGTATGACCGCGATGACTCTATTGATCTCTACAAAGATGTTCCGGATATGGGGGTCTACTCGGGCCCGTATTAGGCCGATCCTGGCGGCGAACTTCCTGGCGGATGCGATCTATGCAGCGCTCGATCCGAGAATACTGTGAGGCAATGCGTCTTGAACGAGTTCGTCGGCAGGCTTATGGCAAACTTCGAGCAGATAAGGAATGGCACAAGAAGACCGAGCTGGCCAGTGTTAATGGGACTGATTCTTATTTCGCTCATTGCATCATCTTTTAGCAAACCTACCAAAATGTCATCGGAATATTTAAGACGTCGAGCATTGTCCCACAGTTGCGTCTGCTACTGTAATTGATTAGTGAACCGATTAGCCGATGCATCAAAAACCAAGCAAAGAAGACTTGCCTCAAAAGGGATGGCTACAGGGCCTTCATAGGTAAAAGCATATCCATTTTAAGGGATGTGAACATTGTAAGATACCAAGGGGATCATCATGGATATCAATGAGCTGCTCCGCATGGAAGAAGCGCTTCGAGATACAAGCAGTAAACTCCAGTTATTGGTTCAGTCCTCACCGCTGGCAATCATCACCATCGACAACGCAAGGAACGTCCTTAGCTGGAATCCGGCAGCTCAGCGGATCTTTGGCTGGAGCGAAGAAGAAATTCTTGGCCACCCTATGCCCACGGTGCCGGAAACGTATAGGGATGAATTCCGCTCTCGCCATAGGACTGTGCTGAAGGGAGAAACCTTCACCAATATAGAGCGCAAGGCATTGACCAAGGACGGCTCCATCATTGAAATCAGCTTATCAGTAGCCGCGATTAAAGATGCTGAAGGCAACATAAACAATGCCATGTCAGTGATTTCAGATATCACAGAACATAAAAGGGTACAGGCAAAATTGCGAGAAAGCGAAGCTCGCTTTAAGGCTGCACTGGAGAACACACCCATTGTAGTGTTCAATCATGATAAAGCCCTTCAATACACCTGGATACATAACTCAGACCTATGTTTCGAGCGCCCTGCAGAGGAGATTATCGGCAAGACGGATGAAGATCTCATTGCGCCCGAGGAAGCATCTCAGCTTATGGATGTCAAGCGCCAGGTATTGAAAAGCGGCATCAGTACAAGGAAAGAAGTTAGGATAACCTTCGGGAAGCAAGCCTCATTTTTCGATCTTGCAATAGAACCGCTTAAGGACGATTCTGGCGAGATTATTGGTTTGACTGGTATCGCATTGGATATCAGCAATAGGATAAGGACAGAAGAAACTCTTAGGAAATATTCAGAGCAGCTGGAAGAATTGGTGCAAGAGAGGACTCGGCAGCTCCGAGATAAGGAACGTCTGGCCGCGGTAGGAGAGACCGCCGTGATGATCGGCCATGATCTGCGCAATCCCTTGCAGGCAGTTGTCACCACAATTTATCTGGCCAAAGCAAAGTTGGAGAACCTCAGCTTAACGGAATGGATGAATTTGAAAGAGCTCGGCCTGATGGATGACCTCGCTACCATCGAGAAGCAATCCGAATACATGAACAAGATAGTCTCTGATCTGCAGGACTATGCCCGCCCCTTGAGCCCGGACTACAGAGAGCTGAATCTCCTCTCATTTATAAACGACGTTCTTGCAGGCGTGAGAATGCCGCTGAACATCGAGGTGCAGAGAAATATTGAAGAGCAAATGACCTGGACGGTTGATCCGTTTTTGATGGATCGGGTTCTTGGCAATTTGCTGACAAATGCGGTTCAAGCCATGCCGCAAGGTGGCAGACTGATCATAAATGCGACGAAAACAGATGACGATATAGTCTTGACCATCGCCGATACAGGCGTAGGCATTTCGCCAGAGATGATTCTCAAGATCTTTCAGCCCCTTGTGACCACAAAAGCCAAAGGTATGGGCATGGGGCTCGCAGTCTGCAAGAGACTATTGGATGCCCAGGGGGCAGAGATTAAGATAGAAAGCAGGCCAGATTCAGGCACGATCGTGATAATAACGATGAAATCCAAGTAACATCCCTGAAGATGCCAGATGCATAGAATGAGATACACTGGAGAGATTCGATCTATTCGGCTAATTGCTTTTCCTATTTTCGCGTTCTTATGAGATCAGTCACGGTTTCCTCATAGTGCTTGATCTCCTGCTCCTGTTCCGCCAGCTTTTTCTCAATATACTCCAGGAGCTTGCCAGGTGTCACAGGCTTTTCTAGATATCCATTGGCACCTAAATTCAGGGACTCAATGGCGTTCTCTCTGGAGGAATAGCCTGTCACGATGATCTTTTTCATCTCAGGTGCGAGCTGCCGAAACTCCGCAAGAAGGGTGATCCCATCCATATCAGGAAGTTTGATGTCGATTAATGATAGATTATAAAAATTGCAGCGCACCATTTCCAAGGCACTTTTTCCAGTCTCTGCCGTGCTAACCTGATAGCCCTTCATCTGCAAGAGAAGCTTGAAACCCTTGAGAACAACAATATCATCTCCTATAACCAATATACGTTTTTTAT
>Ga0074198_1001442_pt1 | contig 15641 bp, 18 predicted proteins | sample EPASupsiteSAE323_FD_64527 | JGI IMG/M metagenome (GOLD analysis project Ga0074198, IMG submission 64527) | Bioremediated contaminated groundwater from EPA Superfund site, New Mexico - Sample SAE3-23 | ecosystem: Environmental > Aquatic > Deep subsurface > Groundwater > Contaminated ...
CGAAGCTTTCGCGTTCACCGCAGTCAGCGTAGATCCGGTTTCGCAGAAAAAACACGTTCCGGGCCGCGAGCATCGAGCCGGAGCCGAGCCTGAAAGGCGGAAAAAATAGGGACTGGGGATTAGACACTAGCGCCGGAGGCGCGGTCAGGACGGGCCATGCCCGCTCGATTGAAGGTTTTCTCAAGGCATGATGAAACCGCTCACGATGGCAGCTAAAAGGAAGGGGAGGGGAGGAAAGCTTTCATGCATCATGATGATGGAGGGGTGAAATGAAGTTTTTCCCTGGAAAGCGCAAGGAGGTGTTTTGAAATCCATACAGCGCAAAAGAGGATCAGAAGAATTATTGCTGTGATGAAGGTGTTAAGCCAGTCAGTCCAAGTCCAGTCGATAAGAATGACGTTCAAGGCCTTTCCAAGGGAAAGAGCCCCGGATTTGTTGAGAACGGATTCCGGGGTTGAGCATAATTTAAGAGAAGAGGCGATAAGGAAAGAGGAAGGCAGGATGACAACAAGGTAGGAGGTGAGAAGGAAGACAAGCCTGCCGATCTTCTCCAAAAAAGACCTTAGAAAACGAAGATTTGAGTGTGAGGGCTCGGTCATAAAAAATATATAATATTAAAATAACATATTATTAATATGATAAAATATGGCGAACATCTCAATACCTCTGCTTTATCTCAAGATCCTGCCAGAGTTTGATCCAGAACAATGAGCCTTTTTCCGCCTTCCAATGCTTGACGCCTTTAGAATCGAGATACTCCTTGCCCCTGATGCCGGGAAGAAGATTGCGCATCTCGTTGTCATCGTCCTCGGAAAGCGCCTGAAGGCTTTCGCACTGGATGTTGAAAGGTCCAAGCCTCACCCCTCTGGGGGTCGTGACCGATATTGTCCAATCGCCGTCGTCTGGTATGCCGCACGATATGCCGAGGGGCGGCTTTGTCCTGCTTCTGATTATCGTGTACTTCCGCACCATCTGTTCGCCGGATTCGGAGTAGAAATTATACCTCACCAAGGCGGAGATCTCCTGCGGAGCCTTGGCCGTGTCCAAAGTCTGCATGAGCTCGCACCGCAGGAGGGTGCCGGAGGGGACTCGCCTTATGGGGTCGGCGTATCTTGAGCTTGAGCAGGACGGGAGAAAAGACAGACAGGCGGCGAGGATGAGGGAAACGGCATATTTTTTCATGAAATCAGTCCAGTTTTAGAATTTCCCTAAGTATCATCTGGGTCTTCTTGTTCGAACGGGATGGGTCTTTGACGCTGTGCTTTGAAAGTGTGGCTGTGATGTGGTTGCTCATGCCCTCGCGCATGAAATGCGAGAGCGTGTCGTTCGCCAGTTTCGCGGCGAGATTGAGCTTTTTTTTGAAAGCCGCGTCGGTTTTGAAGTGGATGTTCGTGGTGAGATACTCGCTTTCGGTTCTGTTCTTCCAAGTTTTTTTGAACGCGCGCATGATGAAAGCCTTATTTTGGGGTTATATTAAGACGAATGATGACAAATATTGTTGAAAATGTGGGAGGCTGGATGGCGAAGAAGGAAAATGGAAAAGAGAAGGCGATCGACGAGCACAATATCACGGATCGCCTTCTCAGGATATGCTATCTGTACCGAGAGTACGACGCCCTCCGGGAGAAGCTGGAGAGCATGCTTCGCATGAACGGCGGCGTGGTCACACCCATTTTCGAGATAGAGAAAGGCATAGCCGAGGACATGCTCAAAAAACTTGAGACGGATATTCATGATTTCGTCTCAAGAGTCAATGCGTTCGATTTTTCCAAGAAGGATTGACCATGCGAGGCGATTGCTTTGGATCTGAAATTGTTCGGATGAAACTCCATGGAGAACTTGCTGTTGTCGATGTGCCCTTTTGAAAGATCCTTGAAACCGTCGATATCGATCTCGTCTCCGCTTGAGAGGAGGACGGCCTTGTTGTATCTGAGATTTGCATAAATGGTTCCCGAGACCGAAGGGGGGGGGGTGTTGCTCCGGCCTTTCATGGCGATGGCGACATGATCCGCGAAGGAGTCCCGGATATGCTCGGACACGCAGCGTTCCATAGGCCTCGCCCCCATGCGGGTGTCCACGCCTCCCGTGCGCAGGGTAAGATCGACAAGGCTTTCATGGTAGTCGAGAGAGTGCCCTTGGCTGTTGAGGAGTTCGAGCTCGCTTTCGATGAATTTGACGGCGATGCGCCTGTAATGCTCGGTTTTGAGTTTGCGGAAAACGACGATCTTCGAGAACCTGTTCACGAACTCGGGGGATATGCCGGGAGTGCTGAGAAGGGCGTTGAGTATGATTCGCTCAAGAGTCTCCACCGGGGCGTTGTCGCATCTGGCCACCTTGTCCGAGGCGATGTTGCTTGTGAAGACGATGTAATAGTCCTCAAGGTTGTATGTGACTCCTTTGGAGGAGGTCATGCGCGCGGCGGACATCATCGAAAGGAAAAGCGTAAGTATTTTTGGGTGCGCCTTCTCCATCTCGTCGAATAGAAGGGTGCCGTGGGAGTTTTTTTTGAGAACCTCCGCGAGGCGTCCCTCGGAGTTGCCAAGCTCGTCGCCCCGGAACTCCTTGACGCTGGAGTCGTGCTGGAAATCCGCCATGTCGAAGCGGTGCAGAAGATCCTCGGAGCCGAAAAGCCTATTTGTGAACTGCTTGACGATCTCGGTCTTGCCTGTGCCTGTCGGGCCGAGGAGGAGGAAAGACGCCCTGGGCTTCTCCGGGGTTTTGACGAGCGAAGCCCTTCTGAGCGCCTTGCTGACCTTCAAGACAGCGTCCTCCTGGCCGTAGATGCGTTCGGATAAATAAATCTGTAAATCCATAAGCTGGGATGTGTTGCGGAAATTGTGTTGAATAAATGTGTTATGGTGTTATTTTATATCCAGCCGCTGAAATGTCAAGAGGTGGAAGTTCGAAAGAGCGGGGCTTGACAATGGGATGCGCATGTGATATCATGGAAATATTATAAATATGGGATACGTCATGGAAAAGAAGAAATTCCAGGTGATAGCTTCGGAAGAGTTCATGCGCGCCCTGAAAGTGGAAGCCGCGAAGAGGGGCGAGACGATGAACGATTTCGCGGTGAAGGCGATTCAGGCGCGGATGGACGCGGAGAAGAAAAAGGCGGCGAAGTAGAGCCCCTGTGCGGGCGCGGGAGATAGTGTTTGCTGGATCGTTTCGAAATTGTGTTGATAAAATGCGCATAAATTAAAAAAGGAGTATCGAAAATGAGGAGACATATGGTTCTTTTCGCGTTCGCCTCGATTCATTGCGTATTGGCCAGCGCGCAGACGGGCGCGGTGATGATAGTCAAAGACATAAGCTCGGAGTTTCATAAAGTGACATCGGAGGCGACGAAAGAGATAAAAGGCCTTACGGACGACATAAAGAACGCGACGAACGACATTCTGAAAGTGGACGAGGAGACGAAAAAGCTGACCGACGACATAAAAAAGAACATGGGCGAGACGGCGGGATTCATGTCGAACATCGCGAACGACGCGATGAGCCTTACAGACCCGATAGCCGAAATAGCCGACATGACTTGCGACGCCGTTGAATCAGACGTCGGAGGCGCGGCGATGACGCAGTTCAAAATAAAGGACGAATACGAGAACTACAGGTCGCAGTTCGAGAAATACAAATCAGTCAGGGCGAAGATAAAGACATATTCAGACAAGTTCGACCAGTACAGGAAGCTTTCATCCAACCTTAAATCGAAGAACCTCAACGAGTCGAACATGCAGATCGCGGAGGCGCTGCAGGCGTCTCAGGCCGCCGATGAGAAGAATCATCAAGAGGCGATGGGAGCGGCAAATATGCAGCTTCAGTCGATTTCGATGGAATGGAAACAGAAGAAAGCAGAGAAGGACGCCCATGATAAGTTCATGAACTCGGAGGTGTCTGGAATAGGCGGAGGCTCATTCGACTATTTTAAAACGAAGGACGCCGAGGCGAAAGGAGGTTCGTATTACGAGATGGAATGATGTGGCGCAAACGGTCGTTTGTGATAAAAAGGTGAAGCGGCGTTTAACCACGCTGAAAGATGTATCATAAATAGTAAATAAATCAAAGAGCTAAAAGCTCGAAAAAGGGGAAAAAAAGGAAAGGGGTGGCAAATGAAGAAAAAAGTCAGGAACGCTTTCACGGAGGCGCGGTGCGCGTTGACGTATCTTGCTTATGATCGGCATGTCAGGATATCCCTCGTCCTGGCCACATGGTTTCTTTGCACGAACGGAGCGTACGCGCAGTCCTCGGAGCCCTCCATCTTCGAGATGATAGGAAGCTTCAACTGGTGGATGCAGGTGATGTGTTATGTGATCTGCGTAGTTTTGTTTATAAAGGCGGGTTTCGATTGGAGTAATTCTCATATGGTGCAATGCGGATTGAGCGTGGGCGGCGGAATATTCATGCTGCTCGCGCCGCACATGGCGAAAAGTATGTTTGTGTCCGCCGGAGTGCTGCAGGACGGCGACAAGGTTCTTCCACAGCGCCCATCGTCCGTCAAATGATGTTTTAGAGGTGTGCGCATGTCCAGGAAGCGGGTGAATTTCGGTTCGCGCGAGATGGGGCAGGTGAAGGTGCTGGGGGTGAAGATCCCCGGCAAGTATTTTGTCATATTCCTATTGTCGTTGGGGGTTTCAGTGACATTCTACGTCACTTCGGCTTCGACGTATTTCGACAACTTCATGCTCAACGTCGCGTTCGGCTTTTCCCCTTCCTGGATACTTCTATTCTTCATACTTGTATTCGTCATCGGCAAGCCTCCAGGTTATTTCTTCGATCTTATAGAGATGACTGTAAAGGGGAACGAGTTTAATCCGGTGAGAGTTCCTTGGTATGAGAGACGGCGTTGGCGCCGACGCAATCCGTTCAAGGAGGGCGTCTGAGTATGGGGATTTTCGCGGGAGGTGAGCGCTGGTGCGACGGCTGGTATTGCCGAGACATGATAATTTGGAACGAACTGGACAGGCGCGGATGGGTCTCGAAGGGTTTCGAGGTGGAGGTGAAGGACAGGAAGAACGCGCCGACGACCTCGATCGACAGATTCCAGGATAGGTGGTCAGCTGTTCTAAGGAATTTGAAGGCTCCATGGAGGGCGCAATTCTATTGGACGGTGGGCAGCGACTATTCCAAACATCTTCTCCAGTACAAAAAGGCGTCGGAGACGATGGAATGGCATCCGTGGAGCCTCGACCAGAGGGATGAGCGTTTCCAGAGGTATTGGGAGGGAATGCTGGACGGCAGGTTGAGGATAGAGAAGCTGAGGATGTATTTGTCATTCCCGATAATGACTCATTCGGTGGGAAGGCTCACGCGAGCGGGTATGAAGCGGCATCAGACTGAGATTTTGAAAGGGCTGGCGGCGCAATTCGAATCAAAACAGATAGAATTGATGAATGTGCTTGGAGGCGAGGCCAAAATAAAACCGATGGATACTGTGGCACATCACAGGCACCATTTGGAGCATTTCAACAAATCTCTTGAGCGGAGGATAGATTTCGATGCGAAGCCCCTGCTCAACACGGAGAAATCTATTTTCGAATGCCTAAGATCCGGGATTATGGGGAATCCCGAAAAAAACCCAATGAGCGACTGGGGGCATTTCTGCGATGGCTACTATCATAATTTCATTGTGCTGAGCGAGCATCCGAGCGACCTTGACGAGTTCACAATGAGCGGTCTACTCGATCTGGGCTTTTTAGAGTACGCGGTGATAGTGAATGTCAGGCCGAAGGATTTCAAGAAAGAGGTCGAGCGCGAGGATCAGGAGATAAAAAGGCTGAGCGACGACGCGGAAGGCGAGGGAAAATTCTCATATTCCGAGGATGTGGCAGCGAAACAGGAGAAGGTGAAAAGCCTCAAGAGCGGCAGGAAGAATCCGATGGAGTTCGATTTCGTCGTTCATGTGTGGGACGCCGAGCGCGACGGGCTTGCGAGAAAGACAGGGGCAGTCAAGGCGGCTATACATTTGATGTCGGGGGCGAACTTCTGGGATTTGGAGCTTCCAACAACATGCAAAAACATGTTTTTCCACACAATCCCAGGATGGGCTTTCGGGACATACGACGACTACGGCCTCTACATCGACAACGAGACGCTGGTGGATCTTCTCCCCCTCAGCTCGTCTTTCAATGGAGACCTTGACGGCGCTCACGCCCTTTACGAGGGGGACAATGGGAATCTTGTCGGAGTTCAATTGTTTCAAAACGGCGTCACGCAGAATGCGATATGCACGGGTGCGACAAGAGCGGGCAAATCGAGCCTGCTTGTCGATCTTCTCTCGCAGGTCGAGGCTTATTTCAAATATCTATTCATCCTCGACGACGGCAACAGCTATGGGGCTTTCACGTATGTGATGGGGCACAAGCCGATAATTTTTTCCAACAACGCCCAGATGACGCTTAACTATTTGGACACGCACGGCCTGCCTTTGACGAACAGTCATGTGAACTTCGCGTCCGTGTTCGCGAATCAGATGTGCGGGGAGACGCCCGATCCTGAGAGAAGGGCGATAAGGCTCGCGCAGATAAGTTACTACATAAACAGAGTCTACACGGACTATTACAAAGGGTGGGCGTCGAAGAACACGGAGTTGATCCCAGTGATCGCCCGTTATTCGATATGCCTTGAGAAATACATATCAACGCTCCCCGCGGGAGTTGACATTCTTGAGGCGTGGACGGACGTGCGGGACCTGCTCGCCGCCAAAGACGATAAATGGTTGGGGATATACGAGAAGATAAGCGAGGGTGAAGTGTCGCATGCCATGGCTGACGACAGGCTGTCGTCTCTTATCAAGGATCTCGCGTACGCCTGGTTCACTCCCGCGGACATGCCAAGGCACTCGCTGCTGAGGGAATTCATGATGGCGGAGACCTCTTCCGACCACAAGAAGGAGGAGGTGCAGCACACGGCCGCGCTGCTTGGAGACTGGGACGCGGAGCAGGGGAGGCATGGCAGGCTGTTTGACGGGGTGGGCGATGTCAACCTGAGCGAGAGGATAACGCAGATCGAGCTTGGGCCTCTGGGCGAGGGGGCGGACGACATAAAGGCCCTGATAACATTCGCGGTCACGTGCCAGGTTCGCTCGCACATAATGAACATGCCGCGCGGATGGTGGAAACTTGTCAACCTGGAGGAGGCGGGACGTTTCGGGATGATCCCTGGGGCGAGCAGGCTGATTTCTGAATTCTACGCGCAGCTCCCGAAATATTCGACGTGGATAATGTCCATCCTTCAGCAGTTCGCTCAGATCGGCGACGAGAAGCTGAAGAAGATCCTCACGGACAACAGCAAGGAGTTCTTTTTCCTTAGAATGCCGAAAGGCGAGGACGTGAAGGATCTTCGAAGGTATGTGGAGCTGTCCGACCTTTCCGCGGCAAGGCTGGACAGCTATCCCTCGCCAGAGTTCCTGCCACCAGAGAACAGGCACTCTTCGGTGATGTATTATCACAGGGGTGTTGGCGACCCGGTTTGCGGCACGATAAGAAACTACGTGTCGCCGGAAATGCTTTACGTTTCGTCTACGCAGGGGGCTTTGTTCGACGAGAGGATGAAGGCGATGAAGATTGAAGCCGCCGCCGGAGGCGACATGCTTGAAATGGTGAGGCGCGAGGCCGCTAAGAAGTTTGTGGGATAGAAAGGGGATGGAGATGCTGAAGAAGTTGTTGTACGCCGCCGCCATGGTGGTTGTTCTGTCAGGCTGCTCGTCGTTTGAGAAAGACATGGAGTCCATGGACTTCGGGACATTTATTCCTCCTGTTTTGGCGGCGGGGGCGGGTTACGCCGCCTACGAGGCGAGCGATGGTGATCCATGGATCACCGGAGGGGTCGCCGCGGGCACATATGTCGTGTCGGAGTATATACGAGGCAGGGTGAAAAGGGGCTACGAGGAGGAGTTCGCCAAAGGGTATGAGCTGGGGAAGGCGAACGCGGTGAAGCAGCAATACTGGATAACACAGCAAAGGCAGAAAGAGGACGTGATGGCCACAATGCGCAACGGAAGGACGAAGAACTACACATTCCAAGGAGTGCGCGAGGATAGGGATGGCGTCAAGTATGTCGATCACGACGTAACCGTAAGTGTTCAGGAGTGAAAATGAGAATTGATCTTGAATCATTGAAGAAGGCTTTTCCCGAGGCGCTCAACATCTTCCTCAGAACCTTCAATTTCACTGTGCGGATGATTCTCGTCTCATTCGCGGCCGCGTTTGTGATGAGGGCATATTTCATTGTCAAATCCGGAGTGTGCGCGGGTGATGCCGCGCAATCTATTACAATGATCATGCGCATGGTGATTTTGAAGTGGAGCGACATAGACACATCGAACGGGATGATCATTTTGGCTTTTATGATGATTCTATGGGCGGTGAGAATAATGTTGTTCGAAGGAAGTTTCAAAAGAATATTTGAGGTCGATAGGTCTGTTGTCGTGTTAAGCGCGGAAAGCGATCCTTCCTCGTCTGTCTCAAAGACGGAGGAGCATGCGGCGTCTGGAAAACGCAATACGAATGTGTTTGAAAGAGGAGTTTTGATCTACCTCCTCACAATGATAGTGGCGGGACTGGTGATAGTGAAGGCTTTGGATTACGAGTGCAAGAGGATATTCAAGAAAAATAAATCTGCGGTGGAGATGGTTGCGATGCGATGCGCGAACGCGCTTCTTGAGAGAGGGGAAGGGGGGGCGGACACGGAAGCCTTAGACGAGATTCTAAAAGGAGAGCAGACAAGAGAGTTGGTGGAGTCCGCAAAAAAAGGAGTCTGGGGTGTTCATACGGCGAACGTGATTGTTGAGAAGGTTTCAGTAAGAGAAGGCACCGAGACGATATTCCCTATAGAGGAAAGCTACAGTGTCGCGATGCTGGGGCGATTGGAAACCAAGAATGAGAACAATGCCGTGAGAAAAGAATTCATAATGAGGCTTGTTATCAAACCCTCGGGCGCGGGGAGCAAATATTACGTTGACAAAGCGTTTCTTAGCTGGAGGGGTTAAATGGTTGAGTGTGCAAAAAAAAGATGAAGTTAAATATCTAAATTTAAAAGGAGGGAATTAATATGAAAATAACAATAGATGTTAATGAAATTTCAAGCGAAATAGTACAATGCGGTGTTTTGCCAAAGGATTTAAAGGAGTGGGATTTAGATATAGTGACTGATGGGCATGTTATGGACGTGCTTAGTATAAAATACGATCTCCGTCAGCTCATTTTAAATTCGCTGACGGAGAATTGCGAGGCGTTGAACCTCAAAAACCCTAACAAGTAAAAATACCAGGTAGAGACGTTTATGATGAATAAAGGGAAAAGCATTGCGTTTATTGTCTGCTGCCTAATGTGCGCCGCGGGAGCGGTGTTTCCCGCCCGCATGGAGAGGTTTTACGAGCGCGGGTCATTCTATGTGCGGTCGGAGGGGCAGGTGTCGATATGCGCGTCAGGTCTTTACAGCTCCGTGCCCAACAACTGGCAGCAGGAGAAGTATAGAATAAAAATATACCCCCAAGGCGGTGTCCCGGTGGAGGTCTACACGGAGGATTTCTTCAACATCCGCCGCCTCCGCTGCCCGTCAGCCGTTGACTACGAGTACGACAGCAAGCAAGGGATGTTCGTGAACCGTTATGATTACGAGGGCAGCAGCAAAGACGGAAGGATGGTTGGAATTATTGTGACGGTGATTAAATGGAGGGACTTTGTTTCCGAGGACATGGTGAAGGATCTGCAATTGATTGAAAAGGACTTCGAACAATATGTGCAATACAATTGGGCGAAGCCTGATTTGACGATGTGGGACCCGTGCCTGGCCGGGATGAGGGCTTACATACAGGTGGTGAGCCTTTTCAATCTTGAGCAAAGGCGATTGAAGCTTTTGAACAGCTTCCCGAATCCGACTTCGGATGATTTGGCGGAGATGGCCGCGAGGGAGAAGGACATAGAGAATCTGAGGGCTTGGCAGAATCAGAACATGGGCGTTTACGGGCAGATGGTTCAGGCGTACAATTGGATGGTTGTGAAAAGGGGCATAGAGCCGGAGCCGGAGCCGGACGATGGCGGCGACGAGGAGCCGAAATTCACCTTCACGCAGCTGCTCGCGATAGGCGGGATCCCCGCCGCGGCGATGGCGACATACCAGTTCGGATACACCGCGTTGACGGGAGATATACGGATAAGAGACCATGACACGGGATACCCGATATCGGATGGCGCGGTGATGAAGGACGGGATGGTCAGGGAGAAGGATTCCGCGCCGCGCTCATACGGTGGCTCGGGCGGGATGAGGTATTAGAGACAGATGGAAACGGCGAACATCTTCAAGATGATGCTGTCGGAGGATTGGGCCGCGATGTACAGGCTTTGCGGAATTTTCGCCTTTGGAGCGGTGTGCCTTGGGATGGTGGTTCGGATAAAGAACATGATGGACTCCGGGAACGAGATTATGTTGGCGTTCGCCAAGATGTTCGTGTTGATAATAATAACATTGATCGCGATGGTCTCGTATGACAATGTGATCTACTATCTGACGAATAATTACGGGGAGGGAGGCAAAGAAGCGAATTTTGTGATCATGGTCAAGAGTTTCCTTAAATCCGCCGGAGCGGGCAAAAAGATTGAAACGATTGAGAAGGATCGGGCGGACGCGATGAAAGGCATGCAGTTCCTTGGCGTGGACTTCGAGGGCAGTGGCGAGGGCGGCGAGGGGGAGGGCAGTGGCGACACGGCGAGGATGTTGTCGAAGGAGGAATATGCGCAGATGGCGGCGGACAACACGGCGTGGTCGCTGTCCGCGAGCATCACGTGGGTGGTGTCGAGGACGGTGGTACCCATCGCATACGGAATAGGAACCTTGGTTATGTGGTTTTATGAATTCCTCCTGAATGTGATCCTGAAAATAATGACCGTCATTTCTCCGTTCGTGATATCATTGATAGTGATACCTCAGACGGCTGGCGTGGCGATATCGTTCTTCAACACAACCATGTGTCTGTTTTCGGTGTATGTGTCGTTCTATCTTGCAGACATTCTTTTGACGGATGTGATAGGTTGGCTTATGGCCATCGCGGGGCTGAAGGCGGGCGGAACCGCCGGGAGCATAGGCACATTGACCGCTCTCGCGAAAGGCGGAAGCGTTCTGGCGTGCTCGACGCAGGTGCTATTGATATTCTGCTTCGTGTTCTGCGTCGTGGTGATAATATTCTACGTGTTGGTGCCGCTGATAGTAATGAAGATATTGTCAGGAGCCTCACCTATGTCCGCTTTAGGGGAGGCGATGCATTACGGCCAGGCTCTTGGGGGAGTAACGAAAGGGCTGGCGAACGCCATAACTCCGAAAATGATGAAGGATTTGACTGGCGGGGATGGCGGCGGAGGCGGTCTCCCAGGAGGGGGCTCCCAAGGGGGAGGAGGGTCGTTATTGGGTTCCACAGGTCAAAATGGTGGATTGTCTGGAATGAACGCGGCTTCGCGGGGAAAGACAAGCGGTTCAGGTTCCTCGGGTGGCGGCGGAACGGGTAGGCCTTCGGGTTCAAGCGGGGGCGGGTCTGGCGGGGGGCAATCGGCATCGCCAGCCGGAACGGCGACCATGACGGAAAACTCGTCAGGCGGATTGTTCCAGGAGGGACAGGGGAAAGACTCGACAGGCGGATTGTTCCAAGAAGGCGCGCTTGGTGGCGGAGGGGGTGGAGGCTCCCATGGGAATTCGATGAAAGGAGGGGGGTCGTCTGGTGATTCTCGATACGGAATAAAAGGGGGAAAGGAGCATGTTCCGGACAAGCCATTCGGCGAGATGCTGAAGCAAGCAGGCAATGACATGAAGAGCTTCTATGCGGCTACTCCAGCGGGAATGGCGGCCAAAAATGTGGCGGCCGCGGCGGGAAGGATGACGAATTCCGCTTCAAGGATGGCTGGAAGGATTGGCGGATATATGGGGTCCGGGAAGAAGAATATGAGATAAAGAAGGAAGCCGCGCCGAAGGGGTTGGCAATCATTGTATATGTGTTGAATTTATGCGCACAAATTAAACTGATCCCTGCCTGAAGCGAAGACGCCGCTGATGACGAGGAAAAAAATATGGGCATGAAAGTATGACAGAAAAGAAGAGATTCAAGAATATTGACTTCAAGGAATGGGGCGCAAGAGTCGTGGGCGCGCCGGTTGATATCTTCATCAACTCGCGTTATGCGGCCAGGTTCTGGTTCTTCACGTGGCTCGTCACGCTCGCCGCTTTGATATGCCTGTCATACTACATGCCGCTCGCATTGAAAAAGCGCGAGCACATAGTGATAATGGACGCCTCCGGCACGTATCACATCGCCCCGATAATAGGAATGGAACAGGCGACGACGATGATTGAGCAATGCGCGACATACGCGGCCTTGGCGGCGCTGGAGCGGGGGCCTACGACGATAAACAACAACAAAATGTTCCAGCAGATGTTCGCCGGAAAGGCAACGGAATATTTCAAACAGCACTACAAGGCGACCGCGCCGGAGTTCGCAAACCTAAGACTCCATCAGGGAGTTGAGATAGGAAGCATCGACCACGAGGTGAGAGGCGAGGCCGTGTATGCGTGGGTGAGCGGACAGCTTGTGAGGAACGGGGTGGTGAAGGGAAATCCATACGCCGATCCTCTCAAATTCGATTTGACGCTTCATTTCATAAAAAATCCAAACCTTCTCAGCAACGGGCGTCTTCCGCTCGTCGTGTGGAGGTGCGATTTGATAACCAAAAAAGTTGGGCGGTCATCCCAGATGGGTGAACCCGCCGAAAAAGAGTCGGACGGTTCGGCGGAAGGAAAGACGCCCGCCGTGTCCGTCGCCGAAGGCAAAGGAAAGGACACGAAATGATCAGAAAGATATTCGCCGCGTCGTTAGCCGCGTTGTGCCTTGAATGCGCGGGCGGGAAGGGGGAGTTCCAGCACTACGAGCTCAACACCGACATGGTTTACCAGGTGAAATGCCATTTCGAGGGGGGCATAACAACGATACAATTCCCCTCGTCCATTGATGGCCTTTCAAGGTCGGTGAACGTGCTGACAAAGGAGGAGGCCTCCCAGATGGAGGGCGACTTCGTCATAGAGGCGAAGAAGGGGTCTTATTACTTGAATGTGCGAGCCCTCCGCAAAGGGGCTGTGGGAACGCTCAACATCATATTCAGAAGAAAACTGTACGTTCTAAAGCTTGAGGACGGCGGCGACGAGGCGAAAAGCGGAGTGATATTCCAAGGCGGCGGGGGCGCGAGACAATCCTCGACAAGATATCAGGGCAAAGGCGGAGTCACCCCTCCGGTTCTTAAGGGGCTTCTGGACAAGTCCCAGATGTACGACAAATTCCTCAGAGAGAATCCAAACGGGATATCCGGGTCGATAAGGTGGGTTCCTCCTGACGGCGGAATGAGGTTCAACTACAGGAAATTCGACGCCGTGATAGAGGAGGTGATTAGATACGAGGCATATGACACCTTGGTTTTCCGAGTGGTTCTTGAGAACAAGACGGCCACGGAACTGGCCTATGATCCGAAGTTGCTTGCCGCGAGATGCGGCGAAAGAATCTTCTATTCAGCCTTCAGCGACGCCTCCGGCGTCATGCCGCCGCAGGGGAAGTCGCTGATTTACTTTTGCGTGACAGGAACGTCCGATGGTTTCCACAACTTCCTTGAGGCTAAAAACCCATGGGTTTGTCTTGTGACCCTCGCCGACGAGAAGGAATACGTGAAAATGACGGAAAAGGACAGGGACAAGATTTACGAGGTTCTTGAGCACCTTCAGAAAAGAGCCGAGAAGACGACCGATCCGGAGGCACTGGGCAAGCTGAAGGAGGATCTTGAGACCGTGCAGGAGTATTTGAACGAGGTCGGAGGCGGCGATGGGAAAGGCAATTAGAAAAATAGTGGTGATGTTCTGCGCCGTCTTGTCGGTCTCCATGGCGGCGTCTGACAAGACGGAAGCCAAGGCGCCTTCGCCGCAATTTGACAAGCGGGGAGCGGAGGCGGCGGGATACGACCTTCCTGACGCCCTGGAGAAGAGGGCGAACGACGAGCTTGTCAAAGCAATGAGGGAAAGGTTGCGCCGCATAAAAGATCTGGTCGAGGCTAAGGAGGAGATAACGAAGCTCAAGGGAAGGGTTTCGGAGCTTGAAAACTCCATCGATGTCCTCAGGAGGGAATATGAGGCGCGTGGAGTCGAGATGGATCTTATGAGGTCAATTATTAAGAACATTATCAAAGAGATGGACGAGATAATTGACGGCGGGGACTCCGACGGGAAAAAGAACGACGCCCCCCCGGAGGAGGGGGCCGAGTCGAAAAGCGGCGAAGGCCGCATATCGGGGGATGCGCGAGCGCCTGAGGGAGCGGAGACCGCCGCCATTCATGCTGGAACGAATATCAACAAACAAGAGGGGCGTTGATGGCCTGGGACCCGAAAAGCGCTTGGAGATGGCTCACAGGGACGCGGCAGGGGATATACGTCCTATGCTTCATTGGCTTCGCCATCGCGGTCACTGTGGCCGCGAAATTGAAAAGCAAAGGAAGCGCGTGGTACAACGTGGGAGTGTACGAGGCGATGTCAGGGGAGAGGGTCGGGAGCAAGCGCGAGGTGGACTATCTCGACTACGGCGGTCAAGGGAAAAGAAGCGGATCGAACAACCATGTCGATCCCATCGTGGTTGGGACGAAGGAACAGCAGAAACCGAAACCGCCAGCTCCCGTGACGCCGCAGCCCGTGGAGATGCCGCAGCCATTGGAGCCAAAGCCAATGCCGCCAGGCAGAAAGGCGGTGATAGGCATGTCGATATTCGACCAGGGGGAGTCTCCGGAGGATCAATACACCTATGTGTCGGACCGCTTCGCGCCTTATGGCCGTCTCCTCAGGTGCGAACTTGCTTTCACGGTGGATAGTTTGGGCTCTGCTCCCGTGATTGGGCTGGTGACCGAGGCGCTCGACCATGACTTTGTTGAAGTGCTTCAGCCAGGCATAGAAGTTCATGGCACAAGCGCCGGGTCGGGATCGGGAGGGGCGCGGCTGAAGAACAGGGTTCAAGTCGCGGGAGAGTGGGTGATAGTGTGGAGGACGCGGGACGAGGACAACGGCAAGGAGCTCCGAGTCAACGGAGTGGCTCTGTGCGAGGCGAGGGTTCCGGGCTCCAATGAATATTATGACATAGTTGACGGGTCGTTCGGAATACGCGGCAGGGTGATCGACAACACAGACATGAAGCAGTTGATGCAGCTCGCCGCGTTGTTCATCGCGGGCGTGGGACAGGGGATGACTGAGACGACGACGACCGTCACCGGGTCAACCTCCCAGATAACATCTGGCGGCAGGTGGCAGGACGCGGTGGGAATGGGATTGAACCAGGCCGCGCAACAATACGCTCAGAGAATGCTTGAGCAGATACAGGCCAACGGATCGTACGTGCTGTGCGCGGCTGGAACTGAATTTTATCTTTATGTGAAACAGGTGATGGACATAGAGAAAGCGGTCATCGCGGGAACCAACATTCCCGTGAAGGACAAGAAGACAGTGGACGGCAGGCTGACCGGGCCAGGCTATGAATACGGGGGGGCGAGGATGGAAGGCGGTGAAAGGCCGATGTCCGGATCTCAAAACTCGTCGCAGCAAGGGTGGGGAGGCGTGGGGATGCAGCCAAAAACACAATC
>Ga0074198_1001448_pt1 | contig 15610 bp, 13 predicted proteins | sample EPASupsiteSAE323_FD_64527 | JGI IMG/M metagenome (GOLD analysis project Ga0074198, IMG submission 64527) | Bioremediated contaminated groundwater from EPA Superfund site, New Mexico - Sample SAE3-23 | ecosystem: Environmental > Aquatic > Deep subsurface > Groundwater > Contaminated ...
AAAAACAGCACCAAGTTGGTGCTGTTTTTCATACTAGCCATCTTTGCGCTGTTCTATAAAAGTTTTGCCAATACTTGTCCATCTTGTTTTTTACGAATAAAGCTTCTCGTCCCTGCCAGCCGATGACTAGCCCTGCCTCTAAGTAGAGTGCCTTATTGGAATTTCCTTTTAATAAGGTCTCGAGTATACTCTCCGTACTATCTACATCATTAATGAAACCTAAATTATTTTGTAAGGTATCTAGTCTCAACACCAGTTGGGGAATTTCTATAAACGCAGTTTCCAAAACTTCTGCCACGTATTTAATCTTTTTTACTTGTAGGCGTATCTTATGCATATCTTCTGTAGTCATCCAATCAATCTTCTTACCTTGTTTCGTTAAGGCTTTAAGGCTGCTGGATAATTTACTTATGGCATATTCATTCATGTTTGTAGATGCATCTCTTACTAGCTGCCCTTTATTATCGGCTAGAATGGCCTGTAGCTCTAATAATAGAGAGGTCGTATGCCCAGCCCTTATTATTTTATGAACCTTTTCAGCCTCTAACATACGCGCTTGGCACAAACATTCTCCTAGGCTCATTTTGCTGGTTTTTTTAAGTGTTTGTTCTTCCTTCACTTGTTCCCAGCTAGCATAGGCCACATCAATTTCTCGTAAGTTACCTAACATTTTCCCTATATTTTTAAGTTCAGCTAAATATAATTTATGTTGCTTCGTCACTAGAGTACCAGAAAACTCCAACAAGGAACGTAAACGGCGCAAGGCAATACGCATTTCATGAATGTTTTCAGGCAGGTCTGGCTTTTCTAAAAAATTCTGTTGGGTCACTAAAAATCGACCTACTAATTGTAGTAACAGCTTACTGAGTTCTTCACTTGCTAATTTAGTTTTGTCAACCTGAGGTGGTTGGTAAATTTCTTCCCTCTGTAATTTGTCTTTTCCCGCCAGTTTAAGACCACGATAATACTTACTATCTACTTCCGGTACTAAGGAAAATTCTCTCGCTAGCTCTGCCCCTAATTGAAATAAGGCCGCAATTTCTCCCTTTTTTAGTTCTAATTCTACTTCTAGTATCGGCTCCATGTTTACTCCTGCGATAATCTCACCTTGATCTGCGGCTACTTCAATTTGACTGCCATCAGGCATAATAACATCCATACGACTGCGCTCAAATCTAGTCATAAGAACGGGATAGAGCTTTTCACTCCCCACTACCGTCATGATTTTTTTTCCCATGGCTGTACCTGCAAATACGCTAATATCGGGCTGGGAACCAGAGACAATAACGTTCCATTCATGCCGTTCGTGGAGCCCGCCCCTAGATGAGCCTCCGCCTTTTACCGTTGCAATCCACTGCTCACCTTCACGGCGAATACGATATGCAATTTTGGCCTTCTGCAAACAAGCTGATTCGGTGTCAAAATAGTGAGTTTCTAAAACCTTTTTATCCTCAGATTCAGGTACTGCTTTTTCAAGCAAACTCTGTGCTGTCATAATCTGATCCCATGTAGTAGCATCCGTACATCTAAGTTTTAATTCTCGTTCTTCATACCTAGGCAAATTCATTCACCAGCTTTCCAATGTAATTCTATTTTATCACTATACCATATTACTTGTGCTGCGTATCCACCTATCTTATTTTTGTAGTTATATTCGTATTTTGCAGGGAATAACAAGATTTTATCGAATAGTGAAAGTGATTATAAAATTAAGTTTTTTTTCCATTCTTGTACTTTCTATAGTATCCTTTCTCTTGCCGCTAATTATAGAAAAGGGGTTGAATTTTTTGAGGAATATGCAAATTATCTATAGTCTACTTTTCCTTGTTGCCTTACTCTCTAGTGGTTGTAGCAACGGTAAAGAGCAAACTACTCCTCAAGAAATTGTCATCGCCAGTGCCAATCCCATGAGCGGTAATTCTAGTGACTTTGGCGATATGAAGGTAAAAGCAATTCAATTGGCCTTTGATGAAGTCAATCGTACTGGCGGAATTGATGGTAAAAAACTTACTTTGCAAATTGGCGATGATGCAAGTTCACCAAAAGAAGCTTATAAATTAGCAGTCACACTTGCGGCTGATTCCAAGATAGTCGCCGTTATTGGCCATTTTAATAGCGCTAGCACCTTAGCTGCTAGAAATGTATATAACGGGGCTGGCATTCCGGTCATAACAGATTCTGTAAATAAAGCTATTACCGATGGTACAACGCCATATTTATTTAGAATATTAGCAACGGACCAATTTGCCGCAGAGCAATTGGCCGAATACGCTGTTCAAAAATTACATCACAAAAAGTTTGCAATTATTTATGTTAATAATGACTATAGTAAAGATATGAAAGAATATTTTCGTGAAAAAATACGACAACTTGGTGGAGAGATAACCACCATGGAAATTTTTTTCGAGGAACGAACAAAAAACTTTAACCTTGAGCTTGAGAGAATTAAAGCAACTAAGCCCGATGCGATTTTTTTTGTTGGCTATTATAAAGAAGCAGCATTAATTGCTCGTCAAGCCCGTTTTATAGGCCTTACCGCTCCCATTATTAGTACCGATGGCATTAGCTCCCTTGAGCTAATTCATTTAGGAGGCGAAGCTGTTGAAGGCATTCGTTTTAATGGTTCTTTTCATCCTTCCATTGTAAAAAACGGTTCTGACCAATTTGCTAAGGATTTTAAAGCCCGTTATGGTAAAGAACCCGATACCTATGCTGCTCTAGCCTATGACTCAGCCCAAATACTCATTGAGGGAATAAGAAAAAATGGTGCTAGCCGTGAAAACATTTATACCTATTTATCTAACCTTAAGGATTATCCAGGAGTTACAGGAAATATTACTTTTGATGATAAACACCAGGTGCAAGCTAAAATTATCATTTTGACTGTTAAGAATGGACAGTTTGTGCCTGACACTCTTCAACCGGAATAAAACCAACAGGGAAGTAGGAGGTGTAGAGTGTGAAAATTCGCTCTCAACTGCTGCTAGTAATGGTAATGGCATTATTTATTACCATCTCACTAGTCGCTAGTGTTCAGATGTATACGACTTACTATCAAGCACAAGAAAGTATGAAACGCATTTTACAGCACCAAGCCAATCAATTTAGCAGTCAAGTGGATACATGGTTTAGTATTATTCAGCAAAGTGGTCATTTTTTTGTCAGTCAACCCTTTGTACAAAATGCCACACAAGAGGAAATGCAAAAGCTCCTCGGGAATTTACATAATGAAATCAATGTTTTTAACAATCTTAGTATTGCCACTCCTGATGGTACCATAACCAATAGTTATCCCTTTAATCAAGCTCTCCTTGGTACTACTATTAAAGATGCTGATTTTTTTAAAGATACGGTTGCGTTACAAACACCTCAAATTGGTAAAGTCATAATAAACTCAGAAACGGGTAAGGTTTCAATTGTTCTTACCCAACCCATTATTAATTCCAATAATGAATTGACTGCCGTATTACTGCAGGATATTAATTTGAACCTCCTGCAAGATATGGTCGAAGATGCTGTGATTGGCCATACAGGACAAACCATCATTTTTGCAACCACTACGCAAATTTTAACTTCCCAAAATAAGTCAGTGTTATTATTTACAAATGTCCCTGCTACCCTTTTGGATTTTTTAAATAGAGATTTGCATGATACAACGGAGTTTACTACCGAGAATGGGCAAACCATTATCGCGGCTACAAATCGCATACGAACGCCTGGCTGGGGCGTGGCCGTTACTATAACCCAATCTGAAATATTACAAAGTTTTTATGATAGCGCTACCTATGGCGGAAGTACCTTTGTGATTATCTTTATTTTATTAACCTTTCTTGCTTACCTGGTATTCAATCGCTTATTTGGTTCTATTACTATCGTAACAGAGCACTTAGCCAGTTTGAACGATGGTAAGTTCCCTTCCGGAAAAATTAATGAAACGCTCATCAAATCAGCTCCTCAAGAACTTCAACAGCTTTGTACAACCTTCAATATCATGTCAGAAACCATTACGCAAAATATTGAAATGATTAATGAAGCAAATGAAGCCTTAATTTTTAGCGAAGAACGCTGGCAATTGGCTTTAAACGGTAGCAATGATGGCATCTGGGATTGGAATATTAAAACAAACGACATCTTCTTTTCTAGTCGGGTCAAAGAAATGTTTGGTTATGCCACTACAAATGTATCCTGGAGTATGGAGGATTGGAAAAAGAGATTACATCCTGATGATTTAGAGATGGTAGAAAGGCTTTTAAATGATCATCTTGAAAAGAAATCTGATTTTTTCAATGCAGAATTTCGCTTTCTCTGTAGTGACAATACTTTTAAATGGGCATGTATTCGCGGGCAAGGGGTATGGAACTATTTAAATCTTCCTGTAAGAATCGTTGGCTCTATTAGTGACATAAGCAAACGTAAAAAAGCAGAAGAAGAATTGCACCAGGCCCATGACCAATTGGAAGTAAAAATAGAACTACGAACTCAAGATCTGGTAGCCATGAATCAAGAATTGCAATCGGTGAATAATGAATTAGAACAAACATTAGAGCATTTAAGAGAAACCCAAGATCAATTGGTGCAATCTGAAAAAATGGCATCCCTTGGAAACTTAGTTGCCGGGATTGCCCATGAAATTAATACTCCAATTGGGATCGGTGTAACCGCCGCATCCCACTTGGACAAAATTACAAAAGAATTTATGGCTTTGTATGAAACAGGAACAATAAAGCGCTTAGATTTATCAAATCACTTAGCCGATTCTGCAGAAGCCGTCACTATTATTTTTTCCAATCTCGAACGTGCTTCCCAATTAGTTCGTAGTTTCAAGCAGGTGTCCGTTGACCAATCAAGTGAAGCACGACGAGAATTTAATGTTCGGCAATATCTTGGCGAGTTATTACTGAGCTTACAGCCTAAATTAAAAAGAACTCCTCATAGGATTACTATCCACTGTGATGAAAACCTAAAAATAGATAGTTTTCCTGGTGCTTTTGCCCAAATACTAACAAATTTAATAATGAACTCACTTGTCCATGCTTATGAAACTAATGTAGCAGGACAAATCACTATTGATATCGAAAAAAGCAATAACAACACTTTACATCTAACCTACCAAGATGATGGAAAAGGTATGGATACAACAATCTTAAATAAAATATATAATCCTTTTTTTACAACCAAACGCGGCAATGGGGGAACAGGCTTAGGATTGTATGTTGTTTATAATATTGTAACGCAACAATTTGGTGGAAGTATTGAATGTATCAGCCAGCTAGGACAGGGAACTAAATTCTTACTTGAATTTCCATTGGAAAAGGAGATCGGTTATGATAGTAAATGATGATGAATTATTATTTCAAGAAGATTTAGATGGGGAGATATTAGAAAATACTTTGTCATCTCCAAAAACCGAGAATAAATGGAAAGTATTAATTGTTGATGATGATGAAGAAGTACACAACGTAACCAAAATGGCTCTTCGTCGTTTTACCTTTGATGGTAAGGCTGTGGATTTTCTAAGTGCTTATTCCGCCGCCGAGGGAAAGAGATTATTAGCAGAACATAAAGATACGGCAGTAGTATTGTTAGATGTTGTAATGGAAGAAGAAGACTCCGGTCTTAAAATGGCGCGCTATATCCGTACCGAACTTAATAACCTGTTAGTACGTATTATCCTGCGTACTGGGCAACCTGGTCAGGCTCCTGAACATAAGGTTGTGGTCGAATATGATATTAATGATTATAAAGAAAAAACAGAGCTTACAACACAAAAATTGCATACTACCCTTGTTACAACCTTGCGTTCTTTTCGCGATATGACGATTATTGATGTGAATCGTCGCAGCCTGAAAAAAATTATTGATTCTTCGGCTAGTATGTTTGAACTTCAATCTATGAGCAATTTTGCCTCTGGCGTATTATCCCAATTGGTCGCTCTTTTAAAGGTAAATCCTAGTGCCTTGTATTGCAATGCTTCTGGGCTCGCCGCTACTAAGACAGGTCATAATGATTTTCACGTACTAGCTGCAACGGGAAGCTATGAGCCAATGATTGGTACAACCATTGATGATGAAACAAATTTAGCCATCCTTGATGATATCATCAGAGCTTTTCAGGAAAAGAAAAGTTTTTATTATCCCAATCGTTTTATTATTTATTTTTGCAGTAAGCATGGGTCAGAAAATGTAATCTTTTTGGATGGTGTAGCCTCCTTAAGTATTTGGGATCGTGATTTGGTAGAAATTTTTTGTGCAAATGTTTCGGTGGCTTTTGATAATATTTATTTGAATCAAGAAGTAGAAGATACACAAAAAGAAATTTTATTTACCTTAGGTGAGGTGGCGGAAGCTCGTTCCCAAGAGACAGGTCACCATGTTAAGCGTGTAGCTGAAATCGCCAAATTATTAGCACTAGGTTATGGCCTTTCCCTTGAGGAAGCAGAAGGTTTGCGTTTGGCCGCACCAATTCATGATGTGGGCAAACTAGCAATTCCAGATGCAATTTTAAATAAACCTGGAAAATTAACCGCAGAAGAATTTTCTATTATGAAGACCCACTCTCCTATCGGCTATGAAATGCTAAAGAACTCCAAACGCTCTATTTTAAAGCTTGGCGCCTTGATTGCTCTTCAACATCATGAGCGCTATGATGGTACTGGTTATCCTCAGGGACTTAAAGGAGAGGATATTCATATTTATGGCCGTATTGTAGCATTGGCAGATGTTTTTGATGCCTTGAGCAGTGTACGCGTCTATAAAAGAGCATGGTCCTTAGAGGAGATACTTGCGTATATTCAAGAACAGCGTGGCGCTCATTTTGATCCGCGCCTTGTCGATATCTTTATGGAAAATCTAGATGATATTATGCTTATTTGCAAACGACTTGCTGACGACTAATAATGATTAGGCGTTATACATATAGTAAGCCTCAAAATCAGTACACAACTGACTTTGAGGCTTACTTTATTATCCATAAGGATTAAATGCTTTGAGAGTTTTGCGGTACTTCTAAAAATTCCACATCAGGATTCCGTTCACTCACCCAGCGAATGGCCCATTCATTACTCAATAGCAATACAGGTCGATCTTTTATGTCATGAATGATCATACCACTATCAATACTCTTCATTGATTTAATGGCAGAAGCTTCACCTGCGAGCCAGCGAGCTACACTAAAGGACAATCTATCCATAATGAGATCTACGCCATACTCATTTTTTAGGCGGTATTCTAAAACTTCAAATTGTAGTGCGCCAACCACGCCAATAATAAAGGACTCCACTGCACTATCATGTTGCCGGAAAACTTGCACAGCTCCTTCCTGGGTAAGCTGAGTCATACCTTTTACAAATTGCTTGCGCTTCATGGTATCTTTAGGCTGCACTCTAGCAAATTGCTCAGGAGGAAATACGGGGAAGTCTTGAAAGTTAAATTTAGTTCCTTCTTGGCATAAAGTATCACCAATACCAAAAACGCCAGCATCAAATAGACCAATTACATCTCCAGGATAGGCTTCATCAATAATAGTCCGTTCCTGTGCCAAAAATTGCTGTGGCTGAGCAAGTTTGATACTCTTACCAGATTGAGCGTGATATACGGACATACCCCGCGTAAATTTACCTGAACAAATCCGAATAAACGCCAATCGATCACGATGAGCAGGATTCATATTAGCCTGTATCTTAAATACAAAGGCAGAAAAGTCTTCACTAATCGGACTAATTTCTCCTTCTGTTGATAGACGTGGAGCAGGCGGCGGTGCTAGTTGTAAAAATTCTTCTAAAAAAGGCCGAACACCAAAATTCGTCATGGCACTACCAAAAAACATGGGTGTTAATTCTCCAGCTTTGACTTGCTCGAGATTAAAGGCATCACCAGCCATATCCAAGAGCTCGATATCCTCACACAGCACTTCATGAGCCTCAGCCCCTAGCACCTCGCGGAAGGCAGGGTCATTTACACTGCCTATAGTAGACGGCAATACGGACTGACCATGAGAACCATCTTTTTCAAATAGTTCAACTTGCGCCTGTTGTCGATTATACACACCAACATAATTACCATGTATCCCTACAGGCCAATTCATAGGATAAGCCCTTATACCAAGTACTTGCTCAATTTCTTCCATCAACTCAAAAGGACTTTTACCAAAGCGATCTAGCTTATTTACAAAGGTAAATACAGGAATGCCTCGTTGGCGGCATACGTGGAATAACTTTTTGGTTTGTTCTTCCACCCCCTTCGCCACATCAATAAGCATGACAGCACTATCGGCTGCCATTAAGGTCCGATAGGTATCTTCACTAAAGTCTTGGTGACCAGGTGTATCCAAAATATTTACCCGATATCCGTCATAATCAAATTGTAATACACTCGAGGTTACGGAAATACCTCTTTGCTTTTCAATTTCCATCCAGTCCGAAACGGCATGTTTTTGTGCCTTTCTAGACTTTACTGATCCTGCTAAGCGAATAGCTCCACCATAGAGTAGTAGCTTTTCTGTCAAAGTAGTTTTACCCGCATCTGGATGGGAAATAATTGCGAATGTTCGACGACGATTGGTTTCTAACTCTAATTCTTCCATTATATCGTAAAAGACCCCCTACTATCTTAGATTAGCTATATAAATTCCTCTCTATTACTATATGGTGACACCTCTAAAAAGTCAAATGTTATCCTAATAGATATTAATTAAATTCCCTTTTAATCGATTCCTTTTAATGCTTATGTTTATTTGGGGGTCCTTATTTTTAGATACAATCTTTAATACAGTTAATATTGTTTTTCATAATCCTTCCAACTGTTATATCCCTTCCTTGACTGTTATAGTAAAAAAATGGTTTTATAAGGACCATATACACTATTGTTATATAACAGAAAAGAGGGAAAACTTATGTATATGGATACATCAATGAGTAATTCTATTATGTTTCGACTGGCACAAAGGAACGATATTTTGGATATTTGGCGCTTATTACATAGTGATAGTAAAACTATAAATGAGGAAGATATTGCACGGCAATATCAATCTTATTTCCTTTTACTTTACGGAAATAAGTTATTAGCAGTTTATGATTTCCGTAATCAAGGAATAGATACGGCGTCCTGTATAACAGTTCATCCCATGTATCCACGAGAACTATTAGAAGAAGGCATCAATAGAATGGTTGATATTTTATTCATGAAAAAATCTCAAAAGTCTCTAATGGCATCGAAATCAGGCACTTTCGGGGTAAAATCAGCAATAAACTCGATAGGTTAATATACTACGATAATTTTTTCTGCGCTTCTATTTCCTACATAGAACGAAAAGACTTGGCGAAAGCCAAGTCTCTAAGAATAAATCATCCTTACATACTATTTTACGATTTGATGTCTATTTACCTTATCACCTTTTAACGTATCAGCGAGTTGGCTATAATGGAATGTTGCATTCAAAGCTGTTACAAAGCCTGTGAACCACTGTTGATAAAGCTCTTTCATAAGATTTTTATCAACGCCCGCTTTGGTCCAGTTCTTTTCCTGAAGGCAAATATCCCCTTCCCATACTACTTTACCAGCTTCATTAATCGTCACTATGTCCCCTTGATCACAAGGCATACCATTTAATAAATAATCATTTAATGCTTGATAGATACCAGCGGCAGTCTCTACCTCATATTTTCCCTGTTCTTTAGCATGCCGGCCGCAAAGCTCACCATGCTCTTGATAAGCGGCATTTATAATAGTGCGAGCGGCATCTCCACAAGTATCAATTAGCTCTTTAATAAAGGCAGCTTCTCTCGTTTCACTAATCATTACCTGCCTTTGCAGCCATCCGTGAATATTATTGTGGTCAATGACGTCTTCTAACTTTACATCCCCTAAGGGTGCTCCATAAATTTGCCATACCTCTGCTTGTAATTCTTCAGCAGTTGGCCCGCAAAGTTCTTCAGCCTTTTGGTAAATAAGCTGTTCCCGCTCTGCTACTCGTCTTATTTTATGATATAACCAATAATGTATATGTCCTAAAAAGGCGCTCATCTTTATAATCCCCCTATTAAATTACTTTGTTGAGACCTGCTAGTATTTCATTTACATTCAGTCCATGAATTTCAGCGGCCTTACTGACAGCTTCTCCTGTCGCAGAAGGACAGCCTAGGCAGCCCATACCAAAGGACCGAAAAATAGGTATTGTTTGAGGATATACTCGAATAATATCACTGATTACACTATCCTCTGTAATCTTGTCACCAATGACCAAATTTCCTTCCGTTAGCCCTCCTGGAACTGGCACAATATCTTTCCCAGCTTCTGATTGGGGAACTAGTGGCGTAGTATTTTCGCTAATGCCTTGATAGAATGCTGCCAATACATCAGCCTTAAATTTTTTGAGACCAATACGATCAATAAATTGACCCATACGCTCAATATCAGCATTCTGCTCATAGTAGTTAATAATAATTGCAACGATATGGAGTGCTTCATCATATTCTAGCCCTTCAATTAAAAGATTGGCTAAACGAGGATGAGAACCAGCACTGCCTCCAACGTAAATATCCCAGCCAATATCTGTTCCCATAAGGCCAACATCTTTAATATGTACTTCTGCACAGGAATTTTGACAGCCTGCTACTCCGAGTTTCATACGGGAAGGCATTTCTTTTTTGTGATACAGCTTATCAAGTTCCATGCCTAGTTTAATAGCATCTTGTTTTCCTCTTTTACAAAATACATTACCAGGACACATTTTTATACTGCGAACACAATTAGCAAACCCCATGGCAGGCTCCATTTCTAGTTCCTTCCAAATATCTTCAATATCTTCAGCCTTAAGACCTGTAATCATGACCCGTTGTGCGGATGTAAGCTTCATTACGCCATGATACTTTTCTGCCACATCAGCGTATTTTCTCATTAAATCAGGCTTTATAAAACCACCAGGCAAATGAGGTGTAATCGCATAAGTACGATTTCCCTCACGAATTTTTTGTAAATTTGCACCTTTAGGTAACATTATGGCACCTCCCTAAACTATTATCTTTATCATACCCCAATGTAATAATCTTATCTGTGATGTAAATCATTTTTTTAAAAAAACCTTGCAATAACATAACATTATTACAAGGTTTAATTCTGTGCATTACAATAAGCCAATATTCAGTTCAAGCAATAGGGAATCTACTACCATCTCTACCACTAAAAATTTATTACTACTAACCTTAGCTTTAAATTCCGAGCCAATGAATAAAGTAGGCGGAGAAATATCTACCTTCAGTCCATACTTTTCAAAATTGGTAGCAGCATTTCCTGTTACCATATTCGTCAACTCAGAAATAGCACTTTGTGCCATTTCGTCCATTGTAGAAACGGGCATTCCCATCATCATGGTGGAAGCAATCTTCTTTGCCGTTTCTTCTGTCATATTATATGCAACATTGCCCCGCATCTCATCCGTCAATCCTACGAGTACAGTTACACCCTTACTCGCCATAAATTGATCTCCTACCGATAATCTTCCTTTGGTAATACTTTGAAAACCCAATTGAGGCATGATATGCATGATTGCTTCAATAAATGGATTAATCATTTTCACATCCAAATTATTCTCCCCCTACAAACCCAACATTCATATATATTTGTCCTATTTCCGTCTGGGCCTTAACTGTACTTGAGGCCATTTTAGGATTAATGATTGTCAGTGCCTTACCAATAAAAACACTTGGCGGAGTAATGCGAACTTCAAAATCATTATCCTTATAAATATTATTGATTTGAGATACACCATGACCAGCAATAATATTAGCAAATTCAGCAGCACTATTTATAATATCTTCTTCGGATACGTCATCCATTTCTAGTACCTTTTTGGCAAATATCCCTGCTACCTCTGAGGATAAATCTAAAATCATCCGTCCTTGCCTTGTTCCTGTTATGCCTATAATAATAGCTAAGCCATGACAAATAAATTTAATACCTGTACTATGAGTTGTGCTAAGCTCACTGGTTACGCCCACCATTTCAGCAAGGTTGGTTTCAAAAGAGCTAATAAAATATTGTAATAATTCTTCTTGATACTCCTCTGCATGTTGTTCTTCTTGCATAACAGCATCTAAAGCCCCAATTATTTTATTGGACTTAACAGGTTTTTGTATAAAGCCTTTGATACCAATGGCTGTACCACTATTGATAATAGCTTCATCTTTCATGGCACTTAATACAACAATCTTCGCATGAGGATCAATAATCAAAATTTCTCGCGAGCATGCCAATCCATCCATATCAGGCAATGTTAAATCCATTGTTACTATATCAGGACTACATTCACGGTATTTTTCGATTCCTTCTCCCCCTGTACCAGCAAAGCCACATACTTCATAATTGGAATTGGTCAGTGCATTTTCAATCATTTTTTGACTGAATGGAGAGTCATCAACAACTAATACACGTATTTTATCCACAACATCACCGCCACAGTAAATTTTACCAACATCATGAAATCAGGAATAAGCTACTTCATGTAATTTATTATATAATTCCATGTAATCTTACTTTCACCTGCATATAATAAGGTTTTTTTTCTATAAATTGAAAATTTTTTGTTAAAATCTATTTCTTTATATTTTATGCCATTTAAAACCATAATAAATGATATAATTGTAGAATCTATGTATCCTTTGTGCAATTCTTAAAAACTATCTGCTTCAACCCTTTACCTATTTTACTTTATGACTTACTATTATAGATGAAGTAATCGTTGTCCTTATATTCGAATAATAATTCACCATCAAGGAGGAAAACATGCTTGTTCATGAAATAATTTATCAAGGTAACCCCGATGAAATCGTATTTTTAGGCTCACAAAATATTACATACGGCCATTTACAAAATAAAATAACAGAATATAGAGATTTTTTTTATCAGCAAGGCTTGCGTCCTGGAGAAAATGTAGGTTTATTCGCCAAAAACTCTCCTGAATTTATTTACAGTTACTTAGCAGTCCTGAGTTTAGGAGCTGTAATCGTCCCCCTTAACTTTCAGCTCGTCCCACGGGAAATTGCTTATATTATTCAAAATGCTAATATAAAAATGTTAATTACTATGGCCGAGCTCAATATGGATACCGAACTTATTAGCCATAATTATCAGCAAGAGCTAGTACAATTAGTTATTCCTGAATTTTCAAATACCCTTTCTCAATTCGAGTTATTACCAGCTCCTCTACCTGCCGATATGGATGAAGACAGACTCTGCACTATTATTTATACCTCTGGCACGACAGGGCACCCAAAAGGGGCAATGCTTACCCATAAAAATTTAGTCAGCAATGCTCAGGCATTTTCTCAGGTCTCACCTCACAGCACCAGTGACCGAGTTCTCTGTGTGCTACCTATGTATCATTGTTTTGCTTGGACAGTAGCTGTATTAACACCGTTACTCAATCATTGCTCCATTCGAATCTTAGAGTCCTTCTCCATTCGAGAAACTATTATGGCCATCCGTGATGATAAAATTACCATTCTTCCCTGTATCCCAACTATGTTCCGCTTATTTACCCAATGGGCTACAGAGGAAGATTTCGCCCGTGTACAGCTTATTATATCAGGCGGTTCTTCCCTCCCTCAGGAAATATCTGAGCAGTTCACAGCTAAATTTGGAAAGAAAATTATTGAAGGCTATGGATTATCCGAAGCTTCACCTGTGGTATCTCTCAATCCCATTGATCATGTAAAATTTTGCTCTATCGGCAAACCATTACCTGGTATTCAGGTACAAATCAGCGATAGTGAAGGTACGATTCTCCCTGCTGGACAAATTGGTGAACTCCTTGTTCATGGCCCTAATGTTATGCAAGGCTATTATAAATTACCTGAAGAATCAGCTGCAGCATTACAAAAGGGTTGGTTACATACTGGTGATTTAGCATACATGGATGAGGATGGTTATATTTTCATTGTAGATCGCCTTAAGGATTTAATTATTACCAGTGGCGAAAATATTTATCCTCGGGAAATTGAAGAACTATTGTATGCTTATCCTGCCGTCTCTGAAGTTGCTGTCATCGGCGTGCCCGATAAACTACGTGGCACTAGCGTGCGCGCTTATATCGTCCCTAGCGAGGGGCATCTTTTAAATAAAAAATTACTAAAAGGCTATCTTCAAAATAAAATTGCACCTTATAAAATACCTAAGGACTTTTGTATTGTAACTTCCTTACCGAAAAGTTCTACAGGGAAGATCCTTAAAAGAGAACTACGCCAACAAGCGATTGATTCTTAATAAGTAGACTATCATAATTGTTATATCCTATTGTATAATTATTTCTTATTTTATGTATCCTTTATGTATAGTCTATTGTAATGTAAATAATGGAGGTGCCCTAATGAGTAACTTGTTAACGAGACTAGCAACAATAAGCACTCAATTATGTATTGCTCCTGAACAACTGAAAGTGATTGCTCATGCTTTCCACCAAGCCATCCTTGATGGACTAGCTGGTAAACCAAGTACGCTAAAGATGTTACCTTCTTATCTGACCAAACCTTCTGGCAAGGAAACTGGAATTTTCTTAGCCTTGGATTTTGGCGGTACCAATGTCCGAGTACTGTTAACAGAGTTATTAGGGCAAGGAGGTTTTACTGTACACGCCCGCGCTGGCAGTCCTCTCAAAGATAAGAATGGCATTTATAATTATATTTCTGATCAAGCCTCTGCTGATCAATTATTTGATTTTATTGCTAGACAAATTGGAAGTATTATTAAAAGCGATCGTAATTATCCATTAGGTCATACCTTCTCTTTTCCCACAAATCAAACAGGACTAAATACGGGTACTCTTATAGAGTGGACTAAGGAAATTGAAACAAGGGGTGTGGAAGGGAACGAGGTAACGGCACTGCTCACAGCTGCCTTACACCGACAAAACCTTACTAATGTCCTACCTCAAGTTATTCTTAATGATACTGTCGGGACATTGCTAACAGCTGCCTATATTGATTCATCCACTGATATCGGCTCAATTTGCGGCACAGGTCATAACACAGCCTATATTGAGCCATTGTCACCACTAACAAATTCGCCAATGATTATTAATATGGAATCCGGTAACTTTGATCAATTACCTCTTACTACTTACGATTTAGATTTGGATAAAAACAGTGAAAAACCTGGTGCGCAACTTTTAGAAAAAATGGTCTCAGGTCATTATGTAGGTGAACTAGTACGTATCATTGCCTGTGATTTATTGGAAGCAGGTTTGTTTGCTACTAGTCATGGTCAAAACATCTTAACTACCCCCTACCTTCTCAATGGTGCCCATGTTTCTCTTCTGCAAGAAGATACCACCACGGACCTCTCTCTGATTGCCAACTGGCTAGAAAAAAGCCTACATATTACAAATTCATCCTTTCAAGACCGAGAAGCCCTCAAAAAAATTGCGGCTTTAATCTGTACACGTTCAGCGCGATTGGTTGCCGCAACCTACTTAGGTATCCTCCAGCACATTGATCCTCAGCTTGAGCATTACCACAATATTGCAATTGATGGATCACTTTATGAAAAAATGCCAGGTTATGCAAAAGACATTCAACAGGCTCTAGATGAGGCTTTAGATTCAAAAGAAAGAAAAGTAAGCA
>Ga0074198_1001450_pt1 | contig 15601 bp, 10 predicted proteins | sample EPASupsiteSAE323_FD_64527 | JGI IMG/M metagenome (GOLD analysis project Ga0074198, IMG submission 64527) | Bioremediated contaminated groundwater from EPA Superfund site, New Mexico - Sample SAE3-23 | ecosystem: Environmental > Aquatic > Deep subsurface > Groundwater > Contaminated ...
CAATGGATGGCTGTGCCCGTTTCTGCCAAAAGCCGATGGTTCCGGAAGGCTGCGGATTTACCGGCAGATCGAATTTGTCCGGAGTATCGCTTAGAACAAATATATTGTTCAGTCCGCCCAATTCCAGTTTGCCGTAAATAGTTGCCCGCGGGAAGCCATTTTTACGCAGGTACTTGACCCGTGCTTCGGCCTGCTGGAGCAGTTCTTCACGATCACCAAAGGTCAGAGCGCCGCTGGGGCAGGTACGGGCGCAAGCCGGCTTCAAGCCTTCTTCGACCCGGTCAGCACACAGGGTGCATTTGCTGATCTTGTCTTCGCGTTTCCGGTACTTGGGTATCTCGAAGGGACAGGCATAGGTGCAGTACTGGCAGCCTATGCATTTTTCCGGATCATGGATAGTAGCACCGGATTCGCTCTTGTAATAAGCCTTCTGCGGACATGCCTTGGCACACTCGGGATCCAGGCAGTGCATGCAGCTGCGCTTGATGAAGTTCCAATGAACACCGGTCACCGGGTCTTCACTCTCGAAGAACTTGATGATGGTGAAGGTGTCACCATTGGTGTCTTCGTGAGTCTGATAGCTGCCGGTAAACGGCTCGATAACTGCCGGAAGCTGGTTCCAGTCCTTGCAGGCAACCTGGCAGCCACGGCATGCGGTACACTTGGTTACGTCGTACAAATTTGCCTTGTTTGCCATGTTTAAGCCCTCCTTATATCGCACAGCCATGCTTTGTATTCAGGACACATGGCATTGGCGTCACCAATGTGCGGGGTTAAACGGTTGGCCGGGTCGCCAGTGGCATAACCCTTAAAACCGTATTGCCACAGCATGCCTATTTCGTGTACGGTCTTGCCATTGACATTAAAGGGCTTGAAACGCTTGGTAACACAGGCCAGGGCTTTGATGTCACCGCGCATGGTGGATATGATAACTTCGCCGCCGTTCTTGATACCCTTTTCCTTGGCCAGTTCTTCTGAAAGCTCAACGATCATGTTGGGCATCAGTTCAGCCAGCCAGGGCAAGTTGCGGGTCAGGGCGCCGGTCTGCCAGTGCTCGACCACGCGATAAGTGGTACCGATGATCGGATACTTGTCACTGGTTCCCTGCTCCTCGGGTGCCCAGACCTTGGCGGCCGGATTCAGGGCAATCTTATTGATTACTGGTACAGTCGGGCTTTCCCAGGGCTCATAGTGCTCGGGGAAGGGGCCGTCTTTCAAAAGATTCTTGGTGGCGAACAGTCCGCCCTTGCCATCGGCGCGCATAATAAAGGGGCTGGTGAAAGCCGGCTTATCCGGGCTGGTTGGCTTCAGGAAGTCGGGAACGTCGTCACCGACCCAGCTGCCCAGCAGTTCCGGTTTCTTGGGATCGGATAATGCCAGTGGATCCCAGTGAACTAATTGACGCTCAGCATCGCCCGGCCATGGGGTTACACCGTCGGGCTGTACCGAGCAGCGATTGTAAACTATACGACGGTTCATCGGCCAGCTCCAGGCCCAGTTGGAGAACAGTCCCAGACCGGTCTTGGAGTTGTCTTTGTTGTCGCGTTTTTGTGGCTTATACAGCACTGTACCGTCCGGCAGAGTGGTCATGGCACCGCAATACACCCAGCAACCGCAAGCGGTGGCACCGTCGTCGGTCAGTTTGGCAAAGCCCTCGACCGGGGCCTTGGTCTTGGTATCATAGCCGCACAGTTCCAGAGCAATCTTCATAATGTCGGGTTCGGGACCATGCTTGCTTTCATAATCCCAGGTAAGGTTAACGATGGGCTCATCCTCGGCCCGCTTGCTGCCGGCATAGGCCTTTTTGATAGCCTTGCCCAGTTCATAGATGATATCCAGGTCAGGCTTGGATTCGCCAACCGGTTCCGCACCCTTCCAGCGATATTGCACCCAGCGACCAGTCTGAGCGGCGGTACCTTCCTTCTCATATACGGCAGCGGCCGGCAGGAAGAATACCTCGGTCTGGATGTCGGCCGGGGTCTTTTCTGCTACCTTTTCATTCTTGACCGGTCTTTCCCAGGCCTGGTAGGTCCAGAATTCAGCGGTCTCATTGAGCCACAGATCGCAGGATACCATCCACTTAAGGTTGCACATGGCTGCCTGTTCCTTATTGGCATTGGGCCCGCCGACTACCGGGTTAGAGCCGCTGACAAAGAGGCCATCGATCTCGCCTTTATGCATGGCTTCAAAGATAGCGATATGCGAGTAGTTTTTCTTCTCATCCCGCTTGGGCAGATAATTATAAGCAAAGTTGTTTTCGGGTTTGGCGGCATCGCCCCACCAGGCTTTCAACATGCTAACAACCCACTTCGACGTATTGATCTTGAAGCCGGAATTGGGGAAGCCTTCCTTGACAGCAGCTCTCAGTTCTTCCAGGTTGGTGACCGGAAGCTTGGCTGCGCCAGGAGTAGCGGTCTTCAGATAGGAGATAAAATCCTTATGGGACGTGCTATTCATAGGGGAATCGATATAGCCAGGGATATAGTGGAAGAGCAGAGCCATATCGGTAGCGCCCTGAACGTTGTTCTCACCGCGCATGGCGTTGATGCCGCCGCCCGGGCGTCCCATGTTGCCCAACAGCAGCTGGACAATGGAGAAGGCGCGGATATTCTGAGCACCAACCGTATGCTGGGTGATACCCATGGCATAGATAATGGTGCCGACCTTGTTCGGTTTGCCGGTGGCACAGAAGGTGTTCAGAACTTCCAGATACTTGTCTTTGGGAGTTCCGGTAATACTGCAAACAGTATCGATGTCATAGCGGGAATAGTGCTTCTTCATCAACTGGAACACGCAACGGGGATCCTGCATGGTAGGATCGGTCAGGGCCATGCCCTTATCATCCTTCTTGTAATCCCAGGTGGTGGTGTCATATTTCCGGGTAGCCGGATCATAGCCGGTGAAGAGGCCATCATCGAACCCGAACTTATCATCAATCAGGAAAGCTGCATTGGTATAATTGACCACGTAATCCTTATGATAAAGTTCATTATCCAGGATGTACTTGATCATTCCGCCCAGGAAGGCGATGTCAGTACCAGAGCGCAGCGGAGCATACAAATCTGACCGAGCTGAGGTCCTGGTAAACCGGGGGTCTACATGGATCAGCTTGGCTCCGCGATTTTCTCTGGCCTTGAACAGCCATTTCATAGAAATAGGATGATTCTCAGCTACGTTGCTGCCCATGATCAGGGCGCAATCCGTATTTTTCATGTCAACGATATGGTTGGTCATGACTCCGCGACCAAATGAAGGTGACAAACCTGCCACCGTCGAGGAGTGTCAGATACGGGCCTGGGTTTCCAGATATACCAAACCCAGGGAACGCATTAATTTGCTTAAGATATAGGCTTCTTCATTATCCAGACCGGAACCGCCTACATGGGCTATCCGCTCGGTACGATTAACTATTACTTCGTTGCCGTCGGCGTTTTTCTCTTTGTGGATGAAGCTCTTGTCGCGAGTTTCTTTAACTCTCTTGGCGATAGTGTCTACCATCCACTCCCAATCTTTTTCTTCCCACTTATCACTGCCAGGAGCTCTGTACATGGGCTTCTGGGCACGTTTGGGATTTATCTCCTGTTCACCGGTTGACGGATTATAAATCTCCCGGAGGTTGAACATCGCCGCACCTTTGGCACAGGCTCCACCCTGATTTATAGGGTTGTCCGGGTCGCCATGTACGCTGAGCAGCTTGACGAATTTGCCGGCAGAATCCTTTTCAGCATATACTACCAGCCCGCATCCGGAAGCGCAGTACGGACATACCGTCGGTGTGGGAGTAACGTTCTTAATGCGCAACTCCTTGATGCCAGCCGCAGTCGCCTGCATATTGAAACCCAGATCCAGTACGGCGAAGCTGGCAGCGGTTGCTCCGGTTACCTTAAGGAATTCGCGACGGGTAACCTTCATAACCTTAACACTCTCCTTTCCCCATTCTGTTAACTCGTTCACTGATTGATTCTCTTTGAATCGCGGCCCCTGTAAACGAATTTTTCGCCAAATCAATGATTGTTACGACCCACCAGCCGAAATAACAATTATTGATCTTGAAAACTGCCAGGCGCCCTGTATCCCTCCCCCCAAGGCATATATCTGGCTTGAGCCTAAAATTTAATAAGTGATGACCCGGATCCGAAGCGCTGAACCCAGCAACAAAAAACCCCTTATTATGGCAAAAACCATAAACAAATACTACTCATAGAATCCTTGAGCAGCAACTGTTTATGGCTCCTTTCCGCAATAAGGGGAGACAAACCCGTTTCCAAGTCTGCCTGGGGCTGTTCACCTTGGCTTCGCGCTTTAGGCTAGCAGCTTCAGAGCTATTAATTTCGAGAGTAGTATAACATACTTTTGTTCTTATATTCAATGAATGATTTTGTTAAAGAAAATTTTTATTTTGATTCGTTTGCATCAATGTTGCCAATGATATTCATCGGCGGCAACGGGATGTCTGCATGGTAGCTACTGGAAGGTAGCCGGATCAGGGATTACGGGAGATGATCTCACCTGATACTTCAAGAGAATAACCACCGTAAGTATCGGCCCGGCGCCTGAATTCATCGCTCTTTATCGTTGTTAGCAAGATTTCCAGATTTTTTTCGCCCATCACTTCGGGGAGAATAACCAGGTCATAACGCTCTTCGGTTAAGGGAACGAAGTCCAGTTCCATGGCCTGGGCGGCCGCAAAGATACCCAGTCCGGCATCAGCCGCGTTATTTTTGATAGCGGCCGCTACTGCCAGATGAGTGTATTCTTCTCTGGTGTAACCATTGATGTTGTCTGGCTGGATGCAATTTTCTCGCAGAAGATAGTCAAGCAGGACCCGCGTACCGGACCCGGCTTGCCGGTTGATATAGCGGATCGCTGGTTTTGTCAGATCGAATAGGGAAGTGATATCCAGGGGATTGCCTCTGTCAACGATAAGACCCTGCTGGCGTTTAACCAAATTGATCAAAAGCCATTTACGATCGGCTAGATAGCGTTGCAGATAAGAGATATTATACTCACCGGTTTCCTGATCCAGCAGATGGATACCGGCAAAATGGGTATCTCCCCGCCGCAAAGCCATTATGCCGCCCATACTGCCTACATTGGCCGATACTAGGCGTAAATTCATATGCTGCAGGATATCAGCCAGGAAATCCAGACAGATGTCGTGGCTGCCAATACTGACCAGTGTGCGATCGATTATTTCGCGGGGGCGGCGAAGCTGGACCTGAATTTGCTCTCCCGCTTGCAGGCCTTCAACCCCGCGGGGGATTAAAACCACTCCGTCTGCCTTGACCAGGCTGGTGCTGATCCCGGCACCGCGATTGAGGGGATAGGCTACGTAATGGTCCTGGATCGGAGCCACATTCACATAGACAAATTCATCGACTCCGCCGGAAGAGGCCAGTTTACGAGACATGTTGCAGTTCAAAGAATCATTCAAGGGAGGGGTAAGTCCTTGCTTGCGGTAGATAACCGGGCGGGCAAAGAGATTGAATATCAGTTGGGCGGAAATGGGATAACCGGGGACTCCGATCGCCGGTTTATTGTCGATGATACCCAGAATAGCCGGTTTACCAGGGCGGGTAGCGATGCCATGCACCAGAACCTCGCCGAATTCAGCGATAATACTGGAACTGTAATCCTCGCGACCGGCTGATGAACCGGAGCAGATAACGATCAAGTCAGCCTCGTTTTTGACTTCAGCTACGGCCTTACGCAACAGGTCGACGTCATCGATGACTATGTCATGGCGATAGGGCGTTGCCCCCCACTCACGGCAGAGTCCCGCCAGCATCGAACTGTTGGATTCCACTATTTCCCCGGGTGCGCTGATATCGGTGGCCTTTTCACGTAATTCGGTTCCAGTTGGTATTATAGCCACCCGGGGAGATTTTACCACCTCGATTTGGTCCAGACCGGCTGTGATGAACGAAGCAAGCTCAAAAGGACCGATAGGAGTAAGCCCGGTCAACAGCAGGTCGCGGGCCACCAGATCCTCACCCACTGAACGTATATGCTGCCAGGGGACCGCCGGCTTAATAAGCTGGACGTTTCCGTCAATAAAATTTACCTCTTCAATCATTACCACCGCATCATAGTCGGGCGGCACCCAGTCACCGGTGTCGACCTCGATGAATTCATCCGGGCTCAGGATGACCGGGCGTTGTTCGTTGGCGGCTGCGGTTGCGGCGGCTTTGACGGCGATGCCGTCCATGGCCGAAGCCACATAGTGTGGCGAGGAACGGCGGGCATATACCGCCTGGCTGGTTACCCGGCCCTGTGACTCACGTATAGGTATCCATTCGCCGGTTATACTGAAGTATCCTATGGCCTCCAGGCGTTCAAAAAAGGTTTGACCGGCCTCTTCCAGAGGACGGTTTTCGATATATATGTTGCGCTGCATTAAGCTCATCACTCCATCAGGCTTTTTTATTCATTCTAGCCCAAGCCAGAGAAAAAACAAAATCCCTTACAATAAACAGTCGCGGTAGACATATGATGCGACACTTTTATTGGCAAGCATAACGCTTTGTCCAAGCAGGAGGGAAGGCGGGTGGAAACTGGCATTCTCTCATTAAACCTTAATTTGTTATGCTGCGGTTTTTCATAATACTCTCAACTTTAGACCGCCCGACAGCGGGACAATGCGTTATGATTGCCGCCACCGAGCCTTACTTCGTATCTTATGTCTACTGCGAAATTAAAGTAACAATAAATTCAAGCGGGTTTTGACCTGACAAGTTCTTTCGTTATAATTGAGACAGAACGAAGAAGGGACAATAGTTTGCTATGAATGAATTCTTGCGGGTGCTGACCTTTGCCCAGGCGCGGGGACTGCTCAGGGATAATTTCCCCGGGCGGGGGATGGTTAACAAGCCTTTGGCCGAGGCGGCCGGATACAGCCTGGCTGAGGATGTAAAAAGTCCGGAGGACCTGCCCGCTTTTAATCGCAGTACAGTTGACGGATATGTAGTCAATGCAGCCGATACCTATGGTTCCAGCGAGTCCTTGCCATCTTTTATGGTTTATGCCGGAGAGATTGCTATGGGTCAGGCCGCCGGTATAGAACTGGCGACCGGACAATGCGCTTGGATCCCCACGGGCGGAATGCTGCCGCTCGGAGCCAATGCCGCGGTTATGGTGGAATATACGGAAAAGCTGGCGGATGACACGGTGCTGATCTATCGTCCGGTGGGTCCCTGGGAGAATACCATGCAAACCGGGGAGGATGTAGGTGGCGGGCAGGTGCTGTTCAGGGCCGGACATAGACTGCGGCCTCAGGATATCGGGCTCCTGGCTTCATTAGGTATTAATGAGATTTTGGTTAAGTGTCCTCTCCGTGCCGGTATCATATCCACCGGCAATGAAATAGTGCCGGTGGTGGCACAGCCGGGAATAGGGCAGGTTAGAGATGTCAATTCACTGGCCCTGGCAGCGGCAGTCTGGCAATGCGGCGCCTTGGCCCGTAACTATCCTATCGTACCGGATGATTTTAACGCCCTGCAGGAGGCTGTCAATCTGGCCCTGCAGGAAAATGATATTATTTTGCTATCGGGTGGCAGTTCAGTGGGGGTAAAAGACATGACCCTGGAGGTCCTGCTCAACTATCCGGAGGCTCAGCTCTTGTTTCATGGCCTGGCGGTAAAGCCGGGCAAGCCGACCTTGGCCGTGCGACTGGGTGAGAAGCTGGCAGTAGGGCTGCCCGGACATCCGGTGTCGGCCTTGATGATGTTTCATATTATGTGCGCCCCCTGGTTGGCTTCAGAGCGGTTAATCTCCCGAACCGGTGCCCTGGAATTCAATCTGGCTTCACAGCCCGGGCGTGATGATTTTATCCCAGTACAAATAATCGAGGAAACAGGGGGCGCAGCAACGGTGCACCCCCTGTTGGGCAAATCAGGTTTGATGTCTATACTGGCGCTGGCCGATGGCTATATCCATATAGCCTATGAACAGCAGGGTCTTAAGGCTGGGGAAACTGTCAATGTTACGTTATTTTAGCAGTGCCAGCAGATCGTCCCGCAGCCTACTCCGGAATCCTTCAATAGCGTCCAGGTCCATGGCCGGGGTATAATAGGTTTCCAGTTCGTCGTGCAGGTTTTTGGCTGCTTTTATATTGGCTATTGCATCGGATATCCCGGCATCGAAACGCTGCCGGGCGGCTCCAATCAATATGCCGTTCTTTTCAAGCGCATTGCCGGCTATCAATTGATCAAAATCCAGCAAGCGCTTTAATTTGTGTCCGGAGGCTGCCTTTTCGTAATCCGCCGGATAACCGGAGATATCGATTAATGCCGCTCTGGTCTCGGGCAGAATAATTATATCAGTCTCAGCCGGGTCCAGGGGATTGTGATAGATTTCGGCCTTAATGGCCCGAATCTTAAGCAAATCCAGAATGTGCGAGAAGAGATGAGATTTGCCGCTGCCCGGACTCCCCTTTACTGCAAAAACTGAAGAATCCGCTTCGAGCAGACTTTCGGCGAAATTTACCAGTCCCAGCGGGGTGATGGCTGCGGCAAACAGGTGCCGCATAACCCCGGAGTAGCTGGAAGCTCCGGCCAGAAAATCGGTGGCCAGGGCCAGTACATTACGGCTGACTGCTTCGGAATTAACTGCTTCATCATAATAGGAAGACCATTCATCCATGGCCAGCCGGCTTTCCCGCAGACGGCTGTAGGCTCGGGAGAAATAGCGGCTGATTCTGCCGGTAAGCATGATTATGTTCTCACGATTTTGTTCAATTTGTGTACGATTCCAGTATTGACCCAGATTGATTATTTCGTCTACCGCGCCGGGAAATTCGGGGTCAACGACATGAGGGGCGGTGCCATCGAGAACGCAGTATTCGCCATTCCCTAATACCACACCATCCAAAGAATTGTTGTCGGAGGAACACCAATGGTATTCTACATCGATACCAGCAGCGGAGCAGTCTTCGCCTAGTCTTTTCATTAAGGTCGATTTTCCTACACCAGGTCCCCCTTTCAGGATGAATTTGCGTTTGACCGCCGGAGAGACCATATAACCGTAAAAGGAATAGAATCCATTGCAGGTATTGCCTCCGGGGAATACATGTCTTAGCTTAGCCACCAGTTCACACTCCTATTGTTTTTGTATATATATGTGGAGTACGGCGGCTTTCCTACAGGTTAATAATGGCAAAAACCAAGGGCCGCCGTCAGCATGTGTCGGTGGCCCTTGGTAAATAATAATGTGAAATGTCCAGCCAGCAGCCCGGTTGAATCCTGTGAGAATAGTAGCCAGCTAGTCTCGGTGCGCCAGGTTTTGTTTACGCTCTGTTTAAAAATTTAAATACCCGAAAAAGAAGTCAGGAAAAGGGTAATTTTAAGGTTGCACCATTCAAATCCAGCACCGCTGGCGGACAATTCCACAAATCTTGATCTAGGCTTTCATGTCCTTGTCAGCAGCCGGAGCATCTTTCTTCAGGTAGGTATACCAGTAGAAGCTGCCCACGAAAATGGCGCCGCCCACGATGTTGCCCAGGGTAACCGGTATCAGGTTGTTTACAATGAAGGTCTTGTAATTGAACAATGCTGCGACTGCGTCCTTGTACTTGGCCATAGCGGCTACCGCATCGGCCGGCAGAGTGCCGCCGGCGGCCAGCAGGGTGGCCTGGTCAGGAGTCAGCACGCTCTTGGCGGCTACGTCTACGATGGCCGGGATATGAGATACTACGATGCCCATGGGGACAAAGAACATGTTGGCTACACTATGCTCAAACCCGCTGGCTACGAAGGCCATGATGGGGAAGAAGATACCGAATACCTTACCTACTACATCCTTGGAAGCCAGAGCCAGCCATACAGCCATACATACCAGCCAGTTACAGAGAATGGCGCGGCAGAAGGCGGCGGTCCAGGTCAGTTCCAGTTTGCCCTTGGCTATAGCTATTGATTTTGCTCCAACGGCTCCCTTGAAGAGACCGACAGAAGCTGCTCCATCTGCTCCGATGCCATAGAAGCCACCGGCTACGATATAAACCAGTAAGAGTGAACCGGCGAAGTTGGCTATCCAGACTACTACCCAGTTCTTTAACAGGTCGCCCCAACTGCAGCTGCCATTCAGGGCACCGATCATCATGAACATGTTGTTACCGGTAAACAGTTCTGCTCCGCCGATAACTACGAGCATCAGGCCGGTGCTGAACACGGCGCCGAACATGAACTGGCCGAAGCCGTTGCCTAAAAACTTGGGCAGGTCATTGCCCACTATGGTGGCCAGATTGGCTCCGAAGCCGATGTATACGCCGGCCAGGATACCCAGGATAAACAGTTTACCGAGAGACAGAGTAGATTTCTTTTCACTAATGCCACATGCTACGCCCGCTATCTCGGGAGGTCCAAAACAATTCATTCTCTCCTCATCCTTTCAACGAAAAGTTTATGCGATCTTCAGACGGTTTCTCCGGTTTGGCGTTTTATCGATTATCCGTCACAGAGCAAGACGGATAATCGATGAAAATGCCTTATCATTACCGGTTGCTCTTGGCTGGAGAGCAGCGGCAACGATTTTGCTCAACCGAACCGTCACAAATCCCGATTAATTGAACTTAGCCGTGTAATCAGCTTTAAAGTGTTTCAGGGTGGTCAGCACCGGAGATGGAGCTGCCTGGCCCAGGCCGCATAAGCAGGCCTTGGTCATGACGGTGCCCAGCCTCTCCAGGCTATCCAGGTCGCCAACCTTGGCATGGCCATGGTTCAAGCGTTCCATCATCTCATGCATTCTGTGTGTACCTTCCCGGCAGGGAGTGCACTTGCCGCAGGATTCATGCTCAAAAAACTTCATGATGCGGTCTACCACATCGACCATATCCCTGGTCTCATCCATTACGAAGAAGGCGCCGGAACCGAGGGTAGCACCGATAGCGGACATGGAGTCGAAGTCCAACTGGGTATCCAGCAGGGATTCCGGGATAAAGCCGCCGGAGGTACCGCCGATCTGGATCGCCTTTACCTTCTTGCCGCCGGCTACGCCGCCGCCAAAACCATCCAATACCTCACGGATGGTGGTATTGGTCGGTACTTCTACAAATACGCGGTTATTGACGTCACCGGTCAGAGTGAGTACCTTGGTTCCGGGATAGGAACTGGCTCCAATTGATTTATACCAATCAGCGCCTTTTTCAAGGATTACCGGAATGTTGACAAAGGTCTCCACATTGTTGACGATGGTGGGTTTGCCCCATAAGCCGATAACCGGCGGGAACGGCGGTTTAAATCTGGGTTCACCGCGGTGCCCCTCAATGGACTCGATGAGAGCGCTTTCTTCGCCGCATACATAAGCGCCGCCACCCATACGTACTTCAATATTGAAGTCGCCCAGCACGCCCTTGGCTTTTGCCTGAGCAATAGCCTGGTTTAGCTTTTCCACTACATAGGGATACTCACCCCGGCAGTAGATATAGCCCTGGTTGGAGCCGATGGCGTATCCGCAGATGGCCATGCCTTCCAGGAGGCTCTGAGGGTCGTTTTCCATAATAATCCGGTCCTTATAGGTACCGGGTTCTCCTTCGTCAGCATTGCAGACCACATACTTCTGATCGGTCTTGATGCCATAGGAGAAGCTCCATTTCATACCGGTGTTGAAACCGGCGCCACCGCGGCCTCTGAGCCCGGACTTCTTGACTTCGTCGATGAGTTCGGTTTGGCTCATAGCTTTGGCTTTTTCCAGGGACTTGTAGCCGCCGGCATTGATGTAATCTTCGATATTCAGCGGATCTATTTTGCCGTAGTTGCGCAAAACGATACGCATTTCCTCTGCCATTTATTTATCCTCCCTTCCTTGATTTACTTGTATTCCGCCAGGATGGCGGGGATCTTTTCTGCCGTTACGTCGCCGTAAGGCTTGCTGTTAATGGTTATTACCGGGGTGGCCTGGCATTGGCCCACGCATTCGGTCAGTTCCAGACAGAACTTGCCGTCAGGAGTGGTCTCGCCCACCTTGATTCCCAGTTCTTTTTCCAGAGCAGCCACGACTTTATCAGCTCCGGCTACGTGACAAGGAGCACTCTCGCACATGCGTATAACGTTCTTGCCGCGCTTTCCCACCTTCAGATAGGAATAGAAGGTGGCGACCCCGTAGGCCTTGGCCTTGGGCATATTGAAGGCTGCCGCTGCTGCTGCTACCGCTTCCTCGGGTATATAGCTGTATTCTCTTTGAATGGCGTGATAAGCCTCAATTATGCCGCCCTCCAGGTCTTTGTACTGGCTGATAATCTCATTGTAGTCTGCCATTATTCTTTTCACCTCCACAAGCTAAGATAATAAATTTTTATAATAACCAGATGGTTACCTTTTCATCAACACCTACCGGCGGGGTGCCAGCCGGCAGGTCAATCAAACAATTACAGTTTAACAGGGACTTTAACATACTGGGTTTTTGACCGGGTAATACCTCGACCTGCCAGCCGTCGTCCGCATAGCGGGCATGACCTCTGACAAAGCGGCGTGAGCCGGATTTCTTGGCGAAACCGTTGGTACATCTGGCCTTAACCATCGGATAGACCAGCTGCCTGCCCTGCATGGAAATCAGGGCGGGAGCCACATAAAGATGGTAGCTTACCGCACAGGCGGCAGGATTCCCGGACAGGGCCATTACCAAAGTAGAGCCCTGCTTGCCCAAACCGTGGTGACTACCGGGTTGAATCGGTACCCCCCAATAGAAAAGTTCCACGCCCAGGGAGTCCATGACCTGGCGGGCTTCATCCGCACCCTTGGCATAGGTTCCGCCGGTGCAGATAACCATGTCGGCTTCAGAGAGCATCTGCCGCATCATATCGGTAGCTGATGCCAGGGAAGACGCTACCTCCAGCGATACTACACTACCGCCATCCCGAGCAATCATAGCGGCCAGCATGGGGCCGTTGCTGTCTCTTACCTGATAGGTCTCCGGTGTTACCTGGAAGGGAACGATGTTGTTACCCAATCCCAAGATCGCTACCCGGGGACGAAGCCGAACTTGGACCCGGCCGTAACCAAAGGCTGCCAGTACAGCTGCTACGCCGGCATCGATTACAGCGCCGCCGCCAGCCAGCAGTTCTCCCTCCGTATAGTCCTCACCGCCGGTTTTGATGTTATTACCTGGTTTGATGATCTCCAGTACGCTTAACTTGCCATCCTGCAACCGGGTCTTTTCATGGGGGACCACTGCCTGGGTACCTCCCGGCATAAGGCCTCCTGTTGTCACAGCCATGGCTTGTTCCCCGGATATTTCAGCTTCGTCATAAGTTGAAGGAGGATCCTTCAGCACAAAGCTGCTGCCAGACGGTGCCTCCGCCACTGCCAGGGCATAACCGTCGACTGCAGAACGAGCCTGCAGGGGCAGATCATGAGCCGCGTGGTAATCAGCTGCCAGTACCCGACCCAAGGAGTCCATCAAGGGCAGTTGCTCACCGGCCAGGGCAGGAATATGGCTCAGGATAATATTCTGAGCTTGTTCCAGGCTAACATCCAACAACAATAGTAGAGGCCTCCTTCTAGATCTGGCCTGATTTGCCGAAAGCGCAGTTGGGGAAGCGGCATTGCTGGCATTCTTCGCAAAGTCCGCCATGTCCCAGCGCTACGATATCGGCGCGGCTGATCATATCTCCGGCAAAGATCCGGGGCAATATAAGATCCAGTGTGGTTTTGCGGCTAAACAGAGCGCCGCCCGGCACTCCGCAGATGGCTACATGACCCTGGTAAGCCAACATAAACTGGGAACCCGGCAGGACCGGAGCCCCGTAAAACACCACATTGGAAGCGGCGCGGCGTATACCATGCGGGGTAGCGTCATCAGCGTCGACCGACATGCCGCCGGTAACCAGGATTAGCCCGGCACCCTCGGCGACAAAATTCTGGATCTCTTTAGATATCAGATCAGGCTCATCGGGTACGATGACCTGTCCCATCCAGCGTCCGCCAAAAGGATTGATCTTCTGGCGCATGATACGGGCAAAACCATCCTTGATCCTGCCCGAGTTCACTTCGGAACCGGTAGTCACGACAGCCACCCACAGGGGCTGAAAAGGCAGAACCTTCATCAATGGCTCCGGTTCCCGGCAGAGATGCTCTGCCTGCTCAAGAACAAAGGCGTCGATAGCCAGTGGCACGATCCGGGTGCCGCCCAGCATCTGATCCTTCTTGACCACCCGGTTGTTGTGCAGGGTGGCAAAGACCAGATTATCCAGGTTATTTACCTGGTTCAGGCGATCTACCTGGACCTTTAACAAACCGTCTTCGGAAGCTAAGAGGTTTACTCGGCCCTGGCTGGGTTTGGTGCAGCGGATTCCCGAACCGGCAGCATTCTTTGCCAGCCGTACTGCCGCATCATCTTCATGCACCTGGGTGTCGTTTGGCTCCCAGATGTAGATGTGCTCCTTGCCCAGATCCTTAAGCTTTTCCACATCTTCGGGCTCCACGATATGACCGCGCTGAAAAGCCCGCAACTTTTCCTTGCCGGGGACTATCTTGGTTATATCGTGACCGAGAGCCTCGCCGATGGCATCTTCCACGGCTATCTTACGCATAAAAGCCTCCTAAGAGTAACTAGATCTTTTCGAGTTTGACCGCGCAAACCTTGTATTCACCAGTGCCGGTGATGGGGTCCAAACCATCACTGGTGAGGGCGTTGGTCGGGGTTTCAGTATAATGGAAAGACATCCATATTACACCGGGCAATACCCGATCGGTTACCTTGACCTGGGTGATTGCTTCACCGCGGCGAGAGGTCACCTTGAGCTGGTCGCCGGTCTTTACGCCGAGTTTTTCTGCATCCTGAGGGTTGAGTTCTGACATTTCCTTATCCCATATACTGCTGATACCAGGTGAATACGGCGTAGTAACGTTATAGTGCTGCAGTATTCTGCCGGTGGAGAGCAGGAAGGGATAATCCGCATCGGGCATTTCAGCGGGAGGAATGTGTTCCGAAGGCTGGAACAGTCCCAGTCCGCGGGTGAACTTGCCAACATGCAGAACGGGGGTGCCGGGATGATCCAGGGCCGGACATGGCCATTGGATGCTGTTCATTTGGTCGATTCTCTCATAGTTGATACCAGCCATGGAAGGAGACAGGGAAGCCATCTCGTCCCAAATATCGCTGGGGCTATTATATTCCATCGGATAGCCCATCTTGGTGACCATCTGACAAATGGTCTGCCAGTTGGCTTGTCCGGGGATAGGTTCAATGGCTTTACGTACCCTTTGGACGCGCCGCTCGGTATTGGTAAAGGTACCATCGCACTCAGCAAAACTGGCCGCTGGCAGGATTACATCCGCATATTCAGCAGTTTCGGAGAGGAACAATTCTTGAACCACCAGGAATTCCAGATGCTCTAACGCCTTGCGGATATGGTTGGCGTCCGGATCGGTCAGAACCGGATTCTCACCCAGGATATACATGGCCTTTACAGTTCCTTCGTGAGCTCCCTTGAACATTTCCGGAATCTTGAGTCCCACTTTGCCAGACAGGGGTACTCCCCAGGCCGCTTCGTGTTTTTCCCGGGCAGCGTCTACACCAACGGCCTGGTAGCCGGAGAATACGTTGGGCAGGGCACCCATATCACAGGCTCCCTGAACGTTATTCTGGCCGCGCTGCGGGCAAACACCGC
>Ga0074198_1001453_pt1 | contig 15547 bp, 10 predicted proteins | sample EPASupsiteSAE323_FD_64527 | JGI IMG/M metagenome (GOLD analysis project Ga0074198, IMG submission 64527) | Bioremediated contaminated groundwater from EPA Superfund site, New Mexico - Sample SAE3-23 | ecosystem: Environmental > Aquatic > Deep subsurface > Groundwater > Contaminated ...
CCTTCGTGATGTGCCGCGTGGAAGCGATTTCTTTGAACTTAAAGAAGCTCTTTCTTTCAAAAAATCACATCATATTCTTCCCTGATCTTTGTCTTAATTTAACCGCGAATGGATGCTTTTTGTGTCTGTGTCCATCAGTGGTTAAAATAAAAACGCCACCTCGTCGCATCAGACATAGTCCACTAATACACCGCGAAGTGGTTGACCAATTGAGAAAGACACAGTATAATAAGGACAGGAGGTATTATCAAACATGCGCTTATGGCAAACAAACCCGTTTGAAGCAGTGACATTTACTTTCGGCGAAGGAAGCCGCGTAAAAGATTCATCAGGGAAATGGTATGTGGATATGATGGCGGGTACATGGTGCAATATCCTTGGATATAACCACCATAAATGGATCCATGCAACACAAACCCAACTCTCAAAACTAACCCACGTGGGATGGTATTTCATCACAGAAGAAATAAACCATGCATTATTAAAACTATCCGAAATTCTTCCCCCGGAACTGGACAGCGCAGTATTCCTGAATACAGGAAGCGAAGCAGTGGAATTATCATTGAAACTGGCCCGCGCAGCTACTGGCGGAGACGAAATCGTTGTGTTCGAAAGAGGTTACTACGGCGCAACAACGTATGCAATGACCCTTTCAGAAGCAGGTCGCAATTCCCAATTCTTACCGGCTTTTAAAAATATCCACCGCCTCCCCCTTCCGAATTGCCACAAATGCCCGATGGGCTGCCCTGGAACTTGCGAAAACAAATTCCCCTGCCTCTCCATTCTCGAAAAATTAGCTGAAAAAAAAGAAAACCGACTCGCTGCCGTTCTCTATGAACCGGTAATCGCAGGCGGAATATTTCCTCCTCCAATCGGTTTCGGTGCCCGCGTGAAAGAACTGGCTTCCCAATGCGGAGCGCTTTTGATTTCAGAAGAAGTTACAACCGGCATCGGACGCACGGGCAAATGGTTCGGATTCCAACACGAAGCAATGACCCCGGATATCCTGGTCATTGGTAAAGCAATAGGTGCAGGTTTACCGGTAGCCATGGTTGTTACTTCTGAAAAAATAGAAACCGAGTCGAGAAATACTATGGGCCGCCACGTCCAATCCCACCAGAACGATCCATTCTCCGGGCGTATCGCTTCCGCTGTAATCTCGATTATCCAGGAAGAAAAACTGGTGGAACGCGCTTCCCATTCAGGCCATTATTTAATGGATTCGCTGAAACGTCTCCAGGAAGAGAAAAAAGGGTTTATCTCAACCATTCGCGGAAGAGGTCTGATGATTGGAGTTGAATTAACCCCCGAAGTGGCTGGAAAAGGACCGGAAATCACCAAACATATAATGGAACTGGGTTTCATTGTCGATTATCATGTTCCTACTTCTACCTACCGCTTGTTTCCTCCCTATGTGATTACCGAAAAAGAACAAAATGATTTCGTCAAGGCTTTAGGACAATCATTCGACGACTTGAAAAAATAAAGAAATAAATGGAGGCAACAATGGATTTCGCCAATTCTTATGAAGATAAAGTTCGCGCAGAAGCGTATTCGAAACTTGAATTTCCAGGCACATATTATCTTGCGTACAGGGATTTGCCGGAGATATTTGCAGCACACGCGAAGGGAATCCGCGCCCTCGATTTCGGATGCGGAACAGGACGTTCAGCTCGCTTCCTGAAAAAACACGGATTCAACCCGACAGGTATCGATATCTCACCGGATATGATCTCCAAAGCAAAAGAATTCGATCCTTCGGGTGAATATATCTGTATTGAAGATGGAGATTTCAACCGTTTTGAAGAAAACCCCTTTGATTTGATTACTTCCATTTTTACATTCGACAATATCCCCGGTTTCGAAAGAAAAGTACGATTGTTCTCCGGGCTCCGCAAACTCCTCAAGCCCGACGGAGTACTCATAAGCCTGGTTTCATCACCGGAAATATACACTCACGAATGGGCGTCGTTTTCGACAAAAGATTTCCCGGAAAACAAATCCGCCCGTTCCGGCGATAAAGTCCGGATCATCCAGACGGATATCGAAGACAAACGCCCGGTCGAAGATATCCTGTGGACAGACGAAAGCTACCGCGAAGTCTACACAGCGGCAGGATTAACCCTTGTCAAAACCTATAAACCGATGGGAAAAGTAGAGGAACCGTTTAAATGGGTGAATGAAACGCGCGTTCCTTCTTGGGTTATCTATGCCCTAAAACCTGCCTCTTAGTAAGAGGTTACAGGATACCAGCAGTAGTCCAAACGTTTTTAACTATCAGAAATTTTTGCCCTCACCGCGGGTACTCAATACCCTTTTAAAAGGATACTGAGTACTCATGGTGGAGCCAAAATTCTCATGAGAGGAAATTATGGCAGCAAAAAAACGACTTGTATTTGTTGTGAGTCTTCTTATCGTATTATTCCTGGCAATCGTATTCCAGGTATTAAAGCTTGTTCACAATGTGAAAGAGATCAAACGTGTATCGATGGAAAATTCGAGGAATGAAGGAAAACGTGTTGGGTCTTTCCTGGATACCGAATTTAGCAAGATTGAAGCGGCTGCACTGGCATTCTCGAATGAATTGGTTTCGGGTAAAATCCCGGGAGAGAAACTTCCTGACCGTATGAAACAGACTTTGAACGAATTCCCGGAAGCGTTCGGATTCGGGATTGCATACGAACCTTATGCTTATAAACCCGATATCAAACTGTTTGCACCCTATTTCATACGAAATGGGAAAGACCTGGAATACAGGCAGATCGATAAAGTTTATGATTATACTTCAAAAGAAGAACAATGCAAATGGTACTATGAGACACTCGAACGTAAAATCAACGGATGGCTTGAACCTCATAAAGGAAGAGTAAGCGGTACTCTTCTGGCTGAATATACAATTCCTCTCTACTCCCCGGCAGATAAAACCAGATCGAAACCGCTGGGTGTTCTCTTCATCAATTATTCGCTGGAAAGTTTAAAAAAGACAATGTTATCGCTTCAATTAGGCAAATCGGGATACGGCTTTATTATTTCGAGGAAAGGTAAATTCCTGGCACATCCGAGGCAGGAGTATGTAAGTGAACAAAAAACAATTTCCGATGTCCTTGGCGATTTGAAAGAAACCGAAAAAAGAAAAATATATAAAGCAATTGAAAATCTTAAAAACAAAGAATATGGAATATTAGAAGTCAAGAGTGAGACTTCAGGGTTGACGCGGATAATGTTTTTCCAGGATATACCATCGACAGGGTGGTCGTTGGTTGCGGTGTTCCTTGAGCATGATATACCGGTAGACCGTGCATTACTGAATCATGGGATAATGTGGATCATCATAACATCGATTCTTTTCTTCGGGTTGCTTTTTAGTTTAATATTCAGAGTATTCGAAGGGGCTACTCCATCGCTTTGGAAACTTTCTGTGGTCGTTTCCCTTTTAATATGTATTGGAATATTTGTAATATGGAACCTGGATTATGATTCCCAGAATTCTAATGATGTCAAACGTGTTAAATTATTCGATAAAACGACCCTGTCCGATTATTTACATGAAAATACATCGGGAAACCGTATCAGCATACCTACCGGTGTTTTCATTCAGTCCCTGGAATTTACATCAGCTAATAATGTAACGCTTACCGGTTATGTCTGGCAAAAATACAGGGATGATATCCCCGCTGAAATCGAACGGGGAATCTTTTTCCCGGAATCTGTTGACGGTTCAATCGATGAAGCGTACCAAAATAAAAACGAAACCGGCGTTACGATCGGTTGGAATTTTAAAACCACATTGCGCCAGCCGTTTGATTATTCAAGGTATCCGCTTGACCAGAAAGACGTCTGGCTTCGAATCTGGCCTAAAACAATCAACAGGAATGTCACTCTTGTTCCGGATTTCGATTCGTATGAAATGATGAACCCGGGTTCTCTCCCCGGGATTGAGAAAGATATCGTCCTGTCCGGGCTAAATCTGAGAGAAAGCTATTTTAGTTTTGTACCGAGGCGTTTCGATACCAGTTTCGGAATTGAAAAGTATGATGGACAAACCTTCCCGGAACTCTATTTTACAGTAATGGTGGACCGAAATATTATCGACCCGTTTATCAGTTTCCTTCTTCCTGCGATTGTAGTCGCTGGGATTATTTTTTCGCTGTTTCTCATTATTACAGAAGTAAAAGAACGTGTAGAGAAATTCGCGTATAATTGTGCGTTTATATTGGGAGCTGCAGCAGGTCTTTTCTTTTCCGTTATCATTGCACATTCGCAGTTGAGAAATTTCATCCAGGTCAATGAAATTGTTTATCTTGAATATTTCTACATCATTCTTTACCTGATGATATTATTGCTTGCAGTGAATTCGTTTTTATTCTCTCTTGGTTCCAGGTTCAAATTTATTTCTTTCCGGGATAACCTGATACCGAAAGTTCTCTACTGGCCGTTTGTACTCACCGTATTATTCTTAATAACCGTGAAAACATTTTATTAAAAGAAATTAAAAGCGAATATAATCTGCTTTGATCTTTATTAAGCCACAGAGGACTCATCGTGGAAAAGCCGCAACCAAATTTTTTAGCCACAGAGGGCACAGAGGACACCGAGTAATGACAGAAAAGAAGAAGATAAGAGGCGAAGAAGAGAAGCAGGATTTATGCGGCTCGCGCCAGTTTAGCGCCAGGGGTGCAACCCCCTCACACCCACACTCATACTCACACAATTTCGCCCTTTGCACTTTACTTAAACCCATGCGGCAATAATCGTTTTGTTTTCCATTTCGATGGTTTGAAAGGGTTCAGCCGCTGTGCATTCCTTTCTCAAATCAAAAATCAATAAGTAACCGGTTTCGACGTGCTGTGCATCCAGGTACGCGCATAATTGTTTCAAACCTTCCCGGTGGTATGCTTCGCCGCGCCAGGTTTTCAGTTCGATGATGTATTTCTTATTATCGAATGTAACGACAATATCCAATCTCCTTTCTTCTGAGATCTGCACTTCCTTGAAATCGAAACCTCTTCCATTAATAATAGGCCGCAAAAACGCTAAAAACAAAAGCCTGCCGTTCCGTTCCAGGAAGTCGCTGTCTTTCTGGCAATAGTTTTCTTTCATGAATTGCTGGAATTTCCGGAAAATAATTTGTACGTCGAGAACGCCTGAATTATCAAGATAACTTGAAGTAGGACGCGGGAAATTCACTGCACCTGCGGAAGTGATTTTGGAAGCCATATAATTATAGATTATTTGCTCATATATGCGGTTATGAACCCGTACTCTCCCCTGTTCTTCTTTCAACATTCCATACAAAACCCCGAATTGAATCAAAGGGTCGTGCTGGTTATACATGAAATCCGCACCATTGATTACTATTTTAAAAATATACTCATACAGGTCGGGGGAATTTTCCAGGTTCTGGATCAGGCTGTCGAAATTCGTATTGCTTTTCCTGAGAGTCATTTGAAAGGCTTTCTCCAGGTCTTGTTCATCCCATTCTTTCTTTTTTCCTGTGGAATGAGCGGGTAATACTTCTTCGTCGATAATTTTACATAAGTAACTCACAAGAAAGGGATACCCGGATGTTAAATGAAATATTTTGTCTGCAATGAGATTGATATCAAATCCCATTTGATGATCTTTGACATAATCTGCCAACATGGTTTTGATTTCACCGGGAGAAAAAGAGAGATCGACATTAAAATCAACTGCGATATTCCAGGGGCTGTTGAATTTAGCCTCGCTGTCTGACCTGAGTTTGAGTTTCAATGTCTTTATATCGTGAACACCTGCCAGGATGACACTGTGAAATGTAAACTCACCTTCATCTTTCCTTTTTAAGAATTTATTCCTGAGCATACCGAGAAAATCGAGGAATAATTGGTTATTGCTGCTTTTATCCACTTCATCGATCATGAGGACGATTTTTTTCCCTGCAATTTTAACAAGCTCTCGAATCCATACGCCAAGCTTATCCATACGATCCGGGATAGGTGTAGTATTAAGGTATGTTATTAGTTTTTCATTACCGGAAGAGATAAATCCACCTTTTAATAACATCACAAATGCATCTATGAATACAACCGCATCCCTGAACCCTTCCTGACCAATCCCTTCAAAACTGATATTAAGAGGAAAATAATCATCGGTATTCTTCATGAACCGGTTTAGCATATTAAGGGTTGTTGTTTTCCCGTATTGGCGCGGACGGTTAATTACGAAATACTTCCCACGCTCAATCATATCAAATATACTGGAGATTTTAGCAGAAGTATCTACCATATAATGTTCTTCCGGGAAGCACGAACCGGTTACATTAAATTCTTTTAACATCATCGAACCTCATTCTTTATACTAATTCCTGGTTTTAATATACTATCAATTTCATTTGGTGTCAATGATAATCCTGTTTTTTTAATCTTTTGTATGCTCTACCTTCTTCAGGAAATCCTTTATTATTTTGGTCTCCTCGACAAACTCCAAAAGAAAGGCATCATGCCCATACGTGGACGGGATTTCAAAATAGACTGTATCTATATTCCTTGACTCGAGATACCTGACAATCTCCTGAGACTGCCACGACGGATACAACCAATCGGATAAAAACGATATCACCAGGAATTTTGTATCGATTTTCAGGTTTGCAGGAATAAGCTTTTCCCCGGATACATCAAAATAATTAAGCGCACGTGTAATATACAAATAACTGTTTGCATCGAACCGCTTGATAAAATTATTCCCATGATAATGAAGATAGCTTTCGACTTCAAAATCAATATCGAACGAATAACTTAATTCACCTTTTTTGAGTTTGCGGGAGAATTTATCTTCCATCGAGATTTCGCTCATATAAGTAATATGTCCCAGCATACGGGCGACGGATAATCCCTGGACAGGACCCGGACCATCGTAATAATGGCCGTTGTTCCAGTTCGGGTCTTTCATAATTGCCTGGCGTCCCACTTCGGCAAAAGCAAGCTGCTGGGCGGATTGTTTCCATGCTGTCGCAATGGGAATGGTAGAGCGAATGCGTTCCGGGTAAGAAGCAACCCACTGCAACGCCTGCATCCCTCCCATCGAACCCCCGGACGAACTCAATAATTTATCGATACCCAGATGATCGAGTAAACGTCTCTGCGCTTCGATCATATCTTTTACCGTGATAACCGGGAAATCCAAACCGTAAGGTTTCCCGGTTTTGGGATTAATCGAAGAAGGCCCTGTGCTGCCTTTGCATCCGCCAATTACATTGGAACAAATCATAAAGTATTTATCCGTATCGAACGCTTTACCGGGTCCGATCATATCATGCCACCAACCCGGACGGGTTTCATCTCCTCGAAACCCCGCCGCATGTGCATCATGTGTTAATGTATGCTCAATCATAATGGCGTTGGATTTATCTGCGTTCAACTGCCCATACGTTTCATACGCAATCGTAACTGGAGCCAGGACCTGCCCGGATTCGAGTAAAAGCTCTTCACCCGGTTTATCGCCAAACGTGTAATAGTGTGTTTCAATATGGCCTAAGCCTGAGTTGTCTAGTTCATGTTTCATGGTTTTCATTTTATCTTAATTTTATTTAAATCACAATTATCAAAAGTTTTTGGGAGTGCAGAACCCTTTTTTCAAAAAGGGTTTTGCCCGCCGGAGGCATTTATTTTGTCAACGCCTGGTCGATATCGTTTAGAATATCATCTATGTGCTCAATGCCAATAGAAAGCCTTATGAAATCAGGAGTAATTCCTGCCTGTTCCTGTTCTTCGGGAGAAAGCCTGCTGTGCGTTGTAGTAGCAGGATGAATGGCAAGGGTCCTGGCATCACCGATATTGGCAAGATGAGAAACCAGTTTGAGGTTTTCAATGAAGGCTTTACCCGCGTTGATTCCGCCTTTTATTCCAAAGCCGAGGATTGCGCCCGCGCCTTTTGGGAAATATTTTTGAGCACGTGGGTATTCTTTATTAGTTTCCAGGCCCGGGTAGTTAACCCATTCGACAGAAGGATGAGGGGAAAGAAATTTCGCGACAGCAAGAGCATTTTCACAGTGGCGGGGCATACGGAGATGAAGAGTTTCGAGGCCCTGCAAAAACAGGAACGCATTGAAAGGTGAAAGCGCGGGTCCGAGATCTCTCATTAAAGTCACGCGCGCTTTGACAATATAGGCGATGTTGCCAAAGGGTTTCAGTTTTTCCACCAAATCTTCTCCGTGGTATCCCGGATCGGGACCTGAGATTAAGGGGAATTTCCCGTTGGTCCAATCGAATTTACCTGAATCGATAATCAATCCGCCGATAGAGTTTCCATGTCCGCCGATGAATTTCGTCGTGGAATACACCACGATATCTGCGCCGAAATCAATCGGTTTAAGGATATAGGGGCTTACTGTGTTATCTATAATAAGAGGTATGCCGTGTTGGTGTGCAAGTTTGGATAATTCGGAAATATCTGCCACATCCAGTGTAGGGTTCCCGATCGTTTCCGCGTAGATCGCTTTGGTTTTCGGGGAGATCGCTTTCTCGAAAGCATTCAGATCGTGGACCGGTACGAAATGGGTTTTGATGCCGAAGCGTTTGAACGTGTGGTTCAGCAGGTTATTGGTTCCGCCGTACAGTCGGTTGCTTGAGACGATTTCATCGCCTGATTGGGCAATATTTAATAATGCCAGTGAAATCGCAGATTGCCCGCTCGCGGTTGCCAGTCCTCCCACTCCTCCGTCCAGTGCCGCGACTCGTTTTTCAAAAACGTCTGTTGTCGGGTTTTGCAAGCGCGTGTAGATATTGCCGAATTGATTCAAAGCGAATAAATCGGAAGCGTGCTGTGTGTCGTTGAATATGTATGATGTCGTCTGGTATATCGGTACAGCTCTCGAACCTGTTTCTTTATCCGGGGTATGTCCCGCGTGGAGAAGTAAGGTTTCCGGTTTTAAGTTTTTATTTTCTAATGTCATTGTTGTTTCTCCTTTGTTTATCAGGTTTTTTGGGTGATTTTGGGCGTTTTGGCGGTTTAGGGGACAGGCAAATTTGTAAAGGGGACAGGCAAATATTTTTTTTGCTATCTCCTTTGGAATTGAAAAACTCATCGTGGATTGATTGGATCGCGTTTTCCCTGTCGTGTTTGGCGATGATGAAGTATATCGCTTCGTTGGAAGCACCCGCAGAGATCATGCGGATGTTGATATTGTGAATGGAAACAGCGGTGAACATCCGGGCGGCGATGCCCGGTGTTTCGAGGATTCCATTTCCAACCACAGCTATCACGGTGATATCTTCGATCGGTTCAATATGGTCTACCGAAGTTAAACCGGTGTTTCGTGAGATATTTAAACCGGTGTGCAGGTCTTCGTGTGCGAGAAGGATATTGATAGAGGTTTGGGCGGTGACGATGGATTTGATATTGATTCCCTGCTTGTTGAGGGCGGTTGTAACCTGGGCCATGATACCGGGTTTAATACCTACTCCTGCGCCGTGGAGTCTCAAAATACCGAAATCATCGCTGAATGTTACGCTTTTAATAACGCTGTCGCTGATAACGCCTTTGTTGCTGACGATTGAAACAGGTTTGAGGTCGTGGGTGAAGTCGGTAATATTAAAGAGTCGAATGGGGATATCTCGGTCGATGAGGGGTTCGAATGTACGGGGGTGGAGGATGCGTGCACCGAAATATGAAAGTTCAGCAGCTTCGTTATAGGTCAGGTTTTGAATAATGGAGGCATTCGGTACGACTTTCGGGTCAGCGCTCATGAACCCGGAGACATCTTTCCACAGATCGACGGAAGACGCATCGATGCATCGTGCGATTGCTGCTGCGGTGTAATCGCTTCCGCCTCTTCCAAGAAGGGTAACGCGCGAATCCTGGGAAATACCGTAAAAGCCGGGGACTACATAAATTTGCGACCCGGAAAGAAAATGCCTGACAATTTTTTCCGATAAGGCAAAGTCAACCGTCGCATTGCGATATTCCCCATTGGTGAATAAACCCAGTGTTTCCGGTAAGCATTCCGCACACGGGAGGTTTTCATTGTTTAGTAAAGCGGTGAAAACGAGTGCAGAGAGTCTTTCGCCGTAGCTCAGGATACGGTCTTCCACGAAGTCGGGAATATCGCCCAGGTAATGAATCCCGCGGAGGAATTTTTCCAGTTCGTCCAGTCTCTGGTTAATTTTTCCAAGTGTATCTTCTTTAATTGTTTGGTTTTCGATGTACAGGTCAATGATCTGGCGGTGAGATTCTTCCAACCCGGATTTCAGAATTGAAATTGCGCCTTCATCGTTTTTGACTTTACGAAGCGCTTTAACCAGCATATCCGTGACCCCGTACAATGCGGAAACCACAATAACAATCGGTTGTTGATAGAGTTTGACCACTTTCAGAATATTTTTGAGGTCTTCTTTTCGTTTGAGGTTTGAGCCTCCGAATTTGACAACGATTTTTTTCTCAGGCATGTGTCACCTTGTTAACATGCGATAGCCGTTTCGTATTGGTCGCAGAAGAGTTCGGCGTTGGCGATTGAGCCGCCTGCTGCGCCTTTGACGATATTATTTACCAGCAATGTAAAACCGATTCGATCTCCTTGTTTGCGAAGACGTCCGGTGAATACCTGCATTCCTGACGGTGTGCCCCAGAAACTCATTTTGGATTGGGGGAATTTATCATTCTCGCAATATACGATAGGTGAAACAGGCATAGTTGGAAGTTCTATGTTTTTCGATCTGAATGTAAAGTTTTTCCAGGCCTCAATAATATCCGTGATTTCGGTTTTCTTTTCAAATGTTATCCACACTGTTTCCAGGTGTCCGAAGAGAGTGGGGACGCGAACGCAGAAAGGGAATATATCGAATGATTGAGCCAGGATTTTTTGCAGTTCGATTTTCATTTTTTCTTCTTCCTGGTCGATGAAGGGAATCGTATTTCCTGAAATATCCAGTGCTGAGAGGCCGGGATATCCAGCACCTGAGACGGATTGGTACGTCGAAACGAAAACTTCTTTAATCCCGAACGGTTTCAGCGGAGCCAGTGCCACGGATAAACCGGTAGTCGAGCAATTAGCGTTTGTAATAACGAAGCCGTTGTGTGGGAATCCTTGTTTTTCAATAAGTGAGAGGGATTCCGGGTTGACTTCCGGGATAAGGATAGGGACGTTCGGATCGTATCTCATGGCACTGGCGTTTGAGAATACATAGAAATCATGTGCACGCAGTCCCGGTTCGATTGTTTTTGCTATATTCGCCGGGAGGGCTGAGAAAACGATTTGGACCTCTTTTTCTTTTAATTGAGAAATATCAAGTTCGTCCAGTTTTATATCGGATAGAGCTTCCGGCATTGGGTTTGGGAGAAGCCATTGGACTTCTTCACCATACGTTTTTCCTGCGCGGGCGTCGGAACCTGTAATAACTGTTAATTCAAAGAAAGGATGGTTAACCAGTTTGTCGAGGAACACCTGTCCAACCATTCCTGTAGCGCCTAATACTGCCACTTTTTTATTACTTGTTTTCATTTAAAATTCTCCTTATATTGTGCATTAAAGCACTATAAATAGAGGTATGGATATTTTACCATACGGGGAATAAAAATTCTCCGTTTCGGGACGTATTGAGGGAATGCCCTTTTATCCTATACGAATTGGTATAAAGTTACCCCCGTAAATTAGATACGGGTAAGGTATAGGGGTAGGGTAGGTGGGAAGTGCCCTTTCGGGCTTCACATTATCATGAAGTTTAAATAAAGCATGGCTGCCTCCTAAATACTATTGAGGATTTCTACCTCATCCGGCGGAACCACCTTATTCTTTATTTAAGAACAGGTTGGTGAGGGTTATGGGGCACCGGATTCCCTCGCCTCGTCTTCATAGCCTTCAGAAGCTAAATGAAGAAAGAAAAAATATCATACCACATAATGAACCGACTGTCAATTGGAAATTATAAAAATCCGGAATTATAAATTGATAGATTTGGGAGAAGCAACTTGTGGTCGGCAGTACTAATAATTATATTTTTAGGGCGTCCAAAGGACGCCCTTATAGTGAAGGTACTTCAATAATAAGCCGAATATATCTAAAATTAGTTTAAAGTACCAGGTTGTAGAAGCAAGACGTGCTAGTCGGTTCGACGATGACGACATACTGGAGATTGTTATCTTTTACAGGGACTTTAACTTCGACAAATTGACCCGCTGTTTGACTGGTTTTTATGATATCGGATTTCATAGTTAAAGGATCCATGTTTATCGCAAAAACATCTACATCGAGCCCTTTTATTTTCTCAGGGATCGGGACCTGGATATATTTTATATTGGATTGGTTTGAATCCTGGTTTGTATTTTCTTTTTTAACTTCGTTAAGTTTTACCTGTTGAACGTTTCCGACAATACGGCTCCAGCTTCCATCAGTAATAACATTGATAGCAAATATCTCCTTCTGAAGCGGTTCCATTTCTTTATATGAATTCCCTTTTTCAGCATATTTAACAGTCTGGAGTGAAACCCCTTTTCGTTTGCATTTCACTTCGATTTTCATGTTTTTTTCTTCATCAGGGAAAAACGACAGTTCGTAATAAGCCTGAGTATTTTTAAGGGTCTTAGCCAGAGTTTTTTTATAATCGATGTCTCCTTTGATATATTTTCCGCCGCCTTCTTCTGAGAAGGTTTTCAAGTTGTGTGTGTATTGAGTCGACTGTTCGGGAACAGAGTCGATAATGGTTAATGAACACCCACCATTATTTATTGCTTTTGCCGCATCTCCCATAAATTGAAAATATTTTGCAACCTTGGAAGCCATGAAAGCTGTAGTGAATCCGCCGGATATAATATAAACATGTTTCGGATTTGAAATTGTTTTTAAAGTATATTTTAATTGGAGTAGAGTATTAAAATAGTTTTTCAAAACATTCTGGTAAGAATTTGCGTCTGTTTTGGCCTCATTAATGAGCATATCGAGTATATTCGTTGATGCATCCAGGTCACCGATGGTGCCAGTGCTCCCTCTTGTGAAGCTATTGGGATTCCCGACCATGAAGCTGGACCCCATTAACGTGCGATCAAACTCTATCCGTTCTAGCTTACCCAGGTAACCGATTAATTTTTTCTTATCGTTTTCCGGTCCGCCAATATATTTGAATCCTTTCAGAAAACTACTCTCCATTACTACAAATGCATCAGATGAAGGACTTTGTTCGATAATTCCCTCGGCAATTTTTTTTGCATAAGCAAAACCCTTCTGCGTATTGGATAAGGAATCCACTACCAGGAAATTGATCCGGTCAGGGGATTGTAATTCGACGGGGTCACCTTGTTTATTGAGCCCAATGGTTTCAGCTCTTTTTTTCCCCTCTTGAGTGTAAGGAGATGAAAACAATGCGATTTCTACTTTTTTCCCGTCTACGAATAGCTCGATTTCTTCTTCTTTCAAGTCAAAAACAGGTTCGCCTTTTGCATCTATTGCAAAAATCGGGATAATCTGGGCACGAACATCCACGTCGTATGCCAGAGGATCGTGTTCCTGGTAGGTTTCTGCTCGGGGTAAGGATGGGATTACAAGCATAACAAAGACTGCTAAAATCAATAACATTGGTATTGTAAGATTCGATTTTTTAGACATATTTTCCTCCTTTGTTTATTTAATATGTCAATCTTCTTTGCATACAGGTTATATGTATCAAAACATTATCTTTGCTAAGCTAAATGACAAATTATGTTCTTTCTCCAGGCGACTTATGGTCACCTCTTTTATATTATACCCTTGATTAAGGGTTTTTGTCCAGATTTTATTAAAACAAAAAGCAATTCGCATTTTAGGAATTTTCTTGATGCTGACTTCTTGATAGTTCAAGCGTTCTATATTTCTATATATTTTATTTTGTGGTGGCACCTTCGCCAGGGATGCAATCCCAATACTGTTGACTTAGTGCCTCCGGCGGCCAAAAACCTTTTTGAAAAAAGGTTTCTGGACTTCCAAAAACTTTTGGTAATTAAAAGATTTTTTCTTAATTCAACAACATTGGGATGCAATCCCCTGTGGGTGGCCTGATAAACTGAAACTGTGACACTGACTCAGATAACAGACACACCGCGAAGCGGTTAAAGGGCAGGCATGAGGCCCACCCTTCAGAGAAAATGCTTGAATAATGATCCAAACTCGTCAAAAAATAGTTTACAATACCTGGTTGTATAGGCAGCGCGTTGAAAGGGGTTCCACAACAAGGATATATTGAACTTTTCCTTTTTTAATAGGAACTTCCATTTCCACTTGCGAGCCGGCCTTTTGATTAGTTAAATCGATTTGAGCTTTTAGGGTATTGGGATTCATATTCATTACCATTATGTCTACATTTAACCCTTTCATTTTTTCGGGGATAGGTATAAGGATTCGTTTAACGTCGCTATTTGAACTTTGTATTGCCTGGAAATTTGCTTTCTGTATTTTTCCTGCCATTCTGCTCCAGCTCCCACCAGTAACGACATTGATTGCAAATAATTCTTTCTGGAATCGTGACATATCTTTATAAGGATTTGTTTTTTCCAGGTTATTGATGGTATTCAATGTTACATCTTTTCGTTTGCATTTTACGTCTATTTTGATCTTTTTTTCAGTTCCTGGGAAGAAAGAGATTTCGTAATAAGCTTGTGTATTTTTCTTTATATCCGAAATGATTGTATTAAAATTTTTGTGACCGCCGAAATATTTTCCACCGCCTACAGATGCGATATGCTTTAAACTGTTGGTAAAACGCGGACTTTGCCAGGGGATGGGATCAATTATATTTAATGTACTTCCACCTGCATTGATCGCCTGGGCAGCACTGCCCATAAATTCATAATAATAGGGGAAGTTCGTCCCGAGCGAATCAGTAGCTACACCCCCTGATATTAAGTACACATTTTTGGAAATAGGAATGCTCTGGAACAGATATTTCATCTGGGAAACAGTTGAATAAAAATTATATAATATTTCCCGGTAGATTTGCTTATCAGTTTCCGATTTATTTTTCCCGGTATCCAAAATGAGCTTTGCGAGAGGATTTCCCGGTTCTCCTACTGTGTTAGAACTCAGACTCCATCTTCCGGAATTATCTAAACCGCCGCTTCCAGCTTTTAGATCTTCAGGTTTTGCTCCCATTTCTTTAAGCATTTCTCCGAGAGTAAAGCTTCGGTTTGCATCTATATTGGATAATTTTGATAATGAAGCGATTAATTTTTTTTTGTCTGTTTCCGGTCCTATAATATACAAAAGTCCGCGAAATGGATGACTTTCCATGATCACAAAAGATTCCTCAGGGGCGCTTTGTTTAATAATTCCTTCAACTATTCTTTTTGTATGTCTGATCCCGGCTTTTGTATTTGAAACCGAATCGATCAACATGAAATTGATTCGCCGGGGTTTTTTTAGGTTGAGGTCCAGTCTGCCGGTTGGGGATGGTTTGTTATTTTCCTTTTGGACTTCTTCCTGCATAGTATAAGCAGTAAACAATGTTATTTTTCCAGGTTTCCCGTTTATAAAGAACTCAATATCTTCTTCTTTCAGATCAAGTACAGGTTCGCCCCTGGTATCCACCGCATAGATCGGGATGATCTGGGC
>Ga0074198_1001457_pt1 | contig 15517 bp, 15 predicted proteins | sample EPASupsiteSAE323_FD_64527 | JGI IMG/M metagenome (GOLD analysis project Ga0074198, IMG submission 64527) | Bioremediated contaminated groundwater from EPA Superfund site, New Mexico - Sample SAE3-23 | ecosystem: Environmental > Aquatic > Deep subsurface > Groundwater > Contaminated ...
AAAAAATAAGCAGCATTTCAGCCGTCCAAACCCCGACTCCATTTAGGCCGATGAGTTTCTTTATTATTTCAGCATCCGATAAGGTATGCAAGGTAGTAAAGTCAATTGTCCCTGTCAAAGCAGCTTCTGCAATGCCTACTATATAAGTGGCTTTTCGAGTGCTCATACCACAGCTCTTTATGGCATCCAAACCCGCATTGACAATGCCTTGGGGTGTAATGTCATGGTGCAAGAGAATATCCATTCTACTACACACGGTATGCGCCGCTTTAGCAGATATTTGTTGGCTTATGATGCTTTCAATAAGTGCCTTAAAGACATTCCTCGTTACCCCTCGCTTAAGAAAGCCAATCTTATCCATAGCAGCTCCTAGTAACTTGTCCTGCTTTTTTAAATAATCAAATTCTACTTGCCCATATTCAAAAAAATCCATTTCCTTACTTCCTTTCAATCCCAAGCAATGCTTCTTTCATTGCAAGACCACCGCGATAACCTGTTAATGTTCCATTTGAGCCAATCACACGATGACAGGGGATAAAGATTGGAATAGGATTGCGATTATTGGCAAGTCCAACTGCCCTACAGGCTTTGCCATTACCTATTTTTATAGCAATCTCTTTATAGGTGGCCGTTGTTCCATAAGGAATGGTACCGAGCTGTGTCCACACTTGTTTCATAAAGGGCGTCCCTGCAGGGTTAAGGGGCAGTGTAAATGTCTGTAATTGCCCTATGAGATACTTCTTAAGTTGCTGCGCGGCTTCCATAAGTAAAGGTGTTTCCTCTTCTATTGTATCCTGTGGCAAGGCATCCACACCAAAGCATACATTTGTAATGCTACCATCTTTTTCGCCAATAGCTACCTTGCCAATTACCGTATTATAAAAATAAATATTCACGCTTCAGCATCTCCTCTCATATATCTTTATACTTTCTCGAAAAACAGCCATCGCTAGCAGTAAACAGGCGAAGGATGAGCATAACTATAAACGTAGGTTAAGTAGCAGGTTGGAGCGTTAGTTATGCTCATCCTTGCCGTCCTAAATAGCACATTCTGATAGTTATAGTAACATATTGTACAAAAAGGCCACTTAAAATTCATCCTTTTAAGCGGCCTTTCCCCTATGTCTTCACCTAATCTTTTATATTATTAAAATCATTTACCTTTATAATACTCTGCTACTTTACCAAAGGCATAGCCACTTGCTGTAATCGTAGCTGCAATATCTTCCTCCGAGTGAGCAACTGACATAAAACCGGCTTCAAATTGAGAAGGAGCCAGATATACACCTTGCTTAAGCATAGCATGAAAGAAGGTATTAAAAGCACCAATATCTGATTGTTTGGCACTATCATAATCATAGACTGGCTGATTGGCAAAGAACATACCAAACATTGCACCAAGCTGATGATATTGCAAATCAAATCCAAATTTTTCCCCTTGCCTGCGAATGCCTGCACATAGCATCATGGTCTTTTGGGCTAACTGCTCATAGAAATCAGGAGTGTTTGCCAGTAACTTAAGAGTAGTTATACCTGCCGTCATGGCTAAAGGATTGCCACTAAGAGTACCAGCTTGATAAACAGGTCCTGCAGGAGAAATAAGCTCCATAATATCTCGCCGTCCGCCATAAGCTCCTACGGGTAATCCGCCGCCGATAATTTTCCCTAAACAAGTAAGGTCCGGTTTTATCCCAAATACAGACTGGGCGCCGCCATAAGCCACCCGAAAGCCTGTCATAACTTCATCAAAGACTAGTAGCGCACCATATTGCTCCGTTATTTCACGAACCTTCGCCAAATAACCTTCTTGGGGTAATACCATACCCATATTACCTGCTACCGGCTCAATAATAACCGCAGCGATTTCGGATCCGTAATCCTTGAAAACTTGTGCTAATTCTTCACTATTATTATAAGCTACTGTAATCGTCCCGCTAGCAATGGACTCAGGCACCCCTGGGCTATCGGGAACACCAAGGGTAGCCGCCCCAGATCCCGCCTTAATGAGCAAACTATCATGATGTCCATGATAGCAGCCAGCAAATTTAACAATCTTGCTCCGTTTGGTATAAGCCCTCGCTAACCGTAAGACACTCATGGTAGCTTCGGTTCCCGAATTCACCATACGTACCAGTTCCATCGACGGTACAGCCTGATTCACCAGCTTAGCAAGCTCTGTTTCTAACAAGGTAGGTGCACCATAGCTTGTACCCTTGCTAACGGCTGCAGTGAGGGCCTGTACTACATCAGGATGAGCATGACCTAAAATCATAGGCCCCCAAGACCCAATATAATCAATATATTGATTGCCATCAATATCGTATAGATAACTGCCTGCTGCTCTTTCAATAAAAGGTGGTGTGCCCTGTACACCACGAAAAGACCTAACTGGACTATTTACTCCGCCCGGAATATATTGTTTGGCTTCCTCAAAAGCCTGAGTGGATTTATGTAAATTAAATGTCATAATTTATATCCTCCTTACTTTTCTTGTAACCAACGGGCAACGTCCATAGCATGATAGGTAATAATAATGTCTGCCCCCGCCCGTTTCATACTGAGTAAGGTTTCTAAGACGGTACGTTTTTCCTCAATCCAACCTTTAGCAGCTGCTGCTTTGACCATTGCATATTCACCACTTACATTATAAGCAGCCACAGGATAATCAAAATTATCCCGTACCTGGCGAACAATATCAAGATAAGCCAAGGCTGGTTTCACCATAATAATATCTGCACCTTCAGCAATATCTAGTTCCACTTCACGCATGGCTTCTCGCCCATTCGCTGGGTCCATTTGATAACTATGACGATCACCAAACTGAGGAGCGGATTGCACGGCATCACGGAAGGGTCCATAATAGGCAGAAGCATATTTCACAGCATAGGACATAATGGATACATTTTTATAGCCATTTTCATCTAATTTATTACGAATGGCTAAGATTCGGCCATCCATCATATCGGAAGGTGCGATCATATCAGCCCCAGCTTGGGCCTGACTTAGTGCTACTCTTGCTAATACTTCTAAAGTACTGTCATTGTCTATATTATGGCCATCGAGCATTCCGCAATGACCATGACTGGTATATTCGCATAAGCAGACATCACCAATCACAACCATTTCAGGTAAGGCCTCTTTAATCATGGTCATAGCCTTTTGTACAGGGCTATTCATATCCCAAGCACTTGAGCCTTGCTCATCCTTATATTCAGGCAGGCCAAAAATAATCACCGCTGGTATACCTAGGGCATAAGCGTCCGTTGCTTCTTTAACGGCCATATCTGGTGACAAATGAAAAACACCAGGCATGGAAGAGATTTCATTACGTACATCCTTTCCTGGTACAACAAATAAAGGATATACTAGATTAGCAACGTCAAGACGTGTTTCACAAACTAGCTTTCTTATCCCTGCGGAAGCTCTTAGGCGACGAGGACGAAGTAGATTACTCATTACCTTTCCCCCTATACATAGTAGTAATAGCTTCTACCATGCCTTTGATTGTATATTCTTCTGCAATCACATCAGGATGAATACCATGTTCCAAACAAGTCCCTGCTGTAATCGGTCCTATGCAGGCAACTTTAGCATTTTTAATCAATTCTGCCCCATTGGGTCCTAATAAGTCTAGTAAATTGCTTACTGTGGAAGAGCTGGTAAAGGTCACAAGGTCAATCTCGCCTGCTGTAAGTTTTTCTGCTAGTAAGCTTCCATCCGTATCGCCTGTCAAAGTGCGGTATACAGGAGCTACCGTAACCTTTGCTCCCATTTCACCTAGTTTCTCAGGAAGAACATCTCTCGCCACTAATGCCCGTGGAATCAGTACTGACATCCCTGGCGTAATTTGTCCAGACAGTGCCTCTACAATACCTTCGGCTCTGAATTCTAATGGTATAATATCCGCTAAAATCCCATATTCCTTGAGCTTGGCTGCTGTTTGCGCCCCAATGGCAGCAATACGAGCATTACCAAGAGCTCTACTATCGCGCTTCTTAGTATATAAACGGTTAAAGAAATATTCTACCCCATTTACACTAGTGAAAATGACCCAGTTATAAGTACTCATATTTTCAATGGCTTCATCTAGTTCTTTGTAACTTTCTGGTGGAACTAATTTGATGGCGGGCGCTTCTATACACTCAGCCCCTAAGGCCTCTAGCTCTGAAGTCAACAAACTAGCTTGTTCTCGAGCCCGAGTTACTAATGCAGTCTTACCAAATAACAAGCGTTGATCAAACCAGGCCAACTGTTCACGTAAGTTGACCACCTCACCAACAATAAAAATTGCTGGTGGCTTAATGCCCGCTTCTTTAACGGCTTGGGCAGCGCTTTCCACAGTTGTTACTAGAACTCGTTGCTCTGGTTTTGTACCCCAGCGAATAACTGCTGCTGGCGTCTTCCCTGAGCGACCATTTTTAATTAAATTTTCCGTAATATGAGGCAGATTTTCTACCCCCATTAAAAATACTAATGTATCGACAGCCGTTGCCAAGTGGGACCATTTGATTGTTGATTCGGCCTTAGTAGGATCTTCATGCCCTGTTACCACCGCAAAGGAAGTCGCAATTCCCCGATGGGTTACCGGTATTCCCGCATAAGCAGGTACAGATATGGCCGAAGTGATACCCGGCACAATTTCAAAGGGGATTTTATTGGCTACGAGAAGTAGGGCTTCTTCACCACCTCGCCCAAAGACAAAAGGATCGCCGCCTTTAAGGCGTACAATGATTTTACCTTCTTTGGCTTTATCCACTAATAGTTGATTGATATCCTCTTGCCGCATGGTGTGATCACTAGAAGCTTTACCGACATAAATAAGTTCTACATCAGGACGTGCCGTGGCTAATAAGCGATCATCTGCTAGACGATCATAAACAATGACATCTGCAATTTGTATATATTCAAGAGCCCTGACGCTGATAAGCTTATAATCACCAGGTCCTGCCCCTACTAGATAAACCATACCTTGTTTCATTCTTTTCTCCTCCTGCTTGGCTGGAATTCATTTTTATAGTTCTTGTAAGATTTCCCGTCCGCCAGAAGCTAGCATGTCCTGGGCAAGGTTCTTTCCAAGTGTAATACCGTCCCTTGGACTGGCGCTCATGGTCTTACGAATTTGCTGGGTACCATCTACTGATAAAATAGCCGCTTCTAACAGTAATACATCCTCTTCAATAGAGCCATACACACCAATTGGAATTTGGCAGCCACCTTCTACCTCAGATAAATAAGACCGTTCTGCTTCTACCGCCCAGCGCGTCTCTTGGTGATTGAGAAAGCTAAGCATTGTACGTACTTCCTCATCATCAATGCGAGCTTCAATGGCTAAGGCGCCTTGTCCAACAGCAGGTAAGCAAATATTTCTCGGCAACACTTGGGTAATCCGTTCTTCCCAGCCTAAACGTTTTAGCCCGGCAACGGCTAAGATAATGCCATCTAATTCTTCTGTATCCATTTTCTTAAGCCGCGTATCTAAATTGCCTCTAAGATCGCTAATTCTAAGATCAGGCCGATATTGTAAGAGCTGGGCCTTGCGCCGTAAGCTTGAGGTTCCGATTTTTGCCCCTTGAGGCAAGTTATCAATGCTATGATACTTAGGACTAATAAGGGCATCACCTGGGTCAACTCGTTCGGTGATAGCAGCCAGCAATAGACCTGGCGGCAATTCTGTAGGCATATCTTTAAGGCTGTGCACTGCTAGGTCAATTTCCCCAGCCAGCATAGCATTTTCTAGTTCTTTCGTAAATAATCCTTTGCCACCGATTTTTGCTAGTGGCACATCGAGTATTTTATCGCCAGTGGTCATAATATGACAAAGGCTTACTTCGACTTCCGGATATTCTTTTCGAATGCATTCCCCAATATAGTTTGCCTGCCATAAGGCTAGTTTACTGCTTCGCGTACCGATAATAAGTTTTTTTCTTTTCACGTTTTCTGCCCTCTCCTATTGATTCTAGATTAAATAAGTCACGTATTGCATCAAGATAAAACTCTTCATCTTGGTTACAGGCGGCCTGATTGATACATACCATAGGATCACGCAACATCTTGCGCATAATCATCTTGGACATATTTTCGATTGCTTTACGTTCATCAGGTGTAATATCAGCGAGCTTAGCCAACGCTCTTTTAAATTCCCGTTGCCGTATTCTTTCCGCTTTATCCGTCATACGAGCCATAATCGGTCGAAGAGATAAATAACGGAATTTAAGTAATAACTCATCTAATTCTTTGCTAATGATTTTCTCTGCCAAAATAGCTTCTTGCGCTCTGACACGGATATTGGATTCTACAACCGCTTCTAAATCATCAATATTATATAAGCTTACTCCCTTAATCGCTGCCACTTCTGGCTCTACATCCCTCGGTACCGCAATATCAATAATAATAATTGGCCGTTCTTGGCGTTTTGGCATGAGATGAGCAACATCCCAGGTGCGAATCACATAATGAGGAGCACCTGTTGAAGTGATAATAATATCTGCTTTGACAGCACTTTTCATAAAACTTTCAAAAGGTACAGCAACACCTTGAAATTTTTCAGCTAATTCTACGGCGCGTTCATACCTGCGATTGGAAACAAATACAGTTTTTACACCGCTTTCCACTAAATGTTTTGCAGTCAGTTCTCCCATTTGCCCCGCCCCTAATAACAGTACATTGGACTCTGACAAATCACCAAATACTTTTTTCGCCAATTCGACTGCAGCATAACTAACAGATACTGTGCTATGGGCAATACGAGTTTCCGTGCGAACTTTTTTCCCCACGGCAATGGCTCTATGAAATAAAGTATTAAGTACCGTACTAGTCGTGCCAACATCCCGGGCAATGGAGTAGGCCTTTTTCACTTGGCTTAAAATTTGTCCTTCCCCAATAATCAGGGAATCTAAGCTGGAAGCTACACGAAATAAATGCTCAATACAAGCTTCCTCTGCATAAAAAAAGAAATCTTCAATATCAATAGGAGTTTCTGACATGCGCTGTAAAAAATGCTGCATTACTTGTAAGCCATCCTCAGCATCATCCACCACTGCATACATTTCTGTACGGTTGCAGGTAGATACGAGCACACATTCGCTAATCTCTTCATATTCATGAAGATGATTAAGGGACATTTTTATCTGTTCTTCTGAAAAAGTAAAGCATTCTCGTACATCCACCGATGCCGTTTTATGATTCAGTCCTAGAACAACCAATTGCATTATAAATCTTAGCCTCCGCCTCTTTTATCTTTCCATCTTTTAATAAGCTTATTATATCTTCATCTATAGTTTGCCGCCAAAAGGCTTCACGCTCTTTTGCTGACCCTATAGTCTTTTTCATTTCGTCCCGAGCTTTGCCCACTAGTTCAAGATATTGGCCATATTCTGGCCCATACCGTTTGGCTAGTTCTGCTCCTAATTTTCTTGCCAAAGCAGGGCTTTTCCCACCTGTAGAAATAGTAATTAATAAATCACCATGGTTGATTTTTGAAGGCACATTGAAATTACCAAGTTCTGGTGCATCTACTACATTGACAAGGGCACCAGCCTGATTGGCCTCCTCGGCAATCAATTGATTTATGGTTTTATTATCTGTCGCACAAATAACAATAAAGAAGCCAGCTACATCACCCTTACGGTACGATCTGGCAACATGAATAAGTTTTTTTTCTTGAATTAACTTTGCTAGCTCCTCCGTCACCTGAGGACTAAGTAGGGTAACAGCGGCCCCCGACGCTAAAAGACCTAATACTTTGCGCTCAGCTACACTGCCGCCACCCACAACAATACAAGGTCGATTGCTAATGTGTAAGTTTACTGGATAGAGTGGCATTTTTCTCACATCCTTTATATATTAGCATATTTCGCACTAAAAATGTAATATTCCTCTATTAAACTACTAATTTCTTCTCCCAAAATATGCTTCTAGTATTTTTCGCACGACAGGCGCTGCAGATACCGACCCATCTCCTCCTTCTTCTACCAAAACGGATACTACGATTTCAGGATTATCGGCCGGGGCATAACAGGAAAACCAAGAATGTACAGTACCAGTACCCGTTTCAGCCGAGCCAGTCTTGCCAGCAATTTGGGGACTAAATCCTTGAAACACCCCTGCCGCCGTGCCACGCGTTGGAACGGCGGTGAGTCCTTCCTTAATAAGCTCCCAGGTCTCATCTTTTAGATAAATACTGCGTATGACCTTTGGTTCATACTTTTCATAAACACTTCCATCTAGCGCTAATACCCTGTCAACAATCATTGGGCGATATAGTATGCCTTTATTGGCTACTGCCAGCAGTAGCATGGCTTGTTGCAATGGTGTAACTAAATAATACCCTTGCCCAATCGCAGCAATAATAGTTTCCCCTGGATACCACTCCTCCCCATAGGTAGCTTCTTTCCAGCCCTGAGTCGGTACAATACCTTGTTCTTCCCCTCCTAGCTTTATCCCTGTAACTTGTCCTAGCCCAAAGGTCAAAGCATAGCTTCCTAAATCATCAATCCCAAGGCGGCGGCCCAGTTCATAAAAAACAGGATCACTAGACCAGCAAATTGCATCGACAATCGTAAGCTTTCCTAGACCCTTTGTTTCCCATCCATAGAATTTCCAGCCATTTAAGAGATAAGAGCCTTTATCATCAAAGATTTCCGTGCGTGTTACATAACCCTTATCTAAGGCTGCCGCAGCAGTAACAATCTTAAAAACAGACCCAGGAGGATAGGTATTCTGAATGGTTTTATTAACAAGGGGATGGTGAGAATCACCCATTAGTTTATTCCAGTTTAAGCTACTAATACCGCTAGCAAAAACATTAGGGTCAAAGCTAGGATAGTTAGCCATGGCTAGGACAGCTCCAGTATGCACATCAAGCACCACAGCACTTCCTCCTGTAGCTGGTTCTCCTAGCTTGCGACTAGCGCCAACCTGATTGCGAAGAGCGTCTTCTACTGTCTTTTGTAAGTTAGCATCAATTGTAAGAACTAATCCTTTACCAGCCATTGCGGGCTTATCACCAATGATTTTCATTTCTTCTCCTAGGGCATTTACTTCTACCTGCAGTCCACCATCAATGCCCCGGAGTGCTTCCTCCCATTCCTTTTCCAAGCCATCCTTTCCAATAAAATCATTGGGATTATATCCTTTTTCTTTGTGTTTCTCATACTCTTCTTCACTAATGCTGCCGACAAAACCAACTACATGGGAAGCTAGTTCTCCATATACATAATGGCGAACTGGCACAGCTTCAATCATCACACCAGGCAAATAATATTTATGCTCTTTAATTTTGGCTATCATTGTTTGATCTACATCTCGTTTAAGACGAATGGGAGTATAAATGAATCCTTCACTAGATTTTAACATCTTTTCAATTTCTGCTGGCGAAAGCCCAGTAATAGTAGCTAGTATTGAGGTTGCCTCCAGACTATTGCTATATTCAGAAGGTATAATTGAAATAGCAAAACTAGGCCTGTTGACAACTAATAGAGCTCCACTACGATCATAAATATTACCGCGCGGTGCTTGTGCTGTGATTTGGCGAATGCGGTTTTCTTCTGCAATCTTTTTATATTGTGGTCCATTTATTAATTGCATCCAGGCGAGACGAGAGATTAGCAAAATAAAAATTCCTATAATAATACTTATCATTACATTTATCCGGCGTGATTTCTCTGTAATCCACATCATGTTATGCTCCTTTTGAAGCCACTAGTACTTTCTGTAGATTAGTATTCCGCAAAGGAACAAAAAAAATAGCCCTAATGGGCTATTTTTTATAATTACTATTTACCGCTATAATCTTTACCAATTACAACAATAGCATCTGTACTTTTCCCTTCGTCATTGGTCACTTGCAAAGAGTATTTAAAAGGTAATCCTGTTAACTTACTAACAACACCACTATCAGTAGTATTAGAAATAATCACTGTATTACGATAGGAATTTGATACATTATTCACAGCTACTACTTCAATGCCTTGACTGCCTAATATACTTGCAATTTTATCCCCGGCATCTGCTATACCGCTTGCATTAATAACTTCTACACGAACTTTGCTAGAAACGGGTTTCTTCGTTACCGCTTTACTAGTATCTTTAGACTTATCAACAACAGTATTCTTATCCGTAGTCTTAGCCTTATCTGCGGCTTCTTTTTCCTTAGCTGAGATTGGAGGTTTAGGTTTATCAACTATTTTCATTTCTTTGGGAATTGAGGTTTCATATTCGGTTGCTTCCCGCTGTGTCGCAGTTAAATAGCGATCTTCAATCTTCACGCCTAATGTATCTGCTACATGTTTTCTTAAGGCCATCAAGTCCGGCAACCAAAAACTTACATCATCAATATAAGCGGGCTTACCTGGAACCATATCTGTCTTTAAACCTTTCTTGGAAGCCTCATTAAAGATTTTAGCAAGGTTAAGCATTTCACTAGTAGACATATCACTTTGCAGAACACTGCTTATTTCTCTAATAATGGCAGGTATCTTTTTAATCACCGATGGGCTTGCCCCTTCATTCATTAATGCTTTCAGAAACTTCTGCTGACGCTCTACACGGCCAATATCGCCATCTTCATCGCGATAACGCACATACTGAATGGCAGTAGCACCATCCATATGCTGTATCCCTGGTCGCAAATCAATAACAAGTCCCCCATTGTCATCATAAGGGTCGTTATAATACATCCGTTTTTCCACATCAATGGTAACGCCGCCGACAGCATCAATGATTTTCTTAAAACCAGCAATATTAATCATAATATGATGATCGATTTTAATACCCAGCAAACCTTCTACTGCCTGCTTGGATAATTTATGGCCACCATACGCATAAGCATGATTGATTTTATCCCAACTCTTCCCTGGAATCTTTACCCGAGTATCTCTTGGGATAGAAAGCATGGCAATTTCTTTTGTATTGGTATCAACAGTCATAACAAACAAGGTATCTGAGCGTCCCTCATCATCCCCACGTTCATCCACACCCAACACCATAATATTGACCTTATTTTGTGGAGAGACTATACTTCCTTTTTCTTTGTCCTCACTTGTTAAGCCCCCAGCAAACCAATAATAGGAAGCACTGGCAACCCCAAGTACCAATAACAAGAGACAGATTAGGATAAATGTATCTTTTAGTCTATTATTCTTTTTAGGCCTATCTACACGCCGTTCTAGTCTCGTCATAAAGCACATCTCCCTTCGATTTTCTAGCAACATCATGACCATTGGTATGATTCTTCAATCCCAAGGACAAGCACTTTTATATGTCATACCCTATAAAAATCAATAAACAAGCCCCCGATTTTGGAGGCCTGTTTTAAAGTATAACAAAGTTTGACACTACCAGTCAAGATGTTTAACCAGAATACCGGTATATACCAGGGAGTGTAGTCTTTGTCTTATAGGGCAGTATAACCTTCTTCATCTACTGCCTCTTTAATTTTTGTTAACATTTCGCCATCAGAATTAAACTCCACCGTAAGAGTCTTTGTACCTAGATCCACCTCGGCTGCTAATACACCTGATAAAGATTTAACCGCTTCTTCTACAGCCTTTTTGCAATGTTCACAGCTCATGCCTTCAACAATAATGGAATGTCTTTCAATATTATTCACCCAAATCACATCCCTAAGTTATGATAACAATACTATTCTCTTACTTTTAGGAATTTCCTGCTAAATCCCTATGACTAGGCATATAATTACTTTCACATGCTATTGTTGCTTAGGGAATTTACTATCAATCACTTGCCATACTTCTGGTTGCTCTTGCCCTAAACGCCACAAGGCAATACCAGCGGGGTTATATTTTGCAATAATGTCTAATTTTACTCCGATGCTCTTATCATTTTCAAACCAGACTTCATGATTTTTATACTTATAATGAGGTGCTTGCGCCCCTTCATCATACATAACCTTTACACCGTTTTGTTCTGCCCGGACAATAGCATCTACATATGTCACCGTTTCTCCATCTTTTCCTGGTGTCCAGTCATAACCATAGAGACCTACACCGATAATTACCTTGTGAGGACCACCACATTGATCAATCGCATATTTAATGTTTTTTTCATACCAATCAATCGGTGCAATGGGTCCTGGTTTAGGGGAGGTTGACCAGTGATAATCATAGGTCATAATCTGCAAAAAGTCTGTATTCTTGGCTAATTCAGGGTAATTATATGCTCCAGATACATCTTCTGCCACATCAACTTGGGGAAATACAGAGATAATTAAAGTCTTATTTAACGCTCTCATCTTAGGGTATAATTCTGCCATAAAAGCAGTTAAATTATCTCTTTGCCCAGGTGGTAATAATTCGAAATCAATATTTATACCATCATATTGCTTCTCTTTTACAAGTTTTATAATATTGTTTATGACTTCACTGCGAATGCTAGAGTCTCCTAATACTGCATCTGTTGAACCTGTTTTATTAGTAATTAAAGGAAACATTTTTAATCCTAAATTTTTAGTGGTATCATATACAATCTGACTTTCCTTGGATTCAATACTACCGTCCTTCGTGGCTTTATACCAGAAAGGTCCAACCCCTGTCATGCTTTTCCCAAAGGCCTTCATACTAGGGAAAGAACCAGTTTTATCTGGTGTACCTGGCCAAGGATTTTCATAATAACCAATTACCATTCGAGGGGGCATGGCAACTTTGCCTGGTGCGCCGGGGTCCTGGGAGCCTAACATGTCTGGCAGTGGTTTAGGCGCTGGTTTATTTGCACAACCACCTAATAGACCAAGGACTCCAATTATAAAAATAAATAGCACTATACCCCGTAAAGGTTTTGAATAACCCAAAATTATCACCCTTTCTTTATACTATAGTACATTATGTTTAAAAATTCTCTTAGCCATTCTTTTACCCTTTCTCTTAGTATGAACGAAGAAAATTTTATTATACAGAAAATATGGCTTCTACTCACCTATGTTTTTTTCGCTACTCTATATAACCTTAATAAAGTTCAGAATATTGCGTGCAAAAGAGCTTATTGTCCTAATTAAGTGTATATAGCTCTAGATTGCCTATTTCACCCCATAACTCCATTAAGTTTTTCTAGAGTACAGTGGTATAATGTGTGCAAACAGCCTTGATTCTAGAAGTAAAGGGAGCGTGTTATATTTGAAGGACGAGAATATTGTGGGGCATATGCCTCCGCTGAATGGTCAGGCCGTCAAACTACTTGAAGATGCTCTTGGAAAATCTCCTAGTAAAAGTATTCGTTTAGAAATCAATAATGCTATTTATCAACTTTCTAAAGCAGGTCACTGGTTTCAATTTTCTTTACTGACCAAAAAGCATACTATAAAGCGCTCCACTATTTTTCAGACCATAACCGAGATTTACAATCAAGCTATTCATGGACAAACCTGGAGAATCTCTGAAGCTATATAATAACAATAAAGGTCCTCTGCTAGCAGAGGACCTTTATTGTTATTATATTCTAGATTATTCTTTCATATATTTCTGGTATATTTCTAAAAAGTTAAACAAAACTTGCGCTGTTAATCCCCAAATAACATAGTTTTCATATTTATAAAATAAAACCTGATAATTTTTCCTACTTTTCCACTCTTTTGAGTACTCTGGCAGTAATTCATAGGGAAAATCAGCTAATGGCCTTGTACACCTTTCCATATGGCCAACAATAGGTTTATATGCTAATAAATATTCCAAAGGTACCGTAAATATCTCAGCTACTTCTGAAAGATTAGGCGAAATAGGTTTATTATAATCAAGGTAGGCAACGGTTGGGTATAACCGTACGCCAATAGGACTGATCATTTCATACAATGATCCTACAATTTTTATGTTTTCCCTCTCAATACAAAGTTCTTCTGCAGTTTCTCGTACGGCAGCAAAGGATGGACTATGATCTGTTGTTTCAATGTGACCGCCAGGAAAACAAATTTCTCCTGGCTGCCAAGTCAGCTGAGGAGACCGTACTTCAAATAATAAAGATAAATTACCCTTATCCCAAATAAGGGGTATTAATATGGCAGCACTAAAATACTGATCATAACTATTCTTTTTGACTAACTCCGTTGCTAAACCGATTGTCAGTTTTTCACATAATGACTTTATCTTCATTATTATCCTCCTAAGGCAATTCAACGTTCCCTTCTAAGCCAGGAGTTATAAGGGTCTTACCATCAACAGTAATAATAATAGCCTCATTACCAGGAAATTTTTTTAACACTTCCAGCCCTTTCTCTATTCCTAGTACAAAAATCCCTGTACTTAATACATCACCCTCTTCAGAATTATTAGTAACCATGGTGACACTTGCTATTTCACTAGGTTGACCTCCTGTCCGAGGGTCAAGAATATGAGAGTATCGAATACCATCTTTCATTATAAAACGCTGATAGTCTCCAGAAGTCACCATTGTATCCCACTGGGTCAGGGGTAATTTAGCACTAATCTCATCTGTTACTCTAGGATGCTGAACACCAATCCGCCAAGGCTTACCGTCTGGTTTATTACCAATTACTCGTACATCGCCACCAGCATTAATCAAAGCAGATGTAATTCCCTTGCCCTTAAGAATTGCAATCACTTTATCAACAGCATACCCTTTGGCAATCCCCCCTAAATCTAGCTTCATACCTGCTTTCGGCAAATAAATTGTATTAGCAATGTCATCTACTTCAATCAGGCGATAATCCACTAAGGCTAAGGACTGTTCAATCTCAACTTGACTAGGTACATACTCTCCTTTGTTCCCAATTCCCCAGAGTTCTGTTAGGGGCCCAATCGTTGCATCAAACGCTCCCCCTAGCTTACTAGAAAAGTCTTGGGAATGCTTTACGATTGCAATTAAATCAGGATCTACAACAACCTTATTTTTGCCTGCCATTTGATTAATTTTCGAGACCTGACTATTTTCATCAAAGTTATTGGTCATGATATGTAGTTTATGAATTTCCGCAAATGCTTCTTTGATTCCGTCTTCTGCCCGTGGACCATATGCAGTAATTTCAATAACTGTATCCATCAAAAATTGTGTTTCTTTATAGGGCTTAGGCGCAAACAGACTATTACTCATACAGCCTGTAATTAATAAAGTTACAAGTAATACTAGGACTATTGATAGTAATGAAAATCGACTATACATATAGACTCCTTACCCACTATTTTCTCTTTAAATTTATATTCAACTCGATTAGTACAAATACCTTTCCTTTTTTTCATTAAAATCCTTCCTATTTTCCTAGTATAAGCAATGTTCCTTTTCTTACACTTATCTAAAAATGAAGCAGCGAACCAAATCTTTGCAAAAAGATTTGTGTAAGTCGCTTCGTTAGCATCGCAATGCTAACATCATTAGCCCCTACCCGACTAACTCATAGCCTACTTTCAGACAAAAGAAAAAACACTCACATAATGAGTGTTTTTTCTAACCAGCAACTACCTATCCTCCCAGGTCGTTTCCAACCAAGTACTTTCGGCGTATGTGGGCTTAACTACTGTGTTCGGTATGGGAACAGGTGGAGCCCCACAGCTATCGC
>Ga0074198_1001458_pt1 | contig 15512 bp, 14 predicted proteins | sample EPASupsiteSAE323_FD_64527 | JGI IMG/M metagenome (GOLD analysis project Ga0074198, IMG submission 64527) | Bioremediated contaminated groundwater from EPA Superfund site, New Mexico - Sample SAE3-23 | ecosystem: Environmental > Aquatic > Deep subsurface > Groundwater > Contaminated ...
CGAGGGTATTACGCTCCTCTTCAGAAAGTGCAACAACGTATTTCTTCATATCCAATTCTCCCTGTTTGGTTATGAAGCTAATACATCATATACTTTACGACGTTATAAAAATGACGAGACACTAGAAAGATGGCGAAGGATGCGGGTCTTGGGACTGGATTTCAATCATGAACTTTAAAAATATCATCAATCCGAACTGCAGAGCGATCGCAGGACTGGCTCGCGACCCCCTATATAGAACATCCTTCTTCATGGCTTTTACCAGCATCTTCAACGCAGGGTGTGGCTTCTTCTTCTGGATGATCGCAGCGCGGCTTTACACAGTTGAGCAGGTGGGCCAGGCCACGGCACTGATCTCATCGCTTGGGCTCGTCGCCTTCTTCTCGATGCTTGGCTTTGACTACTCCATCATCCGCTTCTTTCCTTCAGAGGACAGGGCAAGAGTCATCAGCACGAGCCTGATTGTAACCACAGCGGCCAGCATCATGGCCGGGTTAATATACATCCTGCTGGTCCAGATCCCGGCCCCATCCATGCTCTTCCTGATGGAGCCGGGATATGCCTTGACCTTTCTGCTGATCTGTGCTATAAACTCTGTAGCTGTTATAGCCGGAAATGCCTTCATCGCAGACAGGAAAGCGGACCACTACTTCTTGCAGAACCTCTTCATGGCGCTTCGAATTCCAGCCCTCATCCCTCTCGCATACCTTGGGGTCTTCGGGATATTCGGGTCAGTGGGCTTGGGTTATCTGGCCGCTTCGCTCTTCGGCCTGGTGACGCTAAAGAGAAGCATCGCAGCCATCAGGCCACAGGTGGATCTAGAATTCATCCGCAGGTCTTTCCGGTTCTCTTCCTGGAACTATGTGTCCAGCATACTAAATGCGGCACCTACATTGATTATACCCATAATGGTGCTGAACATGCTAGGTGAGGCTGAAGCTGCAAAGTATGTCATAGCCTTCGCCATAGGCAACCTCGTACTGGTAATTCCCAGCTCTTTTGGGACGTCCCTCTTCGTAGAGGGAAGTCATGGCGAGGGGCTGGAGAAGAGTATCCTGCGGGCAGGAGGGGCAAGCCTCGTGCTCATGGTGCCTGCGGTGCTGGTGCTCTTCTTCTTCGGGGACCGGCTGCTGGGACTGCTAAAAGGAGAGTATGTGGAGGCCTTCAGTCTTCTGAGGATCATCGCAATCTCAAGCGTTCCTGTTGCTTGTTATTCTCTGTTCACCCCCATCCAGAACGTGAGGATGAGGGTCGAGAGCATAGTGAGGTTGAACGCACTCAGGTGCGTGCTACTGCTGGGGCTCAGCTATGTTCTGATGCAGCGATACGGGATCCTGGGCGCCGGATATGCATGGATGGTGACCTACGTGATAATTGTGCTTGGGATAATGCAAATAGCGAAGAGGGAGGGGTGGGTATAAGGGGCTTATATTTTGTTAATCTCTATATTTAGATCATCATATATCTTATTAACTGCGATATCGTTTCTTAATCTATCAAAATCTTCTTTATTATATCTTCCAACATACCTATAAGCAGGAATTTCCTGATATAATAATTCATCTATTGTAAAAATAATAATATATGAATTCTCAACCAAATCTGGATTGAAATCTATAAGATTACGATGCGAACTATTTAAATAACCAAAATGATCAGCAAAAAAGTACAGATGGTCACGTATTCTAGGATTACCAAACAAATCATGAAATCTATTAATCTGAGATAATGGAACAGCAACGATTGAAGATTCGCTTTTTGCGTCATAGAACCAATTCATACCGTATACTTCATTATACGTAAGAGCAGTATTTGGACGATAGATATATGGAGAATCGAAGCATCCAAATAAACTTGAGCTCCAAACAAACAGAAGGATAATACAAACAAGCAATTTCTTGCTAATTGATTTCGATTTTTTTAGAAGAAGCAAATATAAAGCACAAGAGAATAGGGGTATTTGAGAATAAACAACGAAATTTAGATTCGAGATTCGATCTAGCTGGTGTGCAATTATCGGGTTAAATATTAATATCAACTGTATAAATAAAAAAATTATAAATAAAAACCAGAGAAATAGATAGTTTCTTAGGTTTCTAGCCTCAAGAAGATCTTTGTGATAATATAAATAAATTACAGAAATAAAGATGATTAATGTTGGAAATACATAACGCCCATAATAGATACTGAGCAACTGTATATAATCAAAAAGACCGAGATTGATTTTTGAAAAACTATTAGTAGCTTCAACAAAGAGTGGTTTTGTCATTCTATCAATGTAGCCTACATAGCTTCCTTTAAAATCATTAGACAAACGTTCGTTATAGAAAAGCCAACTCATGAATGTGATAGATAATAAAAGAAAACTACTTATCTTAGCTCTTGGAATCCGCAAAACACCCATACTTGGTATCATTAGCAAGCTCTTAGGCACCAAGTGAAATAAGAAAACCACAAACAAAAAAAATATAATAAAAGGATGAGCAAATGGCATAATTAAAGTCAATAAAACAAAAATTATTGAATGAGAAGTATCATTATATACACTCATGTATTTGTAAAAGTAACATAGATACAAAGGCATCAATGAAAAAAACAATGCATGTGGAACATTTAAAAAATTATATGCGCCTAAATACAAGACAAAGGAAGAAACAAGTACTAAGGACTGAATGCAGTAATCGGGAATTATTTCTCTCGAAAATAACCAAATCCCAGCAATGAAGATAAAGGAAAAAACTATTGGTATAATAAAGGATGTTTGATGGGCAGCTAAATTAGAAATCAATGATATACAAGCACCAATAATATGACTGTCAGGATAAATATCCCAAGATGCAAAATGGCCTGAAGCTGCAATCTGCAAATATTCTCCGATGTACGACATATCATCTGCGCGGCCCATTGAATAGTATCCCAGAAAATAGGGAATGGTCAATATTTCAAAATGATTTAAGCAAAGGATAATGGCCCCCAATTCCCTTTTACCATTTAACACCAAGAATATCGCCATTAAAAAACAAAACATCAAAGTCAGATAAAAACTCAAAGGAAAAATCGAATATATATTAAAAGCATATCCAACCGGTTGGAAAAACCTAAGTAGAAATAAATTTCTAATCAGAAGAACAAAACAAACTACGACCAACAACAGAATTATTTGATTTGTTTTAACTTCCATGGAGATACGTCTCGTTAATAGAATATGGCCTTAAATAGATATCTAGCACTTTTTTAACACATCTTTCAACCGTAAATTTAGAATTGGCACAGATTCGTGCTCTTTTGCCTAGAGCATCACTCAATTCTCGATTGATCAGCAGATAATCGATGGCGTTTACTATCTGACTCACATCTGGATCGATCAAAATTCCATTTTTACCGTCCTCAATAGCCTCGGGTATTCCTCCAACGTTCGTCGCAATAATTGGCTTGCCAAAAATCATTGCTTCAAGCATAGATAAAGGCAATCCTTCCGCAAGAGATATATGAGTATAGATATCACAGATTTTTAACGGAACAAACGGATTTTCGAGGTCGCCTGTAAAAATTACGACGTCATCCATCCCGATTCTGCATGTAAATTCCATCGTATCATTAACATAATATCCCTCACGACTTGCAATCAATTTGATTTTGATGTTCGGGTATTTTTCTCGGAGCTGCTGCAACGCCTGTATTAGAAGCTTAAGACCTTGCGCCTTGGCTGGATGAGCAGTCATACCTTGGGCTAAGAGAATTATTGAATCTCGGTCGATGCCAAACTTCTCACGAAAATGATTTATCTCATCGTAGCTTATCTCATTTATTCGTACTCCTGCATAAGTAATCGCTGTATTTCTGAATCTCAAATCCCAAATCGTCTCAATGCGCTCTTTAAGCCTTAGTGAAACAAATGTTACACAATCCGCAGAATTAACGAGAAATTGCATGAACCCCTTGGCGATCGAATTCAAACGTTCCTCTTCAGTTGGTTCCGTATGAAATGTATGGAAAAGCTTTGAATCAAAGAGCTTCCTGTATATTGCACCCGGCAAGAGACAATACCATGGTCCGTGTGAATGAACAACATCCGGTTTTATATTTATCAATTTGAAAAATGTTTGGATTGAAAACAGGAACTTATTACCTCTGATGTGAAAACTTTCGTGATCGTTTCCCTCCTCGAAAAGCACGGATACCTGCATGCCATCTTCATTCATTAATCCTTCAACCAAATTCGTGAGATAGGTCTTGATGCCACCACCTTGACTATCTTTCCAATAATTTGTTATGATTGCCACTTTCATCCAATATTCCTCAATTCACTTCATTTTTCATGACTGATTCATAGACGTCCATAATTTGCCTTGATATATTCCCCCACATGAACTGCTCTGCATACTCACGTATGTACTTTTCATCCCATTCGGTCTCCAGTGCCCGCTGGATCGCCTTCGCCAGACCCACCGAGTCCTTAGGCTCGACGAGAATGCCCAACTTATCGTTGATGATTATTTCGGGCACACCACCCACCTTGGTCCCGATAAAAGGTTTTCCGCAACCGAGCGCCTCGAACATCACCGTCGGATTGCCTTCATTCAGGCTAGACATAACAAAAAAATCGGCGGCGTTCATCCACAGTGGGATTTCATTATGTGGCTTAGCTCCTACGAGTTCAACATAATTTTCTAAATTTAGCTTTTTAATTTGTTTTTCCAGGTCCTTTCTCAGCACGTCTTCGCCAATAATAACGCATAATATATCCTTTCTCTCCTCAACAATTTTACTCATGGCCTCAATTAAATAACTATGGCCTTTAACAGGAATTAAATTGGCAACATTAAGAATGATTTTCTTGTTTAATGGTAAATCCATATTTTGCCTGACTCTTATTTTGTCCCTAAGGCAAAACAATCTCGAATCAAATCCATTAGGAATTACAGAAACTTTATTATCGCTAATCCCAAGTTTTCTTACTATTATATTTCTCATTTTTTGGCTAACCGTAATGATATGGCTGGTATTATCTAAGACATAATTAACTCGATTAAACCAGAATTGGTCCCTAAAAGGCAGTTCGTATACGTCAAAACCATGAGCAGTTACAACTAGAGGGACACAGTATTTATTGGCCAACTTGACCCCCACATATCCGCAAGGCCAGGTAAAATGAGCATGGATTAAATCGTTTTTTATTTTCTTATCTTCTATCCATTGAACCGTATTCTTAAAGATCTTATCGCCGATGGCTTTGTTACTGCCATCCGGAACAACGTATATCGTTGGAATAAAAGAGATTTTCACATTATTTGGAACATTTATAAAGTCTGCGAGATTTTTCTTAGTATACTTTCGAAAATATGTAAATTTTCCACCTATGGGAAGAATATTTGACACCTCTACAAGAGGATTATATGTAATTGAAACCTCGATTCCTTCTACATGTGAAGACAATGCTTCAACTTGATCTTTTATAAAAGTAATATAGTGAGGAGTTGATATTAGCAAATTTATCGAGTTAGCCATTTTCATATAACTTGTCCTACTTTGCACTCTTTCAGTACCTGCCAGATCAGTATATTGCTCGCATCAAATGAAGTGGTATTTTATGATAATTATTTGATTTAATATCCTTTATTATATAGCTGGCTGCCTTTTCGTATTTTTTGCAGTACTTTAGCGCAAATTTCTTATCAAAATCGAAAACATCATCGAATTCCATAATTACATTTCCTATCTCAGAAAATACGTGTGCATCGCTTCCAGCCAGCGGGGGCCTTCCAGATGCTTTTGCCAGATGCAAGGCCTTTTCGTTATAGTTAGGCTTGGTGTGGGAATTCCAAACCTCTATTAGATCTACTTCTTTGGCAATTATCTCCGCATCCTCATGCCCTCTGAATGGATGAGGAAGGATGCTTATTCCGCCCTGACTCCTTATTTCGTCTATTGTTTCAGACCAGTTCCTGCTTTTGATCTCTTCATTCAAATTCAGACCGATTATATCCCCTGCATCGGTAAGTATTTCCTCACCAACTAAAATGCTCACCTCGAACTCCTTTTCGTATTTTTTGGCCTCTAAAGATCCTTTGATCGAATCATGGTCCGTTATGGATATTGTGCTGTATCCTTTTTTTCTGCAAAGTTTGAGTATATCTCTCGGTTCCATCATGGAGTCATACGAATACTTGGAATGTATGTGAAAATCACATTTCATTTCGATGTCACCCTTCCATGCGGATATTTTCTTTTGCGATCGAGAATAATAGTAGGAGATTCAGCTAGCGCGCGCGTGAACTGAATCATGAATGGCAACACGTCATCAGGATAGAAATTTGTACGTATACTATCATTAGAACTGAAAAACTCCTTCATGTTAACCATAGAAAAGTCCGAGACCAGCGCCCAAAACGCATCCGGAAACAGCCACTTGTACTTCACATACTGGTAGGATTTCGGAGCATCAGGCTTTTTTCCAAGGGCGATATCTACTAAGATACGCGGAACATCAACGCCAGCTGCAATGGTCAGATCCAGGGAACCCCACAACTTCGGATTCACCTCTATTAATTTATAATCATCATTTTCAATATCGTATTTGAATTCGGCCATTATAGGTCCGTTCCACTCTAGAGCATTGCAGAGTTTTTCGCCATAATGAAGGAGCCGTTTGTCAAAGTAGGATTCGGCTATTGCACTTGGCCCTCCGGTCACGGGAAATTCCCTTATTCTCTTATGTAAAAAGTGTGCGACTAGTTCACCCTGGTCGTAGACACCATAAAAACCACAACCGAAACCTGTTATGTACTCCTGAGCAATTATCCTTGTGGCGCTTTTATTTTTTATAAATTTATAATTTTCAAGCAACTCATTTTTGTTGCTACAATATTTAAGAAAACCATCGGACGACTTCATCACAACAGGAAGATCATCGATATCCTCAAGATCATCTTCTGTTGAAATAACTCTTGTTCTCGGTATTGGAATTCCGAGTTCTTCCGCAAACTTCATTGTGTTATCTTTGTTGAAGGCAATTTTCATTTTTTCCCATTCAGGAACCACTAATCGCACATAGTTAGAGAAATTATCTCTAAACTTAGATGCAGCCAGGTAACTTATCAATCCGACGGGCAAGAGCACATCATAGTCATTTTTTCTAACCAGATCCAGCAACTTTTCAGCGTATGAATCAAGATCTTCGCCTACAGACTTTTGAACATGGGTTTTTTTGCAGTATTTTGAGTATGAACTTAGTGTAATTCCTTTATTAAAATGGCTCGTTATTTCGAGGTGGTATTTTCCCTTGTCTTTCCCCAAGTCCCGGAGTATAGCAAGCGTATTTTTATTGGGTCCGTCTGTAATAAGAATCTTATGAGCCATTCTTACACCAATTCCATATCTCGGCTCCAGTTGCTATCCATGCGTTTCGTTTCTTGCTTTCTTCAATTATCCTTTCGTATATTCGCATTTGACCAGGATATTCATAATCATTAAACCTGTTATTATGCCATAGTATTGTCAGTATCGCCCCGGTCTTTTCGGCGAAACTTATCATTTTTTCGCACTTAAGCCATGATTCTCCAATATTCATAGAGGAATCGAATAGCGGACCATCCATCATCGCTAATGGAATCACGACGAAGTCCCAGCCTATTGGCTTAAATGGCAGAAACTTTCCATCCCTAAATTCCACCTTATCTCTGAACCCGAAACTGGCGTCGTACTTGAAGCCGATTTCTTGCTGTATCTTCCAAGTATCTGGAGTCTCTAAGCGCAGGTAGTGTTGCCTTATTCCTTTCACAGGTTTTCCCAGGATCATTTCCAATTCTTTCTTCTCTCGTGCAAGTAATTCTTTATTTTTATATGAATCGTATGAACCATGGACACCTATCTCCCAACCACCTTCGCTCAGCTTTCTTATAATTCCCACAATTTGTGGATCATTTAAAGCATAGTTTCCAAGTGCTAGTTTATATGTCTCGAAATTGGTAAATTCTAATTTTTTGGTTTCGTTTAAAAAGAAGAATGTTGATCTCACGTCGTGCTTTTCCTCGATAGCCATTATTGTTTCAAAATTCCAGTATGATCTATCTTTTCCTTTTGTAAATAGAGATTTGAGATGGTATGCGCTTCTAGTTTCTGCAAAATAGTAAGCGCAATGCCACCAGGATTTGTGCACCCTGTCTACATCATGAGTAAGACAAAGCGCGAACTTCTTGCCGTCCGGCCAAACGAGGGACTTGCTCATTGAATATTTCCTGATAATCTGGATTATCTCTTATTATTCTAGCGCTTTCCGGCCAATCCTCTATAAACCAGACCATGAACGCAGTGATGTCAATTTTATCTTTAAGTAATCTTTCTCTCTTCGCTTTCCATTCGTCGTTTAGATTCTGCTTCTTGATTAATTCGACTGCCCTTTCTATTGCCTCATTGGATCCTTGATCGTATCCAAAAATCAATTCATATTTGTTCTCCAATTCTACAAAATTGCCAAATTTCTTCACGCTGGAATGCAACATTATTGCAGGGGTTCCAAGACAGGCCGCCTCTGTAACCATCGTTCCCGTATCGGCGACCAACAGTTTCGCATAGTAAATCCCATCGTGTATCCTGCTTTTTGGGATTTTCATAACGCAATCCTTTATTTCATCAGGAACTCCCGCTTCCGAAGAAATGAAAATTTTTGCGTATTTTTCTAATTCTCTGACCAATCGGACTTTGTCGCTATCCTTGAATCCGGCAATCCCTAAATCATGCATTGCATCGAAAGCATTGAACCGCAGCAAAACGTATTCTTCGTTGCCTTTCAGACCAAGAAGCCCTTTTATGCTCTCGTCGGGCCTATAGTAATTTGGATGCAAATATGCAAGTTCTTTGAAGCTGTTTATACGTATTTGCTTCTTGCCGAGATCGTCCCTGAATGACTCTGGCGTTATTATTGCATCCACGAAGGGCAGGTAAAGTTTGAATTGGATTGAATATGATATCTTGTTTGCATTCGGTTCGGAGTCTTCGAATTCAATGCACTTAGCTCTTAACAGGAAAGCAGTGAACGCATCATAAACCCCCATGCCTGTAACTATGTCTGGTTTAAACTTACGCAATTCTTTGTAAGCTTGAAGAACATCGTATGGGAGCGAGAGCAATTTGCTTAATTTGGAGGATTTCGGATTCGAATAAACCATACAATCAAGCTTCAGTTCACTTACAACTGCTATTGTCTCTCCGTAATCCCTTACCAGAAGCTTGACCTGATGCCCGTGCTCCTCTAGCTTTTTTATTATGTTCTTGTAAAAATAAACTTGCGCAGGAGTGTTGGCAAATATTGCGATCTTCATTATCCCACCTCTGCCAACACGGCATCACTGAATTTCTTGTAAGTCCAGATTGGGCTATGCCTAATTGCAAAGCCGGCAAAATCGTACAAAAGACTTTTCTTTGAATAAGCATCAGCCAGAGCTGAAGATGCATTTTGCGGATAATATGAATATTTCAAATTGATCTCAGTGGTCCCCCATCTTTTTTTGAAATTTCTTAAACCGGACTCGTTGTCGGACGACCTGCCAAAATCAAACCGCGAAAAACCTCGGGAGCATGCATCTTCTATGCTCGCCCATATAAAAGCGTTATACGGATGGACGCCCAGATATTGTGGATCGGCCGCGCCGTAGCCGTAAAGAACAGTGTCCTTGAAATATTCCATGATTCCGCCTGCAATGGTATCACCTTTGTATTTAACGATGTACAGTGAAACCGATTCTCCAAGATGATAAAGAAGTGCTTTGAAAAACTTCCATGGATGACAGGGCACGCCTAAGTCTCTTTTGGTCATGCAGTTTAGCTCGTAAAATTCCTTCAAGTCCTCAATATTTCGGCTGGATGAAACAGTTGCGCCCATTTGTTTCGATTTTTTTACTGCCCATCTAACACTTCCTTTGTCCAGTTTGCTCCACGCCTGCTCGGGCTTACTTGAAAGTTCCAGAACGTGAGTGTAAAATGATCCAAATTCCCTAAACCGCAAGTTATTGGATGCATCCCGTATCTCAAGGTATTTTGATTTAGTAGCTTTTGAAATTTGAATGGCTTTATCTAGAGCCTCATTCCTGTGGGATTCTTTGCCAATATACCCGCAAGAGTGCGAGAAAGGGAGTGATGAAACATGGAAACCGAATAATTTGCTTTTCACATAAAAAAGCGGTAATTCGCCTTCGACCTTCCCATTGTCATCTACCAAAAAAAGATATTTTGAATCGTATCCGAATGCCCTTTCCAGCACTGTCTTCCATTCCGGAGTATGGTATATTGTTGCCTTCTCGCAGCCTTGTAGGAATTCATTCCACAGATTGGTTCCCACTTCTGCTCTCATTTCCAAATCTATCCCCTCGCGATGTCGGAGAGTTTAACTATATCTATATCTCCCGTTATCGCCATGTAATGGCTGCCGGGTCGGGTGCCGTTCTTCGCAATTTCAGCAAGGCTCTTTATCTGGATATTATTTTTTACTGCCCAATTAATTGTATCAATCAGGGACTCTTTGAGAAAGGAAATGCGCTCCGGATGTAGCTGCAAGACAAAAACGCCCCCATCGGTTTTCAGAGACATATTTATTGAATCGATCCAGCACTTAGAAACCTGCTTTGGATCAAAATTCAACCGGTCTACCAGAATTTCATCGTCCGGCAGTGCTACCGGAATTTCCTGGATTTGTTCGATTTTTGATATTTTTGGAGCATTGTATCTCAGGTCATATAACCTGAGAATCTTTTCCACCAAATGATATTTTAGCGAGTCTTGGGGGATTGTATCAAAATAAATTGGGTACGATGAGTCATATATCATACCAGTATCGCTTATCACCTTCAAGACTATGTCGTTTATTTTGAGGTACGGAGCGCGAAAACCGTATGCTTTAATCTTGTTTTCCTCGAATGTTTCAATGGCTTGCCTCAGATGGGATGCCACATCTTCTGCAGACAATTTTGTATAATCGATATGATCGAAACCATGGACGGCAAGCTCAATTCTGTCGATGTCAATGATGTCCATAATATCAGTATTATGTGACAAGACACTGGAAGTTATAAAAATTGTAGCATTTATGTCATATTCTTGAAGTGTATCAGACAAAAATTTCATGTTTTGGTGCAACTTTTTTCTTACCAACCCATATCTTTCGACTATCGAAAAGCATCTCTTAATCGTTTCGAGAATGCCTCTATTAGTTACGCTTTCCAAAAAAAGATGGCCAGAGTTGCTCATTTGATCACCTCACGGTGCACCTTGGGTGTAACCTTAAGCAATTCATATTTCCACTTGTTTTCCGCAATATTCGAGTACATAGTAAAGAAAAATACTGTTTAACCAGCCAATAATAGCAACGAATTTTCATATCTTCTTATACTATACGAAACATTTATTTTATATTCATTGTGAAATATTTGTTTTTTGGATTAAGGAAGAGCCGTAATATCCTATATTGATGGGATATGGGCATAATTACCCAATGACTTAAGGAGTTGTAACAAAATAACATAGGTAATTTTCATTTCTTTTCATTTGGCTTAATTGTATAATTCCATTCTCCATGGAATTTCTCAACTGTTAGGTTTATTTCGTTTAATTCATTATCAGATATTTTAACGCCTTTAGGATAGACTTTCTTATCCATGCCGCACTCAATACGAAGCCCTTTTTGGGTAGTAGTTGCTGCAATGAGATTTACAATGACTTCATGGCTAATTAATGGCTTACTTCTCCAGTTTTGGGTGATGAATGAAAAGAGTCTATGCTCAATCTTATTCCATTTGCTTGTTCCTGGAGGAAAATGTGATACAGAGATCTCTAATCCTGAATCGTCTGCAAGTTTCTGAAGTTCAATCTTCCACAATCGAACGCGATAGCCATTAGAACCGCCAGAGTCGGCTGTGATAAGAAGCTTGTAGGCATCTGGATAAGCAATTTTTCCCATCGTATTCCACCATTGCCGTATACTTTCTACTGCAAAAGCTGATGTATCATGATCAGTTCCCACACTGACCCAACCTTCATTGCGTGAAATGTCATAGACTCCATAGGGATTTACCTTTCCCAAAGCAGGTATTTTAAAATCATGAACAAACACTTTTTCCGGATTGCCTTTCAGGTGAAATTCACGTCCACCATTCTTGAAATTTCCAACAAGCTCCTTCTTTTTCGTATCTACAGAGATCACAGGTTGGTCGTAATTTGTAAATAATTTAGTTTTATTGTTTATGAATATAAATTGGGCGTTTCTATCCGGATGGTTGTCTCCTTCAATTACTTTTTGATTCGACTGCAGACTGTAGCCTTGACTGTGAAGAATATCAGCTACTCTCATATGACTGACGTTATGACCCATACTTTTAAGTTCGCGCGCCAATTTCCTGGTGCTCTTGCAAGTCCAGCGCAAAGGGGACTCAGGATCTCCTCGAGTAGTAGGTTCTATCAGACTATTAAGATCAGATAGCAAGGTCGGGTCCGTATCAATTAGTTTTTTTCTTCCGCCACCTTGCTTTCTAATTTTGCCTGATTCTATTACTTCTGGTTCTTCCTCCAATTCCTTGCATCCTTTAGAGATCGTTTCACTGGAAGCACCAGTCACCCGGGATACTTTTTCTATTCCGCCCCATCCAATAGCTTTTGCCTCTGCAGCAAGAAACAATCGCCTGGCCTTCTCATTGAAAAACGGTTTGATTAAATTGTATCTACGTTGGATTTCGTTTGGTTCATCCATACAACTTAATAGCGTACTTCTGATATAAAAATTTACTTAAACTATTTTGTTACGATCACTAAGTGATATATATTCCTTTAGTAGCATTGATTCGCATTTTCTATCCTTCTTCATTCAATCTCTTCTCCTTCTTTGCGACGAAAAACACCCAAGGGCTTATACTGGCACGAAGATCAAGCTTTAACATTTTCTCCAAAAATTCAAAAGAATCAATTAAAAAACTATTAGAATTCCTTTTAAATGGAATCCAATTGTAACCATTGCATATTTTCAAACTAAAACTATTTTTTTGAAGACATGCGCAGATATCATTAAACGAATATCTATAAAAAATCATATCATTGCTCAAAATACTAGTTATATATTTTTTGTAGGAATGGTTATTTGCTGAAGTAACTAATAGATATCCATCTTTTCTTAAGATTTTATTACATCCTGCAAAGAAGTTTAAAACATCCAGATAATCGGCCGTCTCAATAGATACAATACAATCAAAAGTGGACTCTTTAAACGGTAGTTTATTTGCATCTCCTCTAATAACAGCAATCTGCTCTTCATCCCCCAATTTATCCTTTAATTTTTTTAAAGGAACTAAATTGCGATCTACAGCAACCACTTTAACACCATGTCTAGATATTGGAATGCTGAACCGCCCACTTCCACATGCCACATCTAAACATATGCCGACATTATTATTCTTCAAGAATTGAGTAATAGATTTCTGCTCTCTTCGAGTAAGATATTCACCCATTTTCGTTGAATTTGCAAGGTCCCAATGGTATTCCTCCATCAAAATCACCTACATGAAACTTACAAACACTGATGCGAAATATTTCACAAAGTTTTATCGGCATAGAATGGTTCATGCATCTCTGGCTAAGAGCAGAATAGCGTTTCAACTGCTAAAAAGGATTACTATATAATCTAGCTGGATACTATAAAGAACTCACTGAATTTTTGGATAGGTCGGCCCCAAACGTGATTCCCACATGCACGCAAATGCGAAGAGAAATGAACTGCAAACCAAGATTTTCCACATCCCTATAAACAGAAAAATTATCCCTATTATTACTCCAAAGCATCCACAAGCATAAAAAATACCCAATGGGTGGCCTTTCTCCAAATACTTATTCCATATTCTCCATAAAAATGAAGAAAACAAAAATATACTAGTAGCCAATATAAATTTGCTATATTTTATTTTTGATCTTTCATTTCCATATTTTGCAGGGATGCTTATATTATGCATTCTTATACATTCAACATTAGCATTAATCATCATATCATTTTCGAAGGCATAGCCATTATATAAACCCTCTAAGTCCAGCTTATTCAAAGCCGAAGAAGATATCGCTACATATCCATTCTGCGGATCTTCTATATTCCAATAACCAGAAGCTATTTTATTTAAGATATTTAATAAATAATTTCCGAAGATCCTCCAGGTACTCATTCCCTTCCAATACCCAGGTTTCAAGCGATTCCCTTTTGTGAAATCTGCGTCTTCCTCTACTATGGGATCCAATAAATCAGTTAGATATTTGGGATCCATCTGGTTATCTCCAGCCATCACGGCCATGATTTCTATGCCATCATTGATGGCATTCTTGAAACCGGCTGTTATGGCTCCACCCACGCCGCTATTTTTTTTAAGACCAATGCAGATAATTCTAGGGTTCTGTTTAGCAAAATCCTCAATTATTTCTTTTGTTCGATCCATAGAGCAATCATCGACCGCATATATACGATCGACGAAATCTGGAATGGACCCCAGTGTGTCCCCGATCAGCAACTCTTCATTAAAGGCTGGTATGACAACTCCGATGGTCTTATTTCTGTAGCACAAAGCTCAATCCACCTAAGCTCGACTTGAAGCAGTCAAGAAATGAGTCATATGTATCTGGTTTTGAATTCATTAGACCGAGCGAATCAACCGCTTTTTTGTTAGGATTCAGGCCTGCGCCAGATTCCGCTTCCCGGAAAAAGCCCGAAATCCGCTCTGGCTGTCCGTCACCGCCAGTCCGCTGTCAAGGTTTGTGACCTTATCCAGTATCACTTGCCCCAGGCGGCGATAGAGGGGAGTGTCCTTCTTGTTTCCGTTCATGTAGCGGCTGCCATTCACCATATCGGCCTGGCCCGTCCGGATCGGCTCCACCAGCAGCGGGATGTCTGCCGGATCATGCTGACCGTCCGTGTCGATGGTAACGATGATGTCTGACCCGTTCATCGCCTCAAAGCCGGTCTTGAGCGCCGCGCCCTTGCCACGGTTGCGCGGGTGGCGGATGACCTCTGCACCAGCCAGCTCCGCCACCTCGGCGGTGCGGTCCAGGCTGCCGTCGTCTATTACTATCACGCGGTCCGCGTACTCGCGGGCGCGCAGGACGACGCTGCCTATGGAGACCTCCTCGTTATAGGCCGGCAAGATGGCTGTAATTCCTCCCAAAGATATTCCCCTCAATTGTATGATGCTGGTGAGAATTAGACCAAAGGTTACGGAAACAAAACCACAGAGACACAGAGACTACATTCAGATTTCTTTGCAATTCAAAAATCAGGAATCATCCGCCCGTTCTCTGTGTCTCTGTGCCTCTGTGGTTGAGCAGTCGTTAGACACGGGTTATAATTATATCCCACATTCCGCACTTTGGGTTTCGGATTCAGTATTTTTGCAGCTATCGATTTTTGTTATTCAATGAAAATATTTTAATTAAATTAAATTTTGTTATTAACTAATTTGACAATAAGTTGATTTTAAGTCGATTTTAATTTGTGGGTG
>Ga0074198_1001464_pt1 | contig 15487 bp, 11 predicted proteins | sample EPASupsiteSAE323_FD_64527 | JGI IMG/M metagenome (GOLD analysis project Ga0074198, IMG submission 64527) | Bioremediated contaminated groundwater from EPA Superfund site, New Mexico - Sample SAE3-23 | ecosystem: Environmental > Aquatic > Deep subsurface > Groundwater > Contaminated ...
TCATATTTTCTTGACCAAATTCCTGCCCATATAAATCCCTCAAAATCTGGCCTTGTACCAGCGGATCTAGCGGCGCAAAAACGGGCCCTATCAAAAGAAATGTTAATACATTTTTAACTTTTACATTGTGTGATTTCCTGTTTTAGTTATCGCCCCAATTGTAGCTATAAATACCTTTTTCCCCGCTATTTTGGCCGAAATTTCTGAACGAAAAATTATCTGATTTTTTTGAATTTTTAATATTTTTCCACATTTTTTTTAAAAATTTCAGCATTTTTTGTTTTTTCGACCATTTTTTTTAGTGTTTTTTGAGCTCTTTTGACCAATAGTAAAAATTTCACTTTCACTCCAATTTTGGCCGAAATTTTCCCCAATTTTATTTAGATTTTTGGTTTTTTTCCGCAATATTTTTTTCTGAAATAATTTTTTGTATTTTTTCAACAGCTAATTTGATCTTAGATTCGTCAACTCCAAAAAGAAAAATTTTCCCCGAATTTTGGACATCAATTTTCAAATCAAATTCCTTACAAAGAGCATTAACCACGGCCCCGCCCTTACCAATTACAAGCTTGATCTGCGAGCGCTGAACCGTAATCATGTCCTTTTTGAGCTTGACCAATTCTGACGGTTTTTTTATCACTTTTGTCATTTTTGTCAAAATTTCTTTGATGTTTTTCACAGCCAATTTTAACGCTTTTTCAAGAATTTCCCGCGAAATTCCGTCATTTTTTATATCCAATTGCATAGCCGTGATCGCCTGCTTAGTGCCAGCAACTTTGAAATCCATAGAACCGAACTGATCTTCGAAAGCATTGATATCTACGAGCAATTTATACCCATTTTTCGTCGATTTTAAGCCCTTTTTAGGCGCTTTTTCGCAAAGTCCGATGGAAATACCGGCAACATGTTTATCAAGCACTCCAGCATCAAACATAGCTAAAGACGCCGCACAAACGGTAGCCATTGAAGACGAACCATTGGACGAAGTGATCTCTGAAACCACGCGGATTGTACGGTCAATTTTCGGCGGCAAAACGGAAATAAATGCTTTTTTCGCCAATTCTCCGTGACCTATTTCCCGCCTGGATAGCGCTATTTTCCCAACCTGAGCGCAAGAATACGGCAAGAAATTATAATGGAGCATAAATTTTTCCTTGTAATAACCGGCAATCGATTCTACCAACTGCTGATCAGAAACCCCGCCAAGAGTTACGCTGACCAAAGCCTGAGTATCCCCGCGTGTAAACAGAGCGCTACCGTTGAGCTGCGGCAAAATTTTCACTTCCATATTTATTTCGCGAATTTCTTCGTATTTACGGCCATCTAGGCGGATTTTTCTTGACAACAAGTCATTGGTAAAACTCTGAGAACAATAAAAATTGAACGCAAAATTGGCTTCAAATTTCTCTTTTCCAGCTGAAAATTTCGTCAAAAAATCTCGTTTTAATTTCGAAAACTCCAAATCGCGCTTTTGTAAATGCAAAATCTTGGCAATTTCCAAAAATTTCCCCTCAATTTTCTTAAATTCCGGCTCAAATTTCTCTAAAATCTCAGCTTTCTTTTGTTCCAACCCAGCAAAATCTTCACAGCCAAACAAAGACTGCAAAGATCCAGCGCTCAAATGCGGCAAAGTATCGGCTTTCTTCATAAACTCGGCCTGTAGAGCCAAAAACTGCAACGCTTGAGCCCGAGCTTGATCATGTAAATTCAAAATTTCAGCCACGGAAGCCTTGATCGCCGGGTTCAAAAATGATTTCAACAAACCTTCATCCGAATCTAAGCCCAAAAATTCTAGCATCAAAATTTTTGCAGGAAAATCTAAATTCTGAAAATTTCCGCCATTTTGCTCGGTCCTGGCGTCTTTTGCAATGGCTTCGTAAACTCCGCTATTCTGGCCGATTTTACACTCATCCAACGCCTTCAAAACCTCAAATTTCTGCGCCCCAAAAGCCGCCACAAAATCGTACCCAACTTTTTCGACAACTCGGCAATTTATAGCTTTATCCGTAACTTTCGTAGCCGCTACAAAATGATCCAAAACTCCGGCCAAATTCAGCGCCAAAGAACAACCCGCAATTGCCAATACGTCACAAGCATAGCCATCATAACTAAAAACCTGAACCGTAAGTTGGACTTCATTGGTAATGGTTTTGTCAATCAACGGGCGGAAAGCACGGTCTATAATTCGAGCTATCAAAACCTCACCATCCCCTGGGGCACCTTCCCTCTTACGATACCCACCTGGCACTTTGTTAACAGCACTAAACTTCTCTATATATTGCACAGAAATTGGCGAAAAATCATCCAGAATTTCATCCCCGATAACGGCCGTACACAACAACACCGTCCCGCCAGCACGTACAACAACACCATTAGCATAACCGGCAATTTTCCCGGCTTCAAAGGCTACATCACGATCCCCGATTTTAGAAACAACTTTTATCATAAATTAAATTAAATTTTCCGCAAAATTTGCGGCCGAATTTACTTACGCAAACCCAAAGCCTCAAGGACAGCCTTATACCTAGCTCCGTCATTGTCCTTCAAATAAGTCAAAAGCTTTTTCCTAAGAGCAACCGCCAAAGTCAAACCACGCTTGGAATGATTATCCTTTTTGTGCTTTGTAACATGCTCGGAAAGATGCTTGATTTTAGCCGTATTCAGCGCAATTTGGACCTCTGCAGACCCAGTATCGCTCTGACTTCTTTTAAATTTGTCAATAATCTCTTTTTTGTTCATACTACTGTTTTACCATACAAATTGGAAAAATAACACCCCTTTCATTGAGGCCGACAATCCCAGCAAACTCACCTTTCTGAGTAATCGCGGCAAAAATTGTACTTTTTTTTGCATTTTCTGAAGGATTTTGTGGATTTTCGGCAATTTCTGGATTTTTGGAAGGGATTTTTGAAGAATTTTGTGAATTTTCTGTGATTTTTTGTGGATTTTTTGAGGAGTTTTCGGTGTTTTTTGAAGAAATTTCGCAATTTTGAGTAGTTTTTTTGCAATTTTCAGAATTTTTCGAGGGATTTTCGGCGTTTTTTGAAGAAATTTCGCAATTTTCAGGATTTGGTAAATTTTCTTTCGAGTTTTTTGGATTTTTTATAGAATTTTGTGAAATTTTGGCAGTTTTTTCGAAATTTTCGCTGTTTTTTGAAGAAATTTGTAGATTTTCAGCGTTTTCTTGTGAATTTTCGTCAATTTCTGGATTTTCTGAAAGAAGTTTGCAATTTTCGACTTTTTTTACAAAATTTTCAATTTTTTCATCATTTTTTACCGTTTTTTGCTCTTTTTGTTCAAATTTTTTGCAATTTTCAGCATTTTCTGAAGAAATTTCACCTTTTTTGTGAAAATTTTCTGAAATTTCCATGTTTTTTGAATGAATTTCATCTTTTTCTTGTGAGTTTTGTGAATTTTCGGAAGAATTTTTTGGATTTTTTGCAAAATTTTCAATTTTTTCTGAAAAGATTTCGAAATTTTCGCTGCTTTTTTGAAAAATTTCAAGATTTTTTATAGAATTTTGTGAATTTTTGGCGTTTTGTACAAATTTTTCTTCATAAATCTCGCTAATTTGCTCATGCCTAAAATCTTCACTAATAGCCTCACAAACCCCGCCAAAATGGCCAGATTTTTCATTATCCAAAGCCTGTTCAACCCGTACCCTCTGCCCTTGCCGCAATCTGTTGGCCGTTTTTTGGCTAATTGCTAAATTTTCGTATAAATTTTTTAAAATTTCCGGCCCAAAAGTCAAAAAATCGTACTTTTTTTGTGAATTTTCTTCAGAATTTTTGTTATGTTTGGTCGAATTTTGTGGAATTTTTGTAAAATTTTGAAAAATTTCATGGTTTTTGTGAAAATTTTCTGAAATTTCGTTGTTTTTTGAATGGATTTCAGCGTTTTCTTGTGAGATTTGTACATTTTCGGAAGAATTTTCAGCAGTTTCTGGATTTTTTGAGGGAATTTTGCAATTTTCAGCAGTTTTTGTAAAATTTTGTGCAATTTGGGCAGTTTTTTCGCAAATTTCATCATTTTTTACCGTTTTTTGCTCTTTTTTTTCAAATTTTTTGTAATTTTCATCATTTTCTGAAGAAATTTCACCTTTTTTGTGAAAAATTTCTGGAATTTCGCTATTTTCTAACAAATTTTGTAGATTTTCGCTGCTTTTTTGAAAAATTTCACGATTTTTTGCAAAATTTTCAGCAATTTTTGGATTTTCTGATGGATTTTCGACTTTTTTTGTAAAATTTTCAATTTTCTCGTCATTTTTAGCGTTTTTTTGAAAAAATTTGCAATTTTGAGTGGTTTTTTCGCAATTTTCGTACTTTTCTTGTGGATTTTCTTCAGAATTTTTGTTATGTTTGGTCGAATTTTGTGGAATTTTTGTAAAATTTTCATCATTTTTGTTGTTTTTTTGTGAATTTTCGGCGTTTTTCTCATTTTTTAACTCATTTATTGAAAAATTTCCAATCTTTGTACGTTGCAAAAATGCAACAAAACCAATGCAATTCACCTCTTTTGCTATGTTTTCGGCCAGAGTTCGGACGTAGGTTCCAGCTGAACAATTGACCTTAAAAGTCGCTTCCTCAATCTCGTAATCTCCGCTATTTTGGCCGACTTTAGAGTGATTTTGCTCATGTTTTGCAACGATTGCAATAGCTTCGTGGACTCTGCCATTCTGCTTGGTCCTGGTATCCTCGTAATCTCCGCCATTTTGGCTGTGTTTGGCGTCTATTGCGATGCTATTTTGGCCGTTTTTAGACAAATTACCTTCTTCATCACCTTGATCTTTTGAAACTTCGTAATCTCCGCCATTTTGGCCGGTTTTTCTTGTTTTTACATCCAAAAGTTTCAATTGAAAAATCTCAATTTCTCGTTCCGGCATTTGAAAATCTGTACCTTTTCTGGCCAATTCATAAGCTCGGATTCCGCCAATTTTTATAGCAGAAAATTTTGTAGGAATTTGAGTGATTTTTCCGTGGAATTTTTGTAAAATATCTTCCAAATTCCGCCATTTTAGCCGTGTTTTTCACCATTCGCAATAATTTCGTAAACTGAGCCATTATTGCCGAGTTTGATTAAAAAATTTGTTGAAATTTGCTTTTCAGAAGCTATTTCGGAATATTAGATTATTCCTCTGTAGTTTCTTGAGTTTCACTCTTTTTTGCTGCTTTTTTTGCAGGTTTTTCAGAAGTTTCTTCTATTTTTTCGCTTTCTTCGTCCGCGATTTCAGGTTGTTTGAAAGGGTTGACCGAATAGAACTCGTTCAAAGGATGCTCGATTCGTTCTAATGCGCACTTGGAAACCAAAGCTACCAAAGTCTTGTTTTCAAAAATCGAATTTCTCAAATTTTCCTTAGCTTGCGGATTTTCTTCGAAGAACTTGACAGCTGCCTGCAGACCTTCTGGGAAAAGTTGCTTTTGCTTAGCAATTTCGTCATCCAACTCAGATGGAGCTACCATAACTCCCATTATACGTCCAAAATGATTGATCAAAAACGAAACTCTAGCCATTGATTCAGCGGCAAAAATGATCCGACGTTCGAAATCTTCCATTTCCATTTTCAATACATTTTTGACCTGTTCTTCCAAATTGTCCCCGTCTTTGAAGCCAATATCGGACAAAACTTGCGCCCGGAAAGCCCGGTATTTTGCATGTAATAGACTCATAGGGATCTCGAAGAACTGCTTTTCCAATTCCTTCTTTAAACCTTCCTTGAGCAGATGTTCAGACCATCTTGTAGCTTCCAATTCCAAATTTGCCTTGAATTTTTTCTCCAATTCTTCTTCAGATGCGACCTGGAAAACCGTTAACATATCTGTAGTTGTCAAATTTTCTGCGCCGACAACTTCGTTAATTTTGAACGAAATTTTGACTTCTTTTCCTACCAAATTCGAATCTTTTATCAACGGATTTCCTGCTGGAATTGCGAATTCATGCTCGACTGTGTCCCCGATGTTATGTCCAATTAACTTTTGCTCGATTTCAGGTAAGAAAGTACGTTTTCCAATTTGTATATTCATCGAATTCATACGCTCTTTGTGCCCTTTTGGATCGGTCAATTCTATGGAAACGTTAACAAAGTCATTTTCCTGAATTGGACGAGGGTCTTGCAGCTTAGCTGGCTTGAAATTGATAGCAGTCCAACCTTTTATGGCTTCTTTGGCCTCTTTTTCGGTGATTTTTGCAACGTGGTGCTGAAGTTTTATAGAACTAAAGTCAATTTCTGGCACCTCTGGGTAAAGTTCCAAATGCAGACCAATTTCTACGTTTTTTCCAAGCTCGAAAGTCTTGATTGTGTAAGTGGAATTCAGCAAATTTGCGAACTTTTCTTGCTTAATAATCTCATCAGCTACCTCGCGGACGCATGCTAGCATCCAATCGTCCTTAAACGCGCTCAACGGAGCCTGGCCTGGCCGAAAACCTTTGACCACTTTTGCTGATCTATTTTCCGTAGCCCACTGAGTGAAAGTGTCGTACGGAACAGTTATTGTATAATTTTTATCAAGTTTTGTATGTGATTTTTCTTCAATCCATTTTGTGTTAGTTTTAGCAGAAAACATTGAAAATCCTTCCTAAATTAAGTACGGATAGAGGGACTCGAACCCCCAAAAGCAAGAGCCTAAATCTTGTGTGTCTACCATTTCACCATATCCGCGAAACTTGAGTTTAGAATAATACAAAATTAATAATTAATCAAGTATCTTCCTCATTATAGCGCGATTTGAAAATTTTACAAGGTATGTTTGATAAGGAAGTGTTAACAAGTTCATAAAACATGGTTTTTACGGCCATTTTAGCGGGTTTTGTCGTTTTTTTTGAAATAACATGAAAAAATCTTTTTAAACATATTTTTTAGTGGAAATTTTTAGCGGAAAATAGTGAAATTTTTTAATTGAATTTTTTAGTTGAAAATTTTTCCGAACCGTTTAGAAAAAAATCGAAATTCGTTTTGAAAAAAGTCGAAAATTTTTTGTATGTTTTTTTGCCGCTGGAAACTTTTATATGTTTTTTCCTACAAATCCACAAATTCGCCACACAAATTCGCCATTTCCACAAATTTTTCACAAAGCTCCAAAAATTTTACCAATTTTTCTACATATTTTTATCTGCACAAGTCCAAAATATCGTCATTTTCCTCAATGTCAAAAACCACATCATTTTGCAGGTCGAAATTTTCCTTATGTTTTACGGTAATTTCAAACTTGTATTTCTTATTTTCCGCAAAATTATATTTCAAAATTACCAATTTAGATTCTTCCGCGCTTGTCGATTTGACAAAAAATATCGTGATAAAACCTTCGTCATCCGGCAATTCTGACAAAATATATTCCATAATTTGTACAGAAATTTTTGTATTTTCCTGAAAATTTTCTGAAATTATATTGATTTTTAGCGAATTTTCGACAACTTTTTTCGTAATCTGATCTAACTTTGCCGAGCAAAAAGCGTTGAATTTTCGGCCCTGGATTTCGAATTCATAAAGCAAATCTACTTCCTGAAAATTTTCATTTTTTTCTTCAATTGAATTAGAAAGGCCGCTGACATCAAAGACAGATTTTAAGCCGTATTTTTCAAATTTTTCATAAGGAAAATCCGTTTTTAAAGCTTCCAAAATTTTTTCAATTAACTTTTCAAAATCTACATTAATTTCAGTTGGAACGGAAGCGGGGTCAAGTGTCATTGTTTTTAAGTCAAGTTTTTTGTCTTCCATTTCTGCGGCGAGGGAATTGGTAAAGACCGCAAAAATCCCAAGGTATAGCCAAAATCGCATGTCTTATTGTTACATAAAAATTTAAAAAAAACTAGTAAAAAAACGGCCATTTTGCTTGAAATTTTTTGCCTAAGAAATTTTTTTTAGCTGTTTCCAATGGATAGAATTTTTTGCTATAATCTTCAAATGCGGAGCAAAATTATAGCTGCAGCGAGCGCTTTTCCAACTAATTGTTACAAAAATTCAGATTTCATTGAAAAATTCAAGATTGAGAGTACTAGCGAATGGATTGAGTCCATGACAGGCATTGTTCAGAGGTATTTTGTGCAAGATTTTCGCGAGTTTGAGCAAATTGTTGTCCAGGCTGCGAATGATGTGCTTGGCAAGGTCGAGAATAGGCTTAAAACTGATAATCTTGATGCGGTCATAGTGGCGAGTTCTACGAGTTGTTACCATTTTCCTGGGCTTTCTCAGATTGTACACCGCGCTCTTGGGCTTAAGAAATCGGTTCGGACAATTGACACTAATGCAGCTTGTAATGGTTTTATGCACGCGCTTTCGATTGCAGATCTTCTAATCACGGCCAATCAGGCCGAAAATGTGCTTGTTATTGGCGCGGATGCTAATAGTACAATTTTGGACATGACAGACCGGGCTACTTGTTGTCTATTTGGCGATGGAGCTGGGGCGGTTTTGGTCAGTGCCGATAAAAATCAGCCAGGAAGCTCGCCGATTATCGCTTGGGAACACGTGACTATTTCGGAAAATTACGAAGCTTTAACGGCGCAAAAGCATATAATTATGAACGGTCGGGTGGTCTTTGAAAATTCTATTAAAACTTTTGAAGAATTGATCAAAAAAGTACTCGAAAAAGGCGGGCTTGAGATGGCGGATATAGATTTGTTCATTTTACACCAGGCGAATTATCGTATTTTTCAGTCTCTTTGTAAGAAGATGGGTTGCGACGAGTCTAAATTTCCGTTTTTGGCTCGCGATTTTGCCAATACATCTGCTGCTACGATTCCTATTTGTCTTTCCAAAATTGATTTTCTGAACAAAAACATAGTTTTAGCTGGTTTTGGGGCCGGTTTTGTAGGAAGTGCTAGTTTGCTATCTTATAAGTGATATTTTTGTTACTATATAGTTAATGTTTAAGCCATCTATAATTTTTTTAAATGGGCCAGAGAACGCAGAGAAACGTTTACTTTTGGCCAAATTACGTACGAAATTCGAGACTTCTTGTGTCGTAATTTCCCGTAAAGATCTGTTGGAAATGTTCAACGCGCATGACGAAGATAAGTCAGAATCCTACGAGTGGTTAGTCACGAAAGTCCTCAAAAATATCCTAAATAACGGAGTAGTAGTTTTGTTCGATGCTTTTTTGCCATCTAGGCGAATCGAGCAATATGTTACCCAAATGAAGGGGTTGCCTTGCTATTGGATTGGGGTATTTTTCAAGGAATATAGCAATCAAATGTACGATTTTTCTGTAAAATTAGCTGAAAATCAGTGTAAAATTGAGGAAGAGAATTCGGAAAACGAAGGTTTTTGTGATTTGGAAGATGATTCCGAGGAAATTGAATTTTTGGTCTGTGAGGACGAAAATGAATGTGGAAAGTGCCAAATAGGCAATGATAAAGAGCTCTTTTTTGAGGAAAAAACTTGTCAAAATGATGAGGAAGAAGAGTCAGAAGAAGAGGAAGAGGATTCTGAAGAGGAAGAATCTGAAGAAGATGGCCAAAACAGCGAATTTGACGAAGAAAATTTGGAAAATGTTGATGAAAATGACGCAGATTCTGAAGTTGTCGGAATGAGTTGTAACAAAGCGGCGAAGGCGATTTTCGAATTTGTTAACAATAATAAACCAACTTGCTTTGAAACCTTGCGAGATGTGGAGTTTGTGGCCAGAAAACGCGATATTGATAGTCGATCGTTAAATAAAAATTTACCATTTGGCAATAATATAATAGAAAGAAAGGAAGAATTAACCTTTGCTACTCCTGAAGAAAAGAGAGAGTACAAAGAAAGACGCTTCCGATCTTTGAAAAACAAATATTCCAGAGAAGACTCTGAAGTAGAAACTGTTGACAATCAGGAAAAAACTGACTCAGAAGGAGCACCAAGAGAGCCAAGAGAGGGCGGATTCGAAAGGAGAAGCTTCGGCGGGCCAAGAGGCGAACGTAGAGGCGGATTCGGCTCCAGGGACGGCGGTTCCAGAGGCGGCGCAGGTGGTAGATTCGGCGGCGGCTCAAGGGGCGGTAGATTCGGTTCCAGAGACGGTGGCGCAAGAGGCGGCGCAGGCGGCAGATTCGGATCCAGACCAGAGGGTTCTGCTGGCGGAAGAAGAGATTCAAATAGAGAGACAAGGGAGAAAAAATGAATTTTAAAAACGATAAATTTAAAGAAACAGTTGCTAAGATTACGCGCCATGTGAAGGTGTTTTTCGGGGCGGACGATGATATGATTTGCAAAAATCCGAATTGTCGTATTCATAGTAATCAGCAGCAGTTTGAGCCTTTGCGTGAGATTGATGAGCGTTCAGTGAACGAAGTTGAAATAGATTATGATTCTGTACACGAGAACATTGAGCAGCTTATGGATGCGGTTAAACGGGCTTCTTATAAAAACAAGTTCAATCGCGGGCAAATAATTGGTCTGGAAATTGCCGAAATGTCAAGAAAAAAGAATCGTGCCGATTTTGAAGACGATAAAAATTTTTCTGCGGAAAAAATGGATAGAAATTCAGATTTTAAAGCAGCTCCTCGTAGAAGTTCTGATTTTAGAGAGAATAAAAAAAATGGCCAAAATACTTTTAGAAATTCTAAGAACGAGTTGGATTTTGTAGTCATTGACCAGGCGTCTCAAGAGGAAACAAGAGGCGGATTTGGCCGTAAAAATTGGGCGGAAAAAAAGGACGGGTTTCGGTCTCCAGGTGGTCAATATAGTCAAAATAAATATGGTCAAAATCGGGCTCCTCGTGAGCAATATGGTCAAAAATTTTACGATAATAAATCTGATGAGAATCGGGTAGAAGATCCTCAAAATCGGCCATTTAAGCCAAAATTTGGGCGTGATAATGATCGTTTTAGTTTTGGTGATAGGTATCGTAAGGATAGGGATGACAGGAATCCGAATTTCTTTAAAGATCGCGAAAAAAGGCCAATAAATGGCGAAAAAATGGCAAAAAATGACGAAAATTTCATAGTTTTCGAACGGCCGGCAGCAGAAAAAAATGGTACTTTTGAGCGCCAAGAAGGCCCTTTTAAGAGGAATTTTAAAAGAAATTTTGGCCAAAATACTTGGAAAAAGCCAAGATTTGATAAGGATTTTCGTCCGAATTCAGGAAATTTCAAGAAAAAAGCGCCGGAAGATTCGTTCCGTTTTTAATATCAGTTTTTGAATGATTTTCGTGGCCTGTCTGGCCGAAATTTTCTATTTATGCATAATTAAAATGTGCGAAATTTTATACAACATGATGGTTCGGTTTTGATCCTCGACGATAACCAAGCCCAGAAAATCGAGGAATTTTACAATTTGGTTCGGGTTTGGAATGGCTTAAATTTGATTGCAAAATCTACGGAAGATGATATTTTTGGTTGGCATTTTTGTGACGGTTTGTCTGTACATAATGTTTTGAGTGATTTTGGTTGTGATTCGAATGGAAAAAATGGCCAAAATAGCGGAGATTGTGAAGATTTGGATGTGAGTTGTCAGGTTGGCAAAAGTGGTTTTTCGCAGAGAATTATTATAGATTTTGGCGCAGGAGGCGGGGTTTTAGGGATTCCGCTAGCTTTAACAGGGGTGAAAAATTTGTATTTGGTCGAACGGAGCAAGACAAAATTGGCTTTTTTGCGAGATATTGCGAAATTTTCGCGTTCTTTTTCGAATGTTTTAGAAGTTTGTAAAGTTGTAAAAAACGGCTTGATTGGACAAAATAATGAAAAAGTTAATTGTTCGTTAAAAATTGGTTTTTTGGTCCGTGGAGTTGGTAAAATTGATGAAATATTGGCTATTTTGGCCAGGGAAATTGAAGAGGCGAGTTTAATTTGCGATTGTGAAATTTTGCTTGATTTTGTGGTTTTTTTGAAAGCGGAAAATGTTAAATATGAATTGGCAAAAGCTAAATTTAATTGGTTTTTTGATAGTGAAAAATTTCGTAGAAAGGGCCTGGCTAGCGGAAATATAGTAATTTTGAAAAATCTTTGTAAAAAAAATTGACGAAAAATGGAAAAAATATAAGTAAAATTTTGAGGAAAAATAGTTATAAAAAATTTAGTTTCAAATTTGAAAATTGTAGTTAAAATTTCAAAAAAATCTTTGAAAATTGGTTGTTTTTTTTGTGAATTGCCAGAAAAAAATGTCAGAAATTGCCAGAGAAAAATCAGGAAAAATTTCAAAAAAATCGGTTGTTTTTTTTCAAAAAATACCGCAAAAACATGAAAAATACTGCCATTTTAGCCAGTTTTAGAAGGGTTATTCAACAGTTACTGCCTTGGTCAAGTTTCTAGGCTTATCTATAGGTAATTTGAGGATTTTGGCCATTTCCAGCGCGATTAACTGCATAGCAATTGTGTAAATTATAACAGCTTCCCCAGCGCATACGTGTGGCATTTGGACAAAATAATCAGCTTCGATTGCGTTTTCTTGGCTAAAAATGGCAATTTTTCCGTTCCTGGTCTTGATTTCTGAAACATTGGACATTGTCTTGGTATAAAGCATTTTTTCGAATTCGAAATCGGTTTTAATATCGTTATTTCCCGCTAAAATGGCCGAATTTTCATCGTTCGGCTTACGTGCAAGCGCCAAGACCACCGTTTCCTGATCAACCAAGGCCAAATACCCGTGTTTTAGCTCGCCAGAGGAAAAAGCCTCGACGTTTTTGTACGTAATTTCCTTGATTTTCAGAGCGCCTTCCTGAGCTACGTGAAAAAGCGAATTTTTCCCAATTATAATAATTTTTTTGTATTTTAGAAGATCGGCGGCCAGGGACGAAAAATCATATTCCACAACGGTATCAGCGGCATGGGCTAAATCTTGCGAAGTTTGGCCAAAAATGAGGTGAAAAAGTTGCAAAATTTGAGAAGTGAAAGCTTTCGAAGTTGCTACGCTTTTTTCCTGTCCAATTTTGAGATAAATTACGGAATCTGCCTCTTTTGAAATTGTTGAATTTTCTTTGTTTACGATCCCTAAAGTGGCGAGTTTGGCCTGTTTTGCTTGGCGTAGGGCTGAAATTGTGTCCGCAGTTTCGCCAGATTGTGAAATTAAAATGACTAATGAATTCGGGGAATGGGCTATTTTTCGACTGTTCCATTCTGAGGCTATTTCCGCGCTCGCCTTGATACCCTTTTCGTTGAGCCATAGCTTGCCTATACAACATGCAAAATAGGCGCTTCCACAGCCAATTAAAACGATTTCTTCGTATGTTTTTAAGTCTATTGGAGGAAGGCAAAATTCATCTCTAGCTTTTTTGAAAAGTTTTGGCTGTTCTCGAATTTCCATTTCCAAAAAAGTTTTACCCCAATTTTCTTGGCTATTTTGGCCAATTTTATCAGTATTTCCGTCTATAAAATATGAATTTTTTGTAGAATTATTGAAAATTTCTATAGAATTTGGGTTGATTTTTCCAAAAGTTGAGTCTCCGAGCTCGAAAATCTGAGCTTTTTTGGAGATGGCTTCGTGGCTAGAGGCGATTGCACAACCTGTCAAATTGTCATTTTTGTCAAAATTTTTCGCGCAAATTAGCGGGCTTAACCCTTTTTTAACGAAGAAGATTTGGTCTTCAAAAGCCTTTGCAAGGGCAATAGCATACGATCCGTGGGCAATCTGTTGAAGTTCTTCCAAAGCCCGAATTTCGTCCCCGGTTTTTTTGAGTAGAAATTGAAAAAGGGCGAGCAAAATTTCTGTATCAGTTTCCGTTTTTGGGCGAGAATACCCAATTTTCTTCGCTATTTCGGCCGAATTTTCAAAAATCCCGTTATGTACAATTGCCCAATTGTCAATAACAATAGGATGCGCATTTTCCAAGCCAATTTGGCCATGAGTAGCCCAACGAGTATGCCCAATTCCGACCGGAGACTTGACATGTTCTATCATTTTGCTCAAAGTTTCTATATTTTCGATAGTTTTAAAAAGTTCGAAATTCTGGGTAAAAATGGCGCCAGCTGAATCATATCCTCTATATTCGAGGGCTTTCAGGGCAAAAATTATGTCCTCATTTGCTCGTTGATTTTTATTCGCAATACCAATAATTCCACACATACCACTCCATGTTATTCCAAGATAAAAATTTTGGGAATCGTGTATTTTTCGGTGGGTTTGAGTGAAATTTTGCTCCATGTTGTCTTTTTAAGGAGGTTTTTATATAATCCCAAAAGAGGCTATAGATGAGCGAAATTAAGAATAACATTAGTGCTATGAGCGATGCGGAACTGAGAAATGCGATCAAAAAGATCGTCGAAGATACGTTAAAATCCGGAGAAATTGCGGAGAATGCTCATTTTGATGAAGATTTAAAAATAGATAGTATTGCAAAAATGGAACTTTTGATGGCTTTTGAGGATGAATTTGGGGTAGAAATTCCAGATTCTGAGGCTGTCAAGTTGATTTCTGTGGAAAAAACGGCAGAATATATCAAATCTTTGGCAAAATAAGAAAAATAACGAATTTTTGAGCAGGTTTTTGGGATGTCTAGGATTTTGGTAACGGGAATGGGTTTGGTAACTCCTTTTGGGAGAGATTTGGACCAGGTTTGGGACGCTATTTATGCGGGTAAATGCGCGGTTAAGAATTTAACTGATGATATGTTTCCCATTGATAAATTGTATTGCAAATTGGCCGCTTTTTTGCCAAATGATGAAGAGATTTTTCCAATGAAAAAGTGGCGTGAAAAGTTGCCAAAAGCTTCTAAATTCGTTCTATACGGCCTGGAAGCGGCGAAAATGGCCCTTTTGGATGCAGGTTTGTTGTCTGAGGATGGAAAAGTACCTCAAGATTTGCGGATTGGCGTGATTGTTGGCTCTGGTATCGGAGGTTTGGAAGAGAATTTTACGGCTTCTAAGGCGATTTTGGAAAAGGGGTCGCATCGGGTTTCTCCTTACTTTGTGACTACTGCTTTGATCAATCTTGTAGCTGGCCATATTGCTATAGAATTCCAGATTAAAGGTCCTAATCAATCGCAGGTAACTGCTTGTAGTACGGGCGCGCATGCTATCGCAGATGGTGCTAGGATGATCAAAGAGGGGCGGTGTGACATTATGGTCGTCGGGGCTGCCGAAAGTGCTATTGGTGAGCTTGGAATTGGCGGTTTTTCGGCCATTAAAGCGCTTGCTAATGGGTATAATGAGACTCCAGAGAAGGGGAGTAGGCCTTGGGATCAAGCTCGTTCTGGGTTTGTTATGGGCGAAGGGGCCGGGATTCTCGTCCTCGAAAGTGAGGAACATGCCAAAAAACGGAAGGTACAAAAAATTTATTGCGAATTTGCCGAAGCTGGATTGACCAATGATGCATACCATGTTACGGCTCCTTGTGAGGATGGCGATGGGGCAATGCGGGCTATAAAACAGGCTCTGGAACGGGCTAAAATGGCTCCGGAAGACGTCGATTACATCAATGCCCATGCTACGTCTACTCCCCCAGGCGATAGGGCTGAAATACGGGCGATTAAAGCGGTTTTTGGCGGGGTTTGGGACAAAATTTCGGTTTCGTCTGTCAAAGGAGCGATCGGGCATATGCTCGGTGGTTCTGGGGCGGTGGAATCGGTTTTGACGGCTCTTTGCG
>Ga0074198_1001465_pt1 | contig 15483 bp, 18 predicted proteins | sample EPASupsiteSAE323_FD_64527 | JGI IMG/M metagenome (GOLD analysis project Ga0074198, IMG submission 64527) | Bioremediated contaminated groundwater from EPA Superfund site, New Mexico - Sample SAE3-23 | ecosystem: Environmental > Aquatic > Deep subsurface > Groundwater > Contaminated ...
ACCCTTTCCGAACCCGGAAGTTAAGACATCTAACGTAGATACTGGTACTGAGGTACGCGAGTCCTCGGGAAGATATCTGCGCTGCTATTGTTAAAAGTGAGTAATCTTTTCTTGTTTCATAATTATTTAAATTAGGTAATTAATATTTTAATATATTAGAAAAGCTATAATTAAAATAAAATTTATTAATTGTTGTAATATTTATGAGACTCATCGTTATTTCTATATGTATTTTAATTTTTCTTTGTTTTTTTATATTAATATTACCTGTAAATTTTCTTCAAACTACTGAACCAGTTTTAAATTCAGAAATAAGAGAAGATGTTGGTTTAAAATTAGTTCAATTAGCTGAATTTACTTCTAGGTATAATACTGCAAACGATCTGCTGGAATATATTTTGGTTATTCATCCTGAAAAAGGAGAATATTATTGGCAAATGTCACAAAATAATATCAGATTAGAAAACTTAAATGAAGCAATAAATGATTTAAATAAAGCATTGGAGAGGGATCCTTCCAACATAAAATATCTTTTAACTCAGGCAAGACTTTATTTAGGAATTGGTAAGATTAATAAATCTGATGAAATTTATAATAAGATAAAAGAAATAAATCCGATCTCTTATGAGAACAATATTTACTCTGGAGATGCAGCGTTGGATAAAGGTGAATACATTGTTGCTTATTACAGATATGGTAATGCTATCAATTTAGATCCAAAAAATGGAAAAACATATGAAAAATTAGGGGATGTGATATTTGCATTGCTTACCATACCTACAGCAGGAATTAATGCTAATCAGGATTTATTAAATAAAGATATATATATAGAAGGAATTAAAAATTATCAAGTTGCATTATTGTTATTATCTGGTAGTAATAAAGAGATTCAGATTAAAATAGATAAATATTCTTCAGAGTATATTCCCAGAACGATAAATGAATTAAGATCAAGATATACTGAATATTATTACATTAATTCTGTTTAAACAATGAAATTTTCTAATTTCTAAAAAATTTTATTTTTTTAAGCCAGCCCTAAAAAGTGAAGAAGTATCAGGATAATTGCTCCAGGAATCCCTGCAATAGCACAAACTATAACGGATATCCAGGTTATCTGAATATTTGGGTATCCAATTAAAGGGAAAAGATGCAAAAAGTTAACTAATACAAGAATTATCAAGCCTAATATTGAATTAATAATTAATTTTACGAAATTTTTTAAAATAAACCAAAGGACTACAAGTACAATGAGTCCAATAATTACTAGAAAAATATCAAATATCATACTTCAATTTTTTCAGATACAAATATATTAACCTATCATTAGAATAGGAATATTTTATCAAAGAACTTAAAAGAAGACTAAAATAATGAATAATTACTGTTATTATAAAAAAGAGGAATGATATTTAATAGAAATTCGATTTATCAGGCATATAATATAAGTTCTGAAATTAATCAGGATCATCTGGAAAGAGCATTGACAAGGATTTATTATCCTACTCGCGCTAATTTTCTTCGAATAAAACCTAAACCAATAAATTTTGAAAAACCTCCTTTAACCAGTGTATACATAATTGAGAATTTATAATTGCAGGAATTACATATAATTTCAAAATATATGCTAAAATATATGAATAATGGCTGATTTTATGGAATGTGTGCAAATATTTCAGAAGTCTTTGAAAAGATAAATAATTTCATTAAAGTAACTGAAGATAACTCATATGCAAGGGTATATTCAACCGCATCAAAGGTTTTACGAAATCTACAATGGAATTTGAGTGTAAACCGGAAGATTGAAATCATATATCCGAATTATTTAATATTATCTGAAGAAGTTAGAATACAACATTCGAATTTTCTTGAATGGATTATTATAATTCTTATTAGTTTAGAATTTAATTTGGCAGTATGGCACAGTATATGGTAAATTGTTATGGTTATTAATAAGGATGATATCAGAGAACAATTAAAAAAAATTAGATGGTCAATCCCGGATAATGAAAGAAGAATAATGAGTATACAGATATGTAAAAATATCATTCAGGAAATTAAAGAAAAAGAGAATATTTTAGTATATTGTGCAAAAACACCTGAAGTCGAGACCTGCTGGTTAATTGATTATTTATTGTCTGCAAAGATTAGAGTTGTAGTTCCAATTATTGAAAAAAAAAATCTTTCTTTACGTCTTTCATATATTTTTACACAAGATGTTTTAATGCCTTCAACATTTCAGGTTCCAGAACCAATTTATAATGAAATTACTGCTGAAGCAGAGGATTTATCGACAGTAATTTTACCTATTTTAGGATTTGATAATAAAGGGGGAAGAATTGGCTATGGAGCGGGATATTATGATCGTTTTTTATCGCAAAATACTCATATCCGGAAGATAGGAATTGCATATTCCTATCAGGAGATATCTGATGTTCCAATGCAGGATCATGATATACCTATGGATATTATTATTACGGAAAAAAAAGTATTCAGATGTAACCAATAGATATGACTCCAAAGAACGGAATTCGGTTAGATGTTCGGAAAGCTGCAGAAGAAGATGCAGGAAAGGGAATAGCAAGAGTACATCCTGCTGTTATGAGGGCTTTGGGTATTGTAAATGGTGAATTTATAGAAATACTAGGTGGAAAGCGTGCAGTTGCATCTGTTTGGAGTTCACAGAATACTTCTCATGGGAGAAATGATATTGCCATAGATGGTGAGATTAGAAGTAATGCTGGTTGTGGTATAGATGATCACATACTAATTCGAAGGATAAGTGTTCATGATGTAAAAAAATTAGTTCTTCAACCTGTTACATCGGTTACATTAAATAATCCTGAAATATTAATCTCAAAAAAAATCAGGGGCCGTCCGGTCATTGAAGGTCAGACAATAAGAATTGACCTTATTGGAAATACTGTTACTTTTGTTATTGTTATGCTTGAACCTAGGGGCACAGGCGTTGTAACATTTACTACTGAGGTGACTCTTCATGATATTCCCTATATTACAGAGGAAAAAAAACATGAAGTATTATCAATTCACTATGAAGATATTGGGGGATTATCAAGAGAAATTAGTCTGATACGAGAGATGATTGAAATCCCTTTAAGGTACCCCCGTATTTTCGAAAGACTGGGTATAGATCCACCAAAAGGAGTTTTATTATATGGTCCCCCAGGTACTGGAAAAACTCTTCTTGCAAGAGCTGTTGCAAACGAAGTAGATGCCCATTTTATTACTTTATCCGGTCCGGAAGTAATGAGCAGGTATTATGGAGATTCCGAAAAAAAGATCAGAGAAATTTTTGATGAAGCCAGGCAAAATGCACCATCAATTATATTTATTGATGAGATAGATTCAATTGCTCCAAAACGTCAGGATACTTCAGGAGAAGTAGAGAGAAGGGTTACAGCCCAGATTCTTACTTTGATGGATGGACTTGCCAGCAGAGGTCAGGTAGTAGTAATTGCTGCCACAAATATGCCTGATTCTATTGATCCGGCACTAAGAAGAGGAGGACGATTTGATCGTGAGATTGAGATAGGAATTCCTGATAGAGTTGGCCGCCTGGAGATATATCATGTTCATTCAAGGACAATGCCGCTTAGTGAAGATGTTGATCTTGAATCATATGCTGAAACAAGTTATGGTTTTGTTGGTGCTGATATTGCTCTACATTGTAAAGAAGCAGCTATGCATGCATTACGTAATATAATGGGTAGGAATGGTGAGAATCAGGAAGTACCTCCAGATGTAATTGATTCCCTGATGATAACCCATGCAGATTTTATTGAATCAAGAAAAGGGATAGAGCCATCGGCAATGCGAGAACTATATATTGAAATTCCTGAAGTATCATGGGATCAGGTAGCCGGACTTGATCATGAAAAACATGAAATTGAGAAGATAATTGAATGGCCGATATTACGAAGAGATGCATTTGAAAAATTAAAAATTAAGCCTCCAAAAGGTATTCTTCTTTTTGGTCCACCAGGTACAGGAAAAACACTTCTTGCTAAGGCTATAGCTTCAAAATCTCATATGAATTTTATATCAGTAAAAGGCCCGGAGTTACTTTCAAAGTGGGTAGGAGAATCAGAAAAACAGATTAGGGAAGCTTTTAGAAAAGCTCGTCAAGCCGCGCCTTCAATTATTTTTTTTGATGAAATTGATGCCCTTGTTCATAAAAGAGGTCAGGATCATGGGAATTCAAGAGTCAGTGAGAGCGTACTTTCACAGATTCTGACAGAGATGGATGGAGTTGAGGAATTATCCGGAGTAATAATTTTAGCAGCAACTAACCGGCCTGATCTTATAGATCCAGCACTTTTACGTCCAGGAAGATTAGAAAAACATATCTACATTAAACCTCCGGATATTAAAGATCGAGAAGTAATATTAAATTTATATATCCAGGATATTTCTTCATCTCTAGATTCATCCGTTTCTTTGCAAGAAATATCAAAAGAAATGAAATATTATGTTGGAGCTGATATTCAGGCTTTTGTAAGGGATGTAAAGATCTCAATTCTAGATTCTATCTTTACTAATTCTTCTATTAATAATAACATTTCACAAATAAATCAGGACTTTCTTATTGAAATACTTAATAAACATCAGGGAACTTTGGATAGTAAAAATTTAGAGATGTATGAAGCCGGAGCCTGGGGATTATTATATCCAAGGTCAAAAGAACAGATTCTATTACGTTCAGCTTATTTACTTCAAAGGTTTGAACAGGCAGGATTAATACGAGAATTTCCTCCTATGGTAAATAAAATGGCATTGGATCTTCGAAATATGACTTACTGGCAGGAGAAAGATTTTGAAAAAATAGAACAAATTACCCGGATATTAGAAAAATCTCTAAATAGTATTCTTAATTCTACAATAAATTCTTCTATGGAATAAGTATATATAAAATTGATGAAGAATGTCCAGAACAATTTTTGAAGTATACCTAAAATAGTATTATCCTCTTTCCCTTATATGTGGAAGCAGAAGAAACTGATTTAATTAATGGATGGATTTCAGGGCTGATATTAAGCCTTAAACTTAATACAGCAAAAGAATTTTTATCTGAAAGATACAAATTTTAAAATAATATGTGATGAAATCACAAATAAAATCTGTAAGAAATAGATGTAATCAAAAAGCTTACTGAAGAACTTGATAATAAGTAAACTCCCATAATAAAGAGAGAATAATTACTATGAGTGAACATCCCCCAGAAGATTTTAAAAATATGGAAGATCTGCTTCGAAAGATAATGTCACAAGCATTTGGGCAGGCTTCTGCCAGACCTGGTATTATTGGCGTAAATATTATAATGGCTGGTAATCTGCCACCTGGTTTTCCAGGATCAGGAGGAATATCTCCTGGTCATGATATTGAGCATCCACCAATAGAGATAGTTCAATATGAAAATTATCTCTATGCTACCTGTGAATTAAAAGGTTTGTTTGATGAACATGTTAGTGTTGCAATTTCAGATAATATTTTACATATTATAGGATTTGATGGATTTATAAGATATAAGAGTTCAGTCTCCTTACCTCCTGTTATAGAATCTTCATGCAGAAGAAGTTTTCAAAATGGGGTACTGGAACTTGAATATCAATTAAAACCCCAAATTAATGTTAATAATATACCTGATGAAGAAAAAAATGAGGCTGATCTGAAGACAGATAAAGAATAATATTTAATATAAATTAATTAATTTTGTTTTTAGAATTTTTATTATTAATCCTTTTTGGAATTTTTTTATCAATATATTTCTTTGTAATTGTAACTAATGTATTTGTATATGAAAACAGTGGGGATAACTGAGACTTCTATATTAACAGATTCTGGACTAACCCCTCAAAGACTGGAAACATTTTTTGATGCTATTTATGCAATAGTTATGACTATTATGGTATTGGGATTGCTGCTTCCATCCGATTCCGGTAAATTATCTCCTATCCAGATAATTTATGCTATGTTTCCGCAATTATATTATTTTGCAATAACCTTTTTTATTTTAGCTGCTTTTTGGTGTGTATATCACAGGATATTAGTTATGGTTAAAAGATTAGATCCTATTTTAATAGGACTTACTTTTTTTATCCTCTTCATAACATCTCTTCTGCCTTTTACATCTTCATTTTCAGGAGATAATTATACAGATAGTTCATCAGTTCTTTTTTTTGATCTTAATTTATTAATTCTTGGTATTCTTTTTACGATTCAATGGGTATATATTGTAAAAGCAGGACTTATTGGTAAAGTGAAAGAAGAAATGTTCAGATATTTTCTTTCACGATTATTGATAGTTCCTTCTATATCCTTAATCGCTTGTTTTTTGGTTCAGATTAATCCTTTCTTGAGCTCTGCTTCATATATGTTAATATTTTTATTATATATAATATTAATCTCATATAATTTAAAACAAGATATAAAATTAAAGAAAAAGACAGATGAAGTTATCAAATTTTCATTAGCGATTCCTTTTAATTCTTCAGATAATATTTATAAATCCCTTTCTTTGGTTGCTAAAGAGATGGGTACATCAAGAGAAGAACTTGTAAAGAAAATTCTTACCAGATGGGATGAAGAAAAAACTGTAAATATCGGAGATAATGCAAAATTATGTAATATATGTAAAGAGTAATTTTGTGAATTTTTTATAAAGGCTTATATTATATAGGTTCAGGTCAAAATTTTATATAATGGCTGATGAACATTACCGAGAAGTTGATATCGATGGTACATGTGTAAAATGGGATCCTGATCAAATTCGAAAGATTCAGGAACATCCATGCTATAGTGAGAAGGCGAGTCATACTTTTGGAAGGGCACATCTGCCGGTTGCACCAAAATGTAATATTCAATGTAATTATTGTATAAGAAAATTTGATTGTGTTAATGAGAGCAGACCAGGTGTTACTAGTGAAATCCTGACACCTGTTAGTGCAATAGAAAAAGTAAGGGATATAATCAAACAATTTCCTTATATTAAGGTAATTGGAATAGCAGGTCCAGGAGATCCGCTTGATAATCCTGAAACTTTCGAGACATTCAGATTAATACATGAAGAATTTCCTCATTTGATATTATGTGTCAGTACCAATGGTTTACTTCTTCCCGATAAAATTGATGAACTTGAAAAAAATGGAGTTACTAATATTACTGTGACTATTAATGCTATAGATCCGGATGTAGCTGCAAAAATATATCAATACATTGATTACAAAGGGCGGAGGTATTATTCTGGCAAAGAGATGGGAGAAATTCTGATTAACAGGCAATTTGAAGGGATTAAAAAAGCTGTAGAACGTAAAATGCTTGTTAAGGTAAATACTGTTTATATTCCAGGAATAAATGATCAACAGATTCCTGATTTAGCAAAAAAAATTAGTGAAATGGGAGTTTTTATTCATAATATAATTCCTTTAATTGCTCAGTCCAAATTTGCACATATTGCTCCTCCTACATTAGAAGAAAAAATTGCAATGCAGGAAAAATGTAAACCATATGTTCGCCAGATGTCTCATTGTCAGAGATGCCGATCAGATGCAATCGGTTGTCTTGGAAAGGATGTTAATTCCTGTATGGGAAAGAATTCCGGTAGTTAAACCGGATAGTTTTTTTATCTTTAGAGACTATTATCAATAATTGTGAAAATTATGGGGGATTTCTAATGACAAAGTTCCTCCTGATAATATTATTGTTCGTACTTTTTACAGTAGGTATTCATGCTGATGAAATTAAAGATAATAACATTACTATAACAACCGAAGACCTTTTAAATGAAAATGATTATGTTTTATCTTTAAATCCACAAAATATCACTGCACTTCAATTTAGATCTTTAATTTTTTTTAAAGATGGACAGTATGATACAGCTCTTAATGTGGTTAATTCTATCTTAAAAGAAGATCCAGATAATTTGTTTGCCTGGTATATCTCCGGAAGTTGTTGGGAAGCATTAAAACAAACGGATAAGGCGCTTGTTGCATTTGAAAAGGGAATAACTCTTTATCCGGATGATCCGATTCAATATAACATTTATGGCGTAGCTCTTTCCAGATGTGGAAAATATGAGAAAGCTACAAGTTCGTTTGAGAAAGCTACGCAGATTGATAATTCTTATTCTATTGCCTGGAATAATATGGCAGTAACACATTTGCAAATGAATGATACTAATCGGGCAATAGATGAATTTAATAAGGCTATAGCGATTAATCCAAAAGAACCTATTTATTATGCTAATCTGGGGTATGCATTTTTACAAAAGGGAGATTTACAAGGCGCATTGTCAGCGGCAAAAAATGCCAGACAGATAGATATGACAAATGTACCTTCCTGGTTTGTATCAGGAGATGCACAATATTCCCTGGGAAATTGGGATGAAGCATTTTTCTCATATGATGGTGGTTTTAATGCCCTGAAAAATAATGATGTCTGGTATAATCAGGGTTCAAAAAATATCCGTATTACTAAAGATATGGAACCAATGAATGCATATTTTAGTGCATTATCCAACAATGTCTTGTATAACGGGCCGTGGGAACGGACTACCATAATTAATTATAAACTAAATAAGTATCAGAATACGCTTGATGTCTATGATCAGGTTATGGCAATAACTCCGGATTTTGGAGAAGCATGGAAGAAAAAAGGGTATTCTGGTATAAAAATTGAAAGATATGAGAGTGCTAGGGATGCCTATGAAAGAGCCATGGAATATAGTAATAATAATTCAGAAATATTATCTTCATATGGTTATGTAATGGGCAGGCTTGGTGACTACACTACAGCAATGAACAATATTAATAAAGCAATAGAATTGGACCCTTCAAATTCACAGGCTTTAATGTATAAAGGCGAAACTAATTCATATTATGGACAACGGGAAGAAGCAATATCCTCATTGAATGAGGCATTAAAGTATGATCCTCATAATTCTGAAATATTAAATGCATTATCTAATATTCAAATGAATAATGGAGATACTTTCGGCGCCGTTATCAATAAATTTAGAAGTATATTGGGATTTTAATTTTAATTCCTGCCTCCCCTTATCATAGCTTTACCTATCTGAAAAAATATGGGTAATATATGGGGATTTAATAAAAGTCCCTTAATTAATTTAGATGGTCTGTCTATATCTCCTTTAGAGATAATTTTCTCTATAACTGACGGGTTTGATAGAGTTGTAACAATTTTTTCCATTTCATCCGGTGTAATTTTTTGACGTATTTGAAGAAGTCTAAGGCCTTTTTGGAGTTCATTTCCAAAATCCTGTTTCCATGCATACTCGTATTCTTTTAAATAATCAGCCTGGGTTTTACCTGTTTCGATAGCTTTTACAGCAGTTAATGCTGCATGAAGGGCTGATCTGGCTCCTGTATATACCCCTCCGCCTGAAGTTGGTTTTGCAAGAGCTGCAGCGTCACCAACTATAAGGATCCCTTCATCATAAGTGCGTTTAAGTGTCCCAAGTGGAATAGTACCACTTACAAAATGTGTACACCGGTTGGAAAAGGGATGGATAAAGTTTGAAAATTTTTTTGAAAGATCAGTAATACCACACATCCCAATTCTTGCTCTCTCTTCTCCGATAGGAATCATCCAGCCAAAAAAATCAGGTGAAGCATTAGGATAGATATGTACATAATCTTTTTCAAGATTTAGACTTGTATCACATTGCAATCCTGAAAGATATAATTCGGCACGAGGAATACCCAATGCTCTGGAGATGATACTTCTGGGTCCATCTGCAGCAATGAGCATTGAGTATTTTATCTCTTCTCTACCTCTAATTCCTTTAACTTTCAGGATATGTGATTGTGGTGATATTTCAGAAGCTATGGTTTTGAGTTTAATATCACATCCTGCATCAGCAGCATTTATTGCCATTTCCTGATCCAGAGCAGCCCTGTTTACCACGCATGCCATTTTTTTTCCTGGATGAAATGAACAGATTGCGTTTCCTGCCTTTATCTTAGCACCAGATACATAATTCAGGATGGAATTATCTGATACTTTACATTCTTTAAATGCGTTAAGAGAAAGCAATCCAGTGCATTGAACAGGATATCCAATGTGTGCCTGTTCTTCAATCATTAACGTTTTAAGTCCTTTATCTGAACAAATACGTGCAGCAGTAGAACCAGAAGGCCCTGCTCCGACTATTACAACATCATATTGATGGTTCATCGTCTGGTACATACCTATCGGCTGTGATTATGAACTCATCGAACTTACACTTATTGAGTAATCAATCTAATGATAGTGGACAGATGGGAATAGAACCTGTATTTCAGTATAAACAGTGTATCATTGTAAGAAATGATATTAAGATGAGTTGTGGAAAGAAATGTGCACAGGCTGGTCATGCGGCAGTAGTTGCATATGAAAAAAGTGCTCCGGGAATGAAGAAAGCATGGATGCAGGAAGGTCAGAAAAAAGTGGTCTTAAAAGCAGACAATGAAAGGATATTGTTTGAATTAAGATCTCTTGCTGAATCGGCCGGTATTGCATCTGCCCTGATACAGGATGCAGGTATGACGGAAATACCTCCTGGAACAATCACTGCATTAGGACTTGGGCCGGCAAAAAATGAAGATTTGGATAAAATTACCGGAGACCTTTCGCTTTTATGATTAAAAGTCCATGGAATATTGATAATGAACTCGGATTAAAATGGTATTCTGTAGATTCAGAAGGGATTGGGGGCATTTTAAGATCTATTCCAGAAGATTTCAGGGTTGAAGAATTAGCAGAACACAATCTGTCATCGGGCCCTTATTTAATCTGCCGAATGCAGAAAACCAACTGGGATCAACACCGCGCCATTAAAGCTATAGCTTCCGGTCTCTCAATTAGTCATCAAAGGTTAAATTTTGCTGGAACTAAAGATAAACGGGCTGTAACAACTCAATTTATTTCTTTTTATAAAATTTCTGAAGAAGAGATAAATTCAATAAGAATACCTGGTATAATTCTGGAACCTGTCGGCTACACGCAGCATCCGATAAGTCTAGGAGATCTTGAAGGAAATCGGTTCAATATAAAAATACGAGAGATAAAATCGGATAATATATCCGATAATCTTGTAAAAGTAACAGAACAGATTAAAGAAGGAATTCCTAATTACGTAGGTTATCAAAGATTTGGTGTAAGAAGACCAGTTACTCATCTCATCGGTATGGAGATACTGAAAGGTAATTATGAAGAAGCAGTAAGGATTATTGTAGGGAAACCAGGTAATGGGATGGATACAACTGAAATGGAGGCAAGAGTTCATTATTATGAGACCGGAAATCCTGCTGAAAGTTTACATCTTTTTCCTGTCCGTCTCTCCTTAGAACGTTCTGTTCTCCACTATTTAGTTAGTAATCAATCTGACTATAAAGGTGCTTTACTAACTCTGCCCCGTACTCTTCGCTCAATGTATGTCAGTGCCGTTCAATCCTGGATTTTTAATCATGTTATTAGTTTAAGGATAGAAGAAGGACGTGATCTTGCGGTTCCGGAGATTGGCGACAGATTGATTTGGCCTGACGGTCGGACAGATACTGTAACACCTGCTACTTTAACTGCTGCTGGTATACAGGTCAAAAGAAAAAGAGTTGATATTGCAATATTACTTCCTGGCAGTAAATATATTCCAGGTATTGGTAGTGATGACAGAAACTGTGATTTAATTATGCAAAAATACGGTATTACATCTGATATGTTTAAATCCGTCTCTTCAATACTTGAAACTTCATTTGTCGGATCATTTCGTCAGGTTAATATGGCATCGAAGATTTCATATGATATTTCTGAAGATAATCTGTCAGTGAATTTTGATTTACCGCCAGGTCAGTATGCTACAACTATCCTTCGTGAGATAATGAAGACTGATCCTATTTCAATGGTATAATCTGATAATTATCTTTTTACATGCCATTCTGATATCAGATTATCTCCTGCCAGATAATGCTTTTTTAGTTCAAGTTTAAGCATCTCATTTGCATTTTCCGGATTAAGACCCGTGACGAGAGATGGAGTGTCTTCTCCTCCGGCGATAAATGGGAGGTGAATTAGGACGAGATCATCTATAAGATCTTGTCCAAACATATATCCATTTAATGTTGATCCCCCTTCTATCATCAACTGTCTAATATTATATCTGCTATAAAGTAATTTCATCAATTTTGGAAGATCAACTTTATCATTACCGCATATTTCGACAATTGCCCCTTTCTCTGATAAAATTCTACGACTCTCCTCTGTTGCTCGCTCAGATACAGCAATTATCGTTTTAGCATCAGCAGAAAAAATATTGGAATCCTGGGGTAATTCACCTTTTGATGATGGAATTACTCTTAATGGGTTTTTACCTTCAACATAACGTACAGTGAGGAATGAATTATCAATTCTTATTGTGTTAGCACCAACCATGATTGCATCAGATGATGCACGTATCTGATGCAATATTATTTCTGCTTCATGAGACATGAATTGCATCAATAATTTTGAAGAAGCTCCTCTGGTAATGGTTAGTTTTCCATCAACTGTTACCTCTGATACCAGAGTAACTCTTGGTCGGTTAATTTGGTCAGACATCAGCAATTAATTAGTTTGATTGGAGATGACTAATAGATGATGTATAATTATGGTCTGGTAATAAGTAATGTGATCTCTATAATCTGACAATATATCTGTTTTTTCTTTTAAAAAATCGGCAGACATATCTCTTATCACTTATCAACGATACTTAAAGAATGAATATTACTGCATTTCGATACAGGTTTATCAGGTACCTAGAGCCCGTGGCAGAAATATTTCAAAAAATTGGTATCTCACCAAATATCATAACAATCTTTTCCATCATTGCAGGAATATGCTGCGCAATTAGTTACTACTTTCATTCATATTATCTGGGAAGTGTCTTTTTGATCCTTTCAGCAGTAATGGATCTGATTGATGGATCAGTTGCGCGGCTTTGCGGAAAAGAGACGAAATTTGGAGCAGTTTTTGACTGGGTTGCAGATAAATATGTCGATACGATTATCTTACTTGGAATCGGACTTTCAGGGATTAAGATAATATCTGGAATAATTGATGTACCTCCTTTATGGGATTTTGGAATAGTTACTGTTGCAATTATCGGTTCTATGATGAATACATTCATAAAACCCGTAACTTATGCAGAAATTGGTTTTTCGGAAAGAAAACAGGGTAAGATTGATGATCCATTAGAGGGTGTAGGTTTCTTTGGAAGGCCTGAAACTTTATTGATATTAATTATCGGTGGATTATCCGGCTATATCTGGGTATCAGTGTTTATAATTGCTATATGTACTAATCTTTCTGCTCTCCAAAGAATTATTTATATTTATCAAAAGTATTCCTAATCTCTTTTTCATAGCTGCTGACTAGTTGTGTTCCAAATTCAGCAAGTGAAGGGATGAGTTTGAATAATAAATAAGCAATGGCTATAAGAAGTAACAGAGCCAGCCCTTCTGCAATAATATTATGCGCCCAAAAAAAACTTGAGTATCCATATTCAGAATTTCCAGAAATATCTGGAAAATGCGCAAATATCTGGCTCGTATATGCGATAATTACCCCTGTATTCCTAAACAGGTTAAGGATATAAATAACTGGAACTATTAGAAGAAATGCCATAATTTTTTGTTTTATGGTAGTTGGAACTGCTACAGTAATTCCTAGCATGATAGCGATTGCCTGTATTCCGGTACACGCCAGAATAATTTCTACCCTGAAAAAACCGCTCTGAAATGTATTCCATAAAACAAGATATGCAGGATATCCTGAAATATGTAAGATAAAGTCAGTTTGGTTTACTACAATCGAGATAAGTGCATTACCCAATGGTGTATAAAAGGCAAATGGAGCATAAATTATGAAAGCAACTCCTGCTGCACGTGTCATACTAATTACTTGTTCATTATTCTTAAGCAGGAGGATTATTGTGTAAAATAGAAAAGGTATGGATAAGAACGCCATAATCGGATACATGATATTACTCTCTTCCATCCATTCTGGAATGCCATTGATAAAAACCAGAACAATCAAAATCCAGGCAATTATTGCCGAATAAATACGAATTTTCGATGGAATAAGGGCTATAAGAAAAAAGATACAGGAAATTGCTATTATATATTCAATCATTCTCTGCATTATTTGATTTAAAAATCAGATAATCCTTCTCCTGTCTTCAATAAAATTCAATGATTTATTATCTGTCTTAAGTGTTAAATGGTTCTTTATCAAAGTTATTATGTATGTTCTGTGAGAAATGTGGGAAATTACTCAAAAATAAAGGAGGTTCTTTTGTCTGTACTGCATGCGGATTTGAAAAATCTATTACCGATGAATCGATGATGCATCATGTGGATAAGAGAAAAGAGAAGGAGATTGTCATTGTTGAGGATACCGAAGCAATGCGGACTCTTCCGACAATAGAAGTAAAATGCCCAAAATGTGGAAATGGAGAAGCCTTCTGGTGGCTTCGTCAATTAAGGGCTGCCGATGAAAGTGAAGTCAGGTTTTTCAGATGTACAAAATGTGGAAAAACCTGGCGTGAGTATGATTGAGTTATAATATTGATCTTTCGATATTTCTGAAAATCATTCAAAATATTAAATTATTTATTTTTTAATTTATTAAAAAGTGATTAATCGTCACATTCAGATGAAGAAGGCAACCTGTTAAGTTCTCTTTTACGGTTTTTTTGTTCAATTGTTTCAAAGCCACGAATTAAAAATTTCATTTTGGTTGCTTCGGCTTCTAATCGCTTATCATCTTCTTCAAGTTGTTTAAGGACTTTTTCCAGAAGTTCAATTACTTCTGGCGAAGTTTTCAGTCGATTACCTTTTAATATGTCAAACACATCGTCAAGGTACATACATGATTTTTTTGAGATTAAGACCGGGGAATATCCCCTTAATCTTGCAAGTAACTCCTGTGGAATAGGAACAGACCATGATAATTCTGTGAAATCTTTTTTACATGGCTTTTTCTTTGTTCCAAACATATGTATCACATAGATTAATATTGATGTAAAATTCCGGAATAGATTATTATTATTGATTAGATTTAAAAAATTTTTTGGTTATTACCTTTATAATACTTCCTGAAATTAAAATTTTCTTATCGATAGAATTATCAAAGAATAATAAAAATAAATTAAGGCATATTTGCCGAGGTAGTCTAGTCCGGTAAGGCGGTGGTCTCGAAAACCACTGGTGGTAACACCTCGGGAGTTCAAATCTCCCCTTCGGCGTCCAGACAATTTTTTACAAGTCTGATTTATTTATGATATCTGATGATTCTATCATCTTTTTTTAGATACATAAAATTATAATAAAATTCCCATTTCGCACCGCTAATGAAAAGTCCAAATAATTTATAAAAGTTATATTTAAGCTTAAATATATATCTAAGAAGATTATATTGTATATGCATAATGAG
>Ga0074198_1001466_pt1 | contig 15477 bp, 20 predicted proteins | sample EPASupsiteSAE323_FD_64527 | JGI IMG/M metagenome (GOLD analysis project Ga0074198, IMG submission 64527) | Bioremediated contaminated groundwater from EPA Superfund site, New Mexico - Sample SAE3-23 | ecosystem: Environmental > Aquatic > Deep subsurface > Groundwater > Contaminated ...
CGAGTTTTCCATCCGCATGCAGGCCATCTGGTCAATGCCTGTGAATTTTGCGTTGATTGCGGTGAAGAAGTCAGAGAACCAGTGGTAGTTGAGCGGCTGGCCTGCAAGGAACGGCACCTGCGGCGGGAAGTTGCCGAGGTTCACCGTGCGTATCACCGGCACGTGCGCGGGGAAGTCGCCCCAGTTCCATCCGCCCACAATGATGCCGTACTCGCTTTCCACCCAGAGCGTGGAGTTGTTAATCGAAAGGAAAGCCGCAAACACAAGGATTGTCGCGATGATTATTCCAAAGTGCGCCTTGAGCTCGGAGAATATTGACTTTGCAAGCGCCTTTTTGCCCTGCGCAGGCCTTGCGTTTGCGGAAAGGAGCGCAAGCGCCGAAGCGACAAGCACCAACGCAATTGCAATCGAGCCGCGCGAGTACCCCATTGCAAGAGAAATCACGTACGTTGCGGCGCAGAGGCTGGAAAAAGACAGCGCGTATGCGATGCCGGTTCGCGCAAGCCCGCCAATCCCATCAAGCAACGGCTCGAGGAAATACCAGTTGACAATGAAAAAGAAGATTATTGCAGCAGCGCCAAGCACTGAGTTCGACGTCAAAAGCGCCGCAAGCACGATAAGAAAGAACGCGCCAAGAACCGCCGCCTGGCTTCCGACTTTTTTTCCGAGTATGCTTCTCATTTGCTTCCAAGCCTCTGGCGGAGCCGCATTATTCCCCAGAACATGTCCCAGACGTCGTTTTTGAAGCGCACCGTGGTGTTGCCCTGCTCGCGCCACACAACTGGGATTTCAGATACAACGAGCCCCTGCCTTTGGGCGAGCACGAGTATCTCGGTGTCCCACAGCCAGTGCTTTTCCTTCGTCCTCGCACACAGGTCCTTTGCGACGCCCCGGCGGAACGCCTTGAATCCGCACTGGTGGTCGGAGACCTTGGAGCCAAGAAGTGCGCGCACCAGCCAGTTGAACACGCGGCTGAAAACAAGCCTGCGCGCGCCCCTGCTTGCCGCGCTTTTTTTGAGGTAGCGCGAGCCTGTTGCGATGCCGGTCTTTCTTGCAGCGTCAATCAGTGCAGGAAGGTGCGAAGTCTCGGTCGCCTGGTCGGCATCAATGTATGCAAGGACCTCGCCAGTTGCCTCGACGAACCCGCGGCACACCGCGCTTCCTCGGCCGGACTTTTTGTTTACGTGCGAGACCTTCACGAAGGGGTACTTGCGCCAGAGCCGGTTTGCCTCCTCGAACGAGCCGTCCCTGCTGCCGTCCTCTGCTATGATTATTTCGAATTCGCGGATGTTGGCGTCCTGGAGGCTTCGCTTCACTGCCTCAACGCAGCCTTCCAGCTTGTCCTTCTGGTTGTAGGCTGGCACGACAACTGAAACCGCAATCCTTGCCAAGACCTTCCAATGCCCCCTTGAAACAAAAACGGGCCCGCCGAGACTTTCACGGCAGCCGCGTATCTTGCCAGCCGCCGTTTTGAACTCGGGACCTACTGGTGTTTCCCATCATAAATTTTTCAGGGAACCCCGATTGACTTATGGTATTCGGAACCAGTCGCTCTATCCAGGCTAAGCCACGGGCCCGCTTGAATCTTTTTGAGAGTTTTGGTTTATATATCGGACTTGGAAAGCGGTTCGTTTATACTCAAGTCCGATATAAGCAAAACGCGGAGACGAGTCGGGAGTTGTTCGCGTTTTGTTGTTATCCGCATAGGGAGAACCAAGAATTTGGATGCCTGCTAAACTATCCGTGTATCCTGCTGCAACCCTAAGAAATTATGGCAAAGGCGATGAAAGTATAGCATATGCCAAAAGCAATCCCCAAGACCATTATTGCAGTGGCAGTTGCAATCGCCGCCATCTCTTTTCTTGCAGGCTCCTTCCTGTTCCCTTCTACTTCGGGCAAGTCATTTGGCTGCAGCGTCCAGACTTTATTCTCTCCCGGAGCGGAACCCGCAATAGTCTCCCTTTTCTCCTCGTCAGCAAAATCCATCTCAGTTGAAATCTACCAGTTCTCCTACACCCCCCTTTCGCAGGAGCTGGAAAGAAAGGCCGGCCAAGGCGTGCCGGTGCGGGTGATTCTTGACCGCACGGTCAACACCAACTACGCGACAGCACGCGAGCTTGCCTCAAACGGTGTGCTTGTGCGTTTTGCCCCTGAGCACTTCGCCCGGCTGCATTCGAAGTTTGCGGTGGTGGATGGTTCGGTCGTGCTTGTCGGCAGCACGAACTGGTCGTTCCACGCGATGTTCCTCAACCGCGAGGCCGCAGTCGCAATTTCTGAATGCGGTGCAGTATCGGACTTTGCCAATACTTTTGAGGAGGACTGGGCGGCTTCAGAGCCGTTTCTTTCTTAGGCTTTCTGGCCTAAATACCAAACAAAACGTTTTCAATGCCTCGCTGGCCAACAATATTTGCATCCGTATGTCGCACGAAAAGGCTGTGGGGAAGAAGGCCGCAAAGGAAGCGGAAAAAGAAGCTGCCGAGATTACCGTCGGCCCCGCGACTCGCAAGGAAATCTACTCCATCTTCATCCTGTCGCGCGAGTACTTTCCCTATGCAAACTTTTCCTCCGACGAAATCGTGCGCAGGATTGAATCCAAGTCCTACGTCTATTTGGTTGCGCGAATCAAGGGCAAGCTCGCAGGCTACCTGGACTACGAAATCCTAAACGACCACGCCAAGATACTCGGCCTTGCCGTTCTTTCAGAATGCCGCAACAAGGGCGTTGCAAAGGCATTGGTGAACGCCGCGCTCAACGCAATCCAGGCCTCGGGCTTCCGGCGCGTCTTCCTTTTTGTTGCAAAGGACAACGAAGTCGCGCAGAAAGTCTACAAGGAGTTCGGCTTCACCTGCTTTGGCACGCTGGAACGAAAAATCAACGACAAGGACGTACTATTGTTTGAGAAGCATTTGCTTCCAGTAGCGGGAAATTAGTGTTTTGGGCCCAACGTCAGCCAACCCGCGCGGTTAGATTAGAGCGGCTTCTTGCACCCGCACCTGTCCTGGTGCGCCTTCCCGAATTCCGGGTTCTTGAGCGCTTCCTCGCCGTATATCGCCGGGCCGTCAATGCAGGCAAGCCACTTGCCCATCGCACAATGGCCGCACACGCCGAAACCGCACTTCATGTAGCGTTCAACAAGCAGTTGGGATGGCACGCCGTGCTTTTGGCACGCCTTTGCAACCGCTTCCATCATCCGCTCAGGACCGCAGGAAAACACCATGTCATATTTTGCGCCTTTTGCAGACAGCCGCGCCTCAAGCTCGTCCACGCTGGTGCCTGCCTTTCCTTCGCTGCCGTCATTTGTCAAAAAGCAGGTGTCGCAGGTTGCCTTCTTCATCAAAAGTGATTTAGTCCTCGCGCCCAGTATTGCCTCTGCACTTTTTCCGCTGTCCTTTCCTACTCTTGCTAGGAACCGGAGCGGTCCAAAACCGTAGCCGCCGCCGACCATCAGCCACTTCTTTCCCTTCTGTTCGAAGCCGTGGCCAAGAGGGCCGCGGATGTAAATGTCATCGCCTGCCTTGAGCTTTGAAACCTTCTCGCTTACTGGGCCAGCGTTTGCCACACAAATCTCCAGCGTGGGTTTGTTCTCCGCAATGCTAATCGGTTTCTCGTCAACTCCAGGCACCCAGACCATCACGAACTGGCCGGGCTGGCAGTCAAGCTTGGCCTCTAGGACTAGGCGAGTGACTTTTTCGTTCTCGCATTCTGCCTTCAGCACTTTCATCTTGATTGGAAGCATCTTTTTCGCACCAAAATTAAATCATTATTCCAGTTTGATGTCTGAAACTTTCGAATATCCCTGTTTTTCCATGAATTCTACTAGCTCGGCATTAATCTCGGCAAACGCGTTCTTGCGGTAGCACACCGCGCTGCCAATCGAAATCGCGGTCGCTCCTGCCATAAGCATCTCGGCAGCATCCGTGCCGCTTGCAATCCCGCCGCCCCCGATTATCGGAAGATCAACTGCCTGCCTGATTTGGTAGATGCAACGAAGCGCAACCGGCTTGATTCCAGGGCCGCTCAGCCCGCCAATCTTGTTGGCAAGGTAGGGCTTTCTTGCATAAGCGTCAATCCACATTCCCGAAAGGCAGTTGATTGCGGTGATTGCGTCCGCGCCTCCTTTCTTTGCGGCAACCGCGATTTCGGCAATGTCCGTGACATTGGGCGAAAGCTTCGCCGAGACCGGCAGCTTGACTGCCTTCTTGACCGCACGCACGATTTCCTCGGTCGCAGCAGGGTCTGCAGAAAACATCCTTCCCTCCCTGCTTACGTTTGGGCAGGAAATGTTGAGCTCAATCATCGCAGGTTTTGCAGTTTCCATCAGCTTTGCAGCCTGCACGAACTCGTCGGCGTTCTTTCCAAAAACAGACGCGATGACCGGCACTCCGGATTCCTTGATTGCCTTCTTGATTTGCTCTGACTCTTCCTTCACTCCGGGATTGGAAAGTCCTATTGCGTTCATGACCACCTGGCCGTGAATCATCGCAGTGGGGTTCGGGTGGCCCGGCCTTGGCTCAATGGAACATGATTTCGAAGTTACTGCTCCTGCGCCCTCGTTGGCAGCCCTGATCAGCAGGTCTGCGTAGTTGCTGCGCACTCCGGCAGCAAGCACAAGCGGGTTGCGCATCTTCACTCCGGCTACTGAAACGTCAAGTTTTGCCATGTGGTTGCACTTTGCCTTGTTTTCCTTCTGATTTCTTTGCCTTGGAACCAATAATAAATTAGATGCTGGCACAGTCTAGTATCTGGCGGGACGAACCAGACGATGATTCGCCATGCAAAAACAACGCGCTCATAAGCCGTTCGCAGACTCTGTTGACATTATTCGCGCCGGCCATCACCTTGTTCCGGAGATATCCCGCAGCGACATACGCAGTTGTTCTTTCGATAGCGCGGCAAGTCGGGCGCTGGTTGAGAAAGCCAACCGCGTTTACGCCGGCGCGCCCACAGACCGCAGGATGCTCATAGACAAGACGCTGGACCATTATGCCGGCAAGGCCGGTTTGCTTGGGCGCGCAGGAAGCCTGCCTGCGCGCGTGAGGCAACTGCTGCGCGGCTATCCGCCAGAGTGGGCCTACCTCAAGCACGACGAGCTGAAGGGCCTGGACGGGTTCTATGCCGAGACAATCCGCGACATACGCCGCGGCCGCATCACGTCCGGGTTCTGCAAGGTGGGCCACATCTGCTCCGCAGGCGGCAGCGAGGCAGGACGGATGGCCGACGCATTGTATTTTGGGAAAGGCAGGGAGGCGTCAACGGACGAAGTGAATAATTACCTGCAAAGCCTCTCATCCGGCCAGAGGGAAGAGCTTGTAGGCCGCATTGAACGAAAACGCGGAGCCGTTGCCCGCCGCATATCTTTTTGGGAATCGGCGTTTCCAAAGTTGAAGGCTAGGTAGGATGGAACGTAGCATTGATTTTGTAGGATTAGACTTGTGGCTGCACCCCGACGTGTACGAGCCGTCGGACGACTCCGAGCTGATGGTCGAGGCCGCCCGGAAGTACGCCTTCGGGAAGGTGCTGGACTTGGGCTGCGCTACGGGAGTATTCGGCATCGCGTCGGCCAAGAAAAAAGCGGTCGCGTCTGTTGTATGTGCCGACTTGAACCCCGCGGCAGTTGAACTGGCAAAAAAGAATGCGGCATTGAATGGGGTTGGAAAGAAAGTATCCTTTGCCCATACCGACTTGTTCTCCTCTTTTTCCTCTACTGAAAAATTCGACACAATCGGCTTCAACCCGCCCTACCTGCCCACCACCCCTGCCGAGAGGGTTCACGGCACGCTCAACTTGGCATTTGACGGCGGCCTGAGCGGACGAAAGATTACCGACTTGTTCCTGAAGGGCTTCGACAGGCACTTGGCGCAAGGCGGGGTCCTCATACTGCTCCAAAGCAGCCTTTCAGGAATCGACAAGACTGCGGCAATCCTTGAAAAGAAGGGCTTTGAAATTGAAAAGCTGCCCTCGAAAAAGTTCTTCTTCGAGGAAATCTGCGTGCTCGTGGCAAAAAGGAAAGCAGGGAACGCAAAGCCTGCGAAAAAGAAGAAAAAACACGGGCTCGCAGGGATTTGAACCCTGGGCCTACTACTTAGGAGGTAGTCGCTCTGTCCAAGCTGAGCTACGAGCCCGCCTACTATTCTTGGCTACAAAAGTAAATAAGGCCGTTTCTTTGGTTTTTGGCGATTTTCGGCCGTTTTGACGGCAATTGTCGTCTTTAAAAAAATATTAAAAGGAGTTATGCGAAATAACTGATGGCTTATTTCTTTGGCAGCGGGCAAGTTGTTTCCGCTAACCATTTTTGGGGTGTGTTAAAACATGGCAAAGAAAGATGAAATGACTATGCAAACTATCGGCTCGTACGCGTTCCTGGTCGGCGTGCTCCTGGCTCTTGTGGTCGGGTTCTTCGGCGGCTTTGGCATCGGGCAGGAAGTGATATTCCTGACTCTTGGCGTGCTCGGACTGATCGTAGGTCTTGTGAACATCACTGAGAAGGAGATTGTGCCATTCCTGGTTGCTACTGTGGCAATCATCATGTCGCTCAGCTCGCTTTCAGATGTAATCAAGGGACTTGTAGCTACAGTTAAGGTCGAGTTCATCGCCAACATTGGAACAAGCATCATTGCGACTCTCAACTGCCTGGTGGTGTTCGTCGCACCCGCAGCAGCGGTCGTGGCGCTCGTAGCCATCTGGAACATGTCCAAGGACCAGTAACTGTCCGGGCCTGAAAATAAGTGCCGCTTTGCGGCCAACCTTTTTCTTTTTCTCTTCTTTTTTCTTGTCTTCTTGAACTTCCCTTCAGCACTCGCTTCCAGAACCAGTTTCCCCTACTCGTAGGGCGTAATCTGGGGGCGCTCGGTTAGCCCCTTGTACAAAAGGTATGCGACCACCACCCCGCAAAATGCGTAGAACGCGTAGTCCATTAGGGAAATTTGTGCGGCCATTACCAGTCACCTGCGCCTAGAATATGAGCAGGAATACAAGCAGGAAGCACGCAAATAAAATCACTGCCACGTCGGTTGAGGAGTAGGCCATTATTGCAAGCACAACAGGTATCATGAGCGCGGTTGGCAAAAAGTACGACGCGACGTGCTCCACTCGCGCGCCAAGCACCATCCCCACAAGCACGAGCAGTATCAGGAACGTGGTGAACTTGCGTATGGACGAGGTCAGCGAATGGAATACCATCTGTATAATCTCGTGAATCACTCATTACCCACCTACTGCCTCTTGTTGCCCGACAAAGTATAAAATACCGTTTTGAAGCGCCCGCCTTGATGCTGACTGAATACCCTTAAAAAAAGCCGGACTCTCATTTCTTCCGTATGACAAAGGACTTTGTGGTCACGCCCTGGGAAGTCAAGGGCGACATCGACTATGACAAGCTCATCCGCGACTTCGGAACCCAGCCGCTCACCAAAAAGCACTCAGAGCTTATCGAAAAGCTTGCAGGCAAGAAAAACCACATGCTTGACCGCAACATATTCTTCTCCCACCGCGACCTCGACTGGTTCTTGGGCGAGTACCAGAAGGGAAAGCAAGTTGCTCTTTACACCGGCCGCGGCCCGTCAGGACCCATCCACCTGGGTCACCTCATGCCCTGGCACTTCACCAAGTACCTGCACGACGCCTTCAAGTGCCAGCTCTACTTCCAGATGACCGACGACGAGAAGTTCCTGTTCAAGGACTCCCTCTCGCAAAAGGAGACCTACAACTGGTCGATGGAGAACGCACTTGACGTCATGGCCGTAGGATTCGACCCGGCCCGGACCAAAATCCTGATTGACACCAAAAGCATAGCCAAGCTCTACCCCCTTGCGCTTGAGGTATCCAAGCGCGTCACATACTCAACAGCCAAGGCCGTGTTCGGCTTTGCGGACAACTCCAACATCGGCGAGATATTCTTCACAAGCGTCCAGAGCGCGCCGGCGTTCCTGCCCTCGGTTGAGGCGCGGGAAAAGAAGGGCGCAAAGGGCGACGAAACCGTGCCTGTGCTCATACCCTACGCCATTGACCAGGACCCGCACTTCCGCGTCACGCGCGACGTTGCGGAAAAAATCGGCTTCCCCAAGCCAGCTGCAATACACTCTACTTTCTTCCCTTCACTTGCAGGGGCTGGGAAAATGAGTGCATCTGACCCGCTTTCTGCCATTTACACAACTGACAACGAGGCCACGATTCGCAAGAAGGTCGGCCGCGCTTTCACAGGCGGCAGGCCCACTGTTGCGGAGCAGCGCAAGCTCGGAGGAAACCCCGAAATATGCAGCGTCTGCCAGTACCTCAAGTTCTTCTTCGAGCCGGATGACAAGAAGCTGGAAGAGCGGCTTCGCGCCTACAAGGCAGGAGAAATCCTTGATGGCGAGAACAAGGCCTACCTGGCTGACAAAATCGTGGATTTCCTTGCGGAGCACCAGCGGCGCCGCGAACAGGCAAGGAAGGTATTGGACAAGGTAATTGATTGAGATTGGGGTCGAAATGGCCTTCTTTTGCGCTTTTGAACCTGTTTCGTCCATCCTGGCTGTTTAACGGCCTTTTTTGTCTTTGCCACCAAACCCGTTTTAAACTTTCAATCCCACAAAATTTGAAGGAAAATCGGACGGCTTAAAAGGATTGGCCGCGTCTTTTTGTTTCCAATATCGTTCAGGCAATTCACGTTTACAGAGGTAGGTTTTTATGGGCAACAGAGGAAGAGAACGCCAGGTTATATGCGTCAAGTGCGGACGGAGTGTGAGGCGCGACAAGGCTGTTGTCATCGAGAAGATGGTCTTCGCCAACCCGCTTGAGCGCAAGGACGTGTGCGTGGACGAGTATTCGCGCGGAACTTTCCGCGAAGTGTGGTACTGCCCGTCCTGCGGCAAGCACGGTCGCATTTACGAGAAGAAAAAGAAGCTCCTGGTACGCCAGCGCGAGCGCCAGCAGCTGCTTGACGCGCGCAGGGCGACTTTCAGGCCGCGGCCCAAGACCGACCAGACCCAGGGCCCCCAGCCCAAGGGCGAGCTTGACGTCGACTTCAAGGTAACCAACGACGACGAGCCGGCGGCACAGGCGCCTGCGGCGGAAGCGCCCGCAGTCGAGGCTGCTGAAGAGAAGACCGAAACAGCCTAGATTCGGTTGGTTTTGGCTCTCCAGCTTTAATCTCCGGCAAGACCCCCAATCCTGCCGGGTTTTTATTTTCCTTTTTCCCTTTATCTTAATCCCAAGGGCTCGTAGTCGATTGGTAAGACGCCAGTCTCACACACTGGAGATACGCGGTCCGATTCCGCGCGAGCCCACTACGCTCTTTTTCTAGAACTGGCCTGTTTAGCCGCGTCTCATCCCGGCAGCGGCCTTGATTGCGTCCTTCATCGCCTGCTTGCACGGGTCGGACTGGATATGCTTACGCTGCTGCCGCTGGAAAAACGAAAGTGCATAGATGGGGCAATCAAAATGGGGATTTCTGGCTAAGCCCCAAGCTTGCCGAGTTTTTAAGCGGGCTTTGGGGTGGGCGTGGTCTTTGCAAGCTCCTTCTCCACGTACTTGTAGGTTTTTTGCGATATCTCGCTGATTGCCTGGTTGGCCTGCCAGTAGTCCGTTCCCCTGCTCATCACGCAGAGTACGTACGGCTTTTTGGGAACGTACACTATTCCGCAGTCGTGGTAGAGCCCGGTGCTTGCGTCAAAGCCCACCTTGTGCGCCACCTTAACGTCCGAAGGCAGTCCCGCGGGAAGCTGGGTGTTGTAGTCGGTCTCGGACATTATCGAAAGGGCGATTTGGGAGAACGGCCTGCGAAGGTACGTGGAGAGGTAGAGCGAGCGCAGTATGCTGCTGTATCCCTTCGGCGAGATGGCGTCGTCGGTCTCGTTGTCTGAGCGGATGCCAAGCGCTATCTTTGCCTCCTCGAGTTCGGTGTAGGAGAGCACGCGCCTGTTGAGCGTCAGGAGCGCGGTGTTGTCGGACTCCTTTATCATGATGCGCAGGAGTTCGCGCACGGTTATCTTGTAGCCTGCGCCCTTCTGCGCAAGCGAGCCGCTCACGTCGTTCAGGTCCTCCTCGTTGAGCAGGACGTAGTCTTCCAAGGACGTTTCCTCCTTTTCCACCTTCTTGAGCACCGCGACCATTGTGGGCACCTTCAAAAGGCTCATGGGGAGGTACTGGTCCTTTTCGTTTATCCCAATCCAGGCTCCTGTGGTCAGGTCCTCGAAGTAGACTCCGAAATGGCCCGTAAGCCCAACATTGGAGAGCGTCTCGTTGATTTGCGGCTTGAGCGGCTGGTAGGACACCGTCCAGGCCTTGCGCTCCTCAAGGTACGTGTCGACGTCAAGCCAGGCGACTTTAGGCGAGAGCAGGCCGTATTCCTGTGGCGCACTGGCAGGGTTGAGCGTCTGGCATGCAAAGTATATGTTGGCCGCAAGCGAAAGCAGCAGGATGATGCAGAGCGCTTTTTCCTTTGTGTTCAGTTGGGTCTTGGGAAACAAAAGAATCCGCTCTCAAAACCAGCATAGGCTCAGTATCTTATAATAATCTTGTCGCCGAGCCGCGAGATGTAGTCGAACTCGAAGTCAAGCTTCTGGCCGCTGCCGGTCTGTACGATGAACGCGCTCTTGCGGCGGTTTATGCCAACGACCTTGCCAATCATGCTGCCGATTTCTGTGTAGACTTCCTTGCCCTCAAGGTTCATGCGCGCGATGATGCTTTCTTTTAGCCTCTTTGCAAAGTGCGAAACCACGAACATCGCAGCTGCGCCCACTATGAGTGAGTAGAGGAAGTCGGAAAAGTACACTGTCCCGATGACCCAGTCAACGGCAGTTCCTATGATCAGCCAGAGCAAAAGTATCGCAGCTGCCTGGGTGATGTTGTCCGAAATCAGGTACCTCTTCTTTTCCATCAGCGCCTGTATCGCGTTGCCTGCAACTATGATGAGCAGCGCAGCAGGCAAAAGCAGGAGTGTGACCTTGACCGACTCCGCGGCGAGCTTGCCGAGGTTTGCCGAGTCCGCGTTGAGCGCGTGGTCTACTCCCAAAAACAGCGAGACCGCTATCAGCGGCAGGGCCGCGAAGTAGAATATCGTGCTGACCTTGTCCAGGGAGAAGCGGAACTTTGACATCGAGCGTATCAGGGTCTCCTCCACTCCGAACCCCTTGAATATGAAGTACATTCCCAGTATGAACACGAACAGCCGCAGGCCGGCTTCCTGCAGGAAGAAGTACAGCAAAAGCGCAAGCCCCGGGATGCCGAACACGATGCGCGCGTAGTGCGGCTCCTTGAGCTTTTCTAAGATGACAAAATAGGTCTTCTCAAGCTCCTTGGTCTGCTTGATTGTCACCGGGAAGATGCTGTTGATCTTGATGCGCGACTGTATCAGCGGGAGTATCTGGTCGTCGCTTGCGCCGTCGCTCACATAAACGCAGGCCTCGGCAGGGAAACCCGCCATGACCTTTTCCAGCTGCTCGACCACGTTGCTGTACGCCTTGTAGCCCAGGCCGGCGTGGCCTGTGAGCGTGGCAATCTCGCAGTCGTGGTCTGCGCTGAGCTCGTCGTAAATCTTGATTGCCTTGAATATGGCGTTGCCGTCGGAATCCTCAGGGTCGGCGACAAGGAACTTGGCAGCTGCCTCGAAGTTGACCTTCCTTCCAATTAGCGGGCCCTTTATCCCCGCCTTCTGGCCCAAGTCGTCATCGATGTCGACGTTGATTATCAGTAGACGTTTTGCCTCTGCCATTTTGACCGAATTAATTGGTCTTTTAGGGGATAAATAAGTCTTGCTTTGAACGCGGTCCGGTCCTGTGTTTGCTAGGTCCCTTGTCCGCGGTACCATCTTTCGTATTGCTTGTGGTCGCCGACGAAAAGAACCAGCTTCTGCTTGTCCCTGATGGCGAATGCTATCCTGTATCCGCCGACTTCCTCGACAAAATAAGGCAGCCCGTGGCGCAGGTGCCTTGAAGTGGAGTCGTCGCTTTCCAGTTGGATTGCCTTTTTGAGGATTCGTTGACGCACGGACTTGTCCATCTTGCCAAGCGTTCGCTCCGCTTCCTCCTCAAACAGCACATCGTACGGTGGCATCGTCCTTTCGCCTTCATCGCCTTGTCCCGTATTTTTCAAGCACCGCGTCAAGGGGCACTAGCTTGCGTTTTCCGGACTCGATTTCCGCGCTGACTTTCTGCATCTTGCGTATTGCAAGCTCGTCCTCGATTTCCTTTGCACCGGTTGAGACGTTGAACTCCTTTCCCAAGTGCATCACTCCCGCACGCAGCGCCTCGGTCTTTGTCTGGTAGTAGCCAAGAGCGACCAGCTTTTCAAGCACTATTTCCGGCGCTCCGGTAAACCGTACTACTGTTTCACCCATAAAAACACCACTAATATTTAGGTATTTTAGTGGTTATTAGCCTTTGCAGGCCGCATTTCCGTTGCTGTGGCCTTGTTTGTTTCCGGTCCTTTACCAAGCCTTAAAAACTCGAATATGCACTTATTACTACTGCACAGTAGTAATGTGTGGTTGTTTGGTTTTGGCCTCAATTTTTGACGACAGGCAGGTACTGGTGTTCGTAAGCATCATAGCAGCGTCCATAGTCCTTGCAGGCTCGGTTTTCGTGCTCAACCTGGTAAACCCGGTGCTCTTTGCATTCGGGCTCCTGTTCTTTGCGCTCATAGTCTTCCTCTTCCCCCGTTTCGTGGAGTTCAAGGAGTACGAGCGCGGAGTGCATTTCCGCCAGGGAAAGCTTCACGGCGTGATGGGGCCCGGATGGGTCTGGATGCTCCCAGTCATCGACTCGTACACACTTGTTGACCTTCGTACGCAGGCAGTGGTCATTCCCTCCCAGAAGGTCATCTCCTCAGACGGGGTGGTGATGAACGTCACCGCTTCCATCAACTACAAGATAGTCGACCCGGCAAAGTACGTCATCTCGGCAAAGAACATCAGCCAGCTTCTCAACCTCTCTGCCATTGCATCGCTGCGCGAGACTTCGTCCAAGCTCTCCTATACCGACATCGTGCTTCATGCGGAAAAGCTCGCAGCCGCGCTCAAGGCGGCAATCGACGCCGAGTCCGACACCTGGGGAATCGACGTCTCCATCGCAGACATCAAGGACGTGGTGCTTCCCAAGGACCTGCTTGAGGCGATGCGCCTCAAGGAGGAGGCCGAGCAGAGAAAGGACGCCATAGAGACCCAGGCAAGCATCAAGCAGGTTTACCTCAAGGCGCTTGACGACACCGCCTCCAAGCTTTCGCCCCAGACGCTTTCATACCTGTACTTGGACGCGATGCGCAAGATGGTGCTCTCAAAGTCAGCCAAGGTAATAGTGCCCGTTGACTTTGCAAAGGTCGCGCCGGAATCCCTGATGCGCTCGATGCTCACCGCAGGCGACAAGGAAAAATCCGTCTGAGCAGTACGACTATTGTTCGGCCAGGCTCGTTACTTCTTTTCGTGTTCCCAGCCAATCAGCTTGTCCTTTCCCTTCCTTACCCAGGACTCGATGGCGTCAAAAATAAGCTTGCTCGAGTCGCCCTCGCCGTAGGGGTTCTTTGCCTTGGACATCTTGGAGTGGTTCTTCTCGACGTATTCAGCAGCCTTCACTATTGTCTCGGCGGAGTCGGGGTGCGCAAGCACGTTCGCTCCGGCCTCCACGCTCTCGGGCCGGTCGGTGACATAACGCACCGTGATGCAGGGCACGTGCAGCGCAGCAGCTTCCTCCTGCATCGAGCCGGAGTCCGTGCAGACAAAGCGGCACTTGCTCATCAGAAACATTATGTGCGGATACGACGGGATTTCCTCGATGCGGTGGACGTTGGGCTCGGCCTTTATCATTGCCTCAAGCCCGTAGTCGCGTATGGCCGCCTTTGTTCCCGGCCTAATCGACCAGACCACGCAGTAGCCCTTCCTTGCAAGCGCAACCGCGCCCTTTGCAGCTGCGGTGAACCTTTCCTTTGAAATGGTGGTCTCGCGCCTGTGGATTGAGTAGTATATCGTGGGCTTGGAGAAGTCCACCCCGTGGGAAAGGAAGAAGCCCTTGCCGCTTTCCCCGCGCTTTGCGGCCCATATCGCCGCGTCAACGACCGTGTTGCCAACAGTGTATACTCGCTCCTTTGCAAAGCCCTCGTTTACGAGGTTCTTTTCGTTGGTCTTTGTCGCTGCAAAGAAAAGGTCCGAAGCTGCGTCCGAGCACCGCGTGTCAAGCTGCTCCGGGAACGGTTCCCGGCTAAAGGTACGCAGTCCTGCCTCAATATGGCCAACTGGCACCAATGAAAGGTAGGAAGTGAGCGCGCCGGCCATCGAAGTCATCGTGTCGCCGTGCACCAGCACCATGTCGAAGTCCTTCTCCGTAGTCAGGAGCTTGTCCAGCGAAAGCATCATCCGCGCCACGCTCTGCGCAGGCGTCCTGCACTCGCCAAGCTCGAAGCGGTGCGCAGGCTGCGGCAGGTCCATGCTCTCGTACACCCCTGCAAAGAGGTGGTCGGAGTAGTGCTGGCCGGAGTGTATAAGTACCGGCTTGTGGCCGCGTTTTTTGGCCTCCCAATACAGGGGGGCCATCTTGATTATGTCTGGCCGCGTGCCGGTGAGGATGCCTATCTTCATAAGAAAATCAGCTTAACTAAATAGGGAAAAGACGGGTTTTAAGGCTTTCAGGCAACAACCGCCTTTCAAATCTCTATGTTGACCCAGGTCATGATGCCGCGCAAAAGCATGAACGTGCCGAACTCGCCGGAAATCCATCCGATAGCAACCGCGTTGGACATGAGAAAGAGCCCCATCAGCACGTCAGAGCCGCCGTAGAATATCTTTGATTCGATGGTGTACGGGGTTATGTGCGCGCCAACAATAGTCATCATCGCCCTGCCCAGCATGAACATGGACACCAGGTCCATCCAGGCCACCTGGGGCGCGAAGAACAGAAACACCGAAAACACCAAGTCGGTGCCGCCGTAGAAAATCCTGGAAATGATGGACATTGGAAGTCACGTCAGTCTATAATCATGCCCGCTGCGGTAGCGCCCGCCCGGACCAGCAGGATTCCGCCAAAAGTGCCCGCGGGGTCTCCGAGCGCAGCCGAGTTGGCCAGCATGAACAGGCCAATCAGCACGTCCGTACCGCCGTAGAACACCTTGGTAAGCAGCATCTCCGGCGGCAGCGTGGCCTTGAGCAGGGTCATCACGCCGATTCCGATGAGCCAGAACGCCATTATGTCCGAGTCGCCCACGCGGGGCGCCACGAAAAGCAGGAAGCCGCCTATTATGAAGTCAAAGCCGGAATAGACTATCTTGCTGATTATGGACAAACTGCATTCCCACCCGTGCGACCGGGTTTGCCCGGTTGCGGTTTATTACTTGACAATATGTCCGGAAAAAGAAAAAAGGGGATTGCCTGCTTATTCAGGCGGCTCTAAGGGCAACGGTTCCTGCGGCGGCTTGCGCAAAAGCAGGAACGCGGCAGCAGCTGCCCCCAAAAGCGCTACTCCTGCCACCACCCAAAGCATGTCTATTCCCTGCGACTGTGCGGTTGCAGTGTATGCT
>Ga0074198_1001469_pt1 | contig 15464 bp, 14 predicted proteins | sample EPASupsiteSAE323_FD_64527 | JGI IMG/M metagenome (GOLD analysis project Ga0074198, IMG submission 64527) | Bioremediated contaminated groundwater from EPA Superfund site, New Mexico - Sample SAE3-23 | ecosystem: Environmental > Aquatic > Deep subsurface > Groundwater > Contaminated ...
AACACTTATTGCGCCATGTTTTGTCGCATCAGCGATGTTTTGTGCAACTGAATGTGTTCCGCCTGAGAATTTATCAATTTCAAATACGCCAACAGGACCGTTCCAGAGGATTGTTTTTGCATTTAAGATAACTTTTCTGATATCTTCTCTTGTATCGGGGCCAATATCAACACCTTCCCATCCGTCAGGAATTTCTGTTGACGCAACAATCCTTGTATTTGCTTCATTACTGAACTGATCTGCTACAACAACATCTTTTGCAAGAAGAAGTCCTACATTTTTTTCTTTTGCTTTTTTCATAAGATCTCTGGCAACATCAAGTTTGTCATCTTCAACAATTGAATTACCGATGCTGAATCCCTGAGCTTTCATGAATGTATATGTCATGCCGCCGCCGAGAATCAATGTATCAACCTTATCTAAAAGATTTTCAAGTACACCAATTTTAGTACTGACCTTACTTCCTCCAATAACAGCTATAAAAGGCCTTTCGGGTTTTTCAAGAAGCTGACCGAGCATTTTAAGTTCTTTTTCCATCAGCAAACCGGAAACAGAAGGTTTAACATATTTTGTAATAACAGCTGTTGATGAATGTGATCTGTGTGCTGCACCAAAAGCATCATTTACGTAAATATCAGCTAAAGCAGCAAGCTTTTTAGCAAATTCAGGATCTTTATCCGGTTTTTCTTCAGCAGGATAGAATCTTATATTTTCTAAAAGCGCTACATCGCTATCTTTTAAAGCATTTACATCATTTATTAAAGCTTCGCTTCCAACAGTATCCTTTAAAAATTTAACCGGAGCGCTGATTAATTCAGCTAATCTCTTTGATACAGGAGCAAGTGTGAATTTTTCATTAACTTCACCTTTTGGTCTACCAAGGTGAGAAACTATAACAACTTTTGCGCCATTTTCTCTGAGATAATTAATTGTAGGTAATGCTGCCTTGATACGTGTATCATCCGTTATATTGCCATTATCATCAAGAGGTACATTAAAATCTACTCTGACAAGAACCTTTTTACCTTTAATATCTGCTAAATCTCTAACTGTTTTTTTCATATGTTCTATCCTCATTTATTAATACTAATCTTTCCCTTATTTTATTTAATAAAGGAATTTATTCAATAAAGAAGATGCAGAAAAAAGTATTTTTTCTGCATCTTCCATGATCCAGTGTCAAGGCAAAATTGCCGACTCGTCGTCGCCAATATTGCCTTTCACCTTTCCGTAGCCTCAAAAGGCAATAAATTTTTTTAGCGGTTTTATAAAATACAGGTAAGAAAATATTTATTAAAAAGGTGAAAAATATGATATCAAATTCTTTTAAAATTCAGGATCAAACCCGTTTTGGTTCAAAATTTGCCGTAGAAACTTTTCCTCTTAACATGGTCAGGAGAAACCATGGTAATCATCAATATTTTGAACTTGCGTCAGGGAAAACTGATAAACGAATTAGTTCATTTAACGAGAAAATTACTGCCCTATTATCAGATTTAAAAAATAATTATAAAGGTAAGCTGCAAAAGGGTGAAGGCAAATTAATTTTAGATGTTAAAAATGAATTTGATTCTTTAGTTGAAACAAGCTTAACTGCATTAAAAAAACAGCTAAGTTTACTTCAATTGTTTACTAAAAAACAAGATAAAGTTAAGCTTACCTGGACAAAGTTAACTTAATTATCTAAGTCATAACTTAATAACTTAATTTATTAATTAAAAGGCAAAAAATTCATTACTTAATTAACTATTATTTTACCTTTTGAATCGATTTCTTTCCTGAGCATGCTTATAAATTCACCGGCTTCTTTTGAGCCTATATCGCCTTTTCCTCTTGCTCTGACAGAGACCTTTGATTCAGCAATTTCTTTATCACCTATGATAAGCATGTAAGGGACTTTTTTATTCTGAGCATCCCTGATTTTATAGTTCATGCTTTCGCTTCTGTCATCAAGGCGTACTCTTACATCCTGCTCCTTAAGACTTTCATAGATAGCTTCAGCATATTCAGTATGTCTTTCTGCAATAGGAATAATAGTAACCTGTTCAGGAGCAATCCAGGTTGGAAAAGCTCCGCCATAATGTTCAATTAATAGGCCTGCGAATCTTTCCATTGATCCAAATATTACTCTGTGCAGCATTACAGGAGTCTGCAGACTTCCGTCTTTTTCGGTGTATTTTATGTCAAATCTTGTCGGTAAAGTAAAGTCAAGTTGAATGGTTGCGCTCTGCCATGTTCTTCCAAGTACATCCTTGACTTTAAAGTCAATTTTTGGACCATAGAAGGCTCCATCACCTTCATTTATTTCATATGCAAGATTTTTTTCGTCAAGAGCCTGTTTTAGTCCAGCTTCAGCTTTATTCCAGTTTTCTATCTCACCATCGAAATTTTCCGGTCTTGTTGAGAGCTCAACTGTATATTCCATATCAAACAGCTTCAGGGTATCATCAACGAAATCAATTATATTTTTGATTTCATCGTTAAATTGATCCTGAGTACAGAAAATATGTGCATCATCCTGAGTAAATCCGCGTACTCTGGTTAAACCATGCATGGTTCCTGATCTTTCATACCTGTAAACAGTCCCGAGTTCAGCCATTCTAATTGGCAGATTTCTATAACTATGCCTGTTTGCCTGATACATAAGAATATGGAACGGACAGTTCATTGGTTTTAAAACATAATCCTGTTCGTCTACCTGCATGTAAAACATATTTTCCTTGTAATGATTATTATGCCCTGAAATATCCCAGAGTTGTGTTTTTGCAATATGCGGAGAGTACACAATATCATATCCTCTCCTTCTATGCTCTATTCTCCAGTAATTTTCAAGCATTTCTCTTATTACACCGAGATTTGCATGCCACAATATAAGCCCTGAACCAACTTCTTCTCTTATGCTGAACAGATCAAGCTGAGTGCCCAGTTTTCTGTGATCTCTTTTTTCTGCTTCTTCAAGCATATGGAGATATTCATCAAGATCTTCTTTTGTCCAGAAAGCCGTAGCATAAATACGCTGGAGCATTTTGTTTTTTTCATCGCCTCTCCAATACGCACCTGCTACACTTAACAGTTTAAATGCCTTTATAAATTTTGTAGAGGGAATGTGCGGACCACGGCAAAAATCATTAAATCGGACTTTTCCATCTTCTTTTGATTTGCAAAGATATAAAGTCGGATTTTCAGAAGCATGTTCCATCAATAATTCAGCTTTGTAGATTTCCCCGTCTTCCCTGAAATTAGTTATTTCCTGCTGAACGTTTTTAATCTCGGAACGTTCAAATATTTGATCTTCCTTAATTATATTTTTCATTTCTTCTTCAATTTTTGGAAGATCATCCACACTAAGGGCATGTCCTTCTATGTCAAAGTCATAATAAAAACCATTTTCGATATTTGGACCGATTGCAATCTTTGCCTGAGGGAAAAGCTTTTGAACAGCCTGAGCCATAACGTGAGCTGTACTGTGTCTTAATATTCCCAAAGTTTCAGAGTCTTTTGATGTAAGTATTCTTACCTGATCATCATCCTTTAAAACTGTACCCATATCGACAATATTGCCATTAACTTCAGCAACAACGGCATTTCTTTTTAGCCCTTCACTAATCTTCCCTGCAAGATCGAATACACTTGAATTTTCATTAATTTCAACTTCTTTTCCATCCGGCAAAATGACTTTTATTAAGTTTGCAACATCATTTGACATTTTTAATTCCCCTGAAATTATTTATCTAATAAGCTTTTTCTTCTTTTTAAAATTTCTTTAACTTTTTCTCTATATCTTTGGCCTGATCCTGCTACCCAGTTTTCCATGTGATCTTTTAAATTTTTTTCAGACCATCGACTATTATTTATATCACTTTCAGAGAATAAGATCAAAGTTTTATTATCTTTGTATTCTGTAATTTTGCCTGTTAAGTTACAAACAGGACATTTAACCGTAGTCTTATTCAGCAAACTAAAACTGTTTCCAAAACAAACAGGACATCTATCTGTAAGACGAGGAATTTTGCAATCCTGATCAATTATTCTATTCACAAACACATTTATTTTTTCTTCTATATTATTATCCAGAAGCACTTCTGACGGTCCCTGTCCATATGCAATAAATACATCTTTGATACTGAAGCCAAGTGTAAGCAATAGTGCACTTACATTTTGAACAGCAAGTCCTTCCCATTCTTCTCTCCCTGCGGTAATTATTATTCCTGCTGACTTTCTTTTTGAGTAATCTACAAGGTTATTCAAACATAGCAATCTGTCATTTAATGCTTTTATAATAGATGCTGCACCAAGAAAATATACGGGAGAACTTATTAACAAATAATCGCAGGTCAGAATTTTATCTAATACGTGTTTTAAATCGTCATCTATATGACAAAACTCTTTATTAACCGCACACTTCATGCATCCTGTACAGTTTTTTATATTTAAATCTTTGAGGTATAATTTTTCTGATAAAAACTCTGATTCAGGCAAAAATTTTTCACATAAGGCAAGGAGAGTTTCTCCGTTTCCTTTGGGTCTGAGGGAGCTGGATATAGTTAATACTTTCTTCAATAATTTATACCTGTCACAAATTTTTTTAAACTATACAATTTAATTATAATAAAAAAAGACTAAAGAAATTAGGAGTTTTAAATGGCTACACTGGGACTGAATATAGATCATGTTGCAACAATAAGACAGGCAAGAGGCGGTATTGAACCTGATCCTGTAGCTGCTGCAGCTATAGCGGAGCTTGCAGGTGCTGATGCCATTACAGTTCACCTGAGAGAAGACAGAAGACATATTAATGACAGAGATGTAAAATTAATCAAACAGACGATAAAAACAAGATTAAACCTTGAAATGGCAGCAACTGAAGAAATACAGAAAATAGCACTGGAAATTATGCCTTACAGTGTAACTCTTGTTCCTGAAAAGAGACAGGAACTAACAACAGAAGGTGGCCTTGATGTTATTGGTCATAAAGAATACCTGAATGAATACCTCAAACCGCTCATTGATAATGGAATTATAATTAGTCTTTTTATAGACCCCGATTTTTCGCAGGTAGAAGCAAGCGCTGAAATAGGTGCACATTTTATAGAACTTCATACGGGACAATATGCGGAAGCTTTTAATACTCCTGAAGAAGAACCTGCATTCAAAAACCTTGAAAACGCAGCAAAACTTGCTGATGATCTGGGACTTAGAGTCAATGCAGGACATGGGCTCAATTATCAAAATGTCAAAAGAATCCTAAAAATTAACAATTTAGAAGAACTGAATATCGGACACAGTATTATTTCAAAAGCAGTTTTTGTAGGACTTGACAGGGCTGTAAGAGATATGAAATATATTCTGGATAATTTTTAAGAAAAGAAAACCTCTACATAACTAAATGTTATTAATTTCCTGTCACTGCAAGGCAAGAAACTTTGCTTATATTAGAGAATTTATCTAATGAAGCAGTCTTCCTATAAACGATATAGTCTTTTGGAAGATCACTTCGATTATATAATTATTTTTTCGAGATCCAGAAACAAGTTCGGATGACACGGAATAGCATTTTAAAAATGCGTAAAATTTTTTATCTATACCTTAAGTATTTTTAGCTTCTTGACTCTTGATGTCATACAGAATTTGCAATAGAAATTAATATTTACAAATATGATAGAATTTTAAAAAGTATATGAAAACTTCCCCGACCTACCATCGGGGATAGAAAAATTATGCTCAAACTATTCATTACCAAGGATTTTTTCTAACTTCATTACTTTACACCATATTTAAAAAAATGTCAACGGGTTTTTTGCGTGTAATAGATTTTATTATTATTTGAGGGGTAAATGAGCATTATAACTGAAAAAATTGAACTAATTTTAAAAAACAAAGGTTTATCCCATTATAAGTTAAGTCAAATAATAAATTTTAATGAATCCAGTTTAAACCACATGATAAGTGGAAGAAGGCCATTTAAGGATGAAACTATTGAAAAAATAGCCTCAATTCTTGAAGTATCCAAAGAAGAATTTGATGGCTGGATATTGGCAGATAAATACCCAAAAGAGACTCTTGAATTAGCAATTAATGCGAAAAAAATGGAGCATAACAACAAGTTAATTCTCACAACAAAGCTGGATGAAATATTAAAATCAAAAAACCTGTCAAGAACTGCCTTGAGCAAAATAATCAAATATAGTCAGGGCGGACTTAATGAAATGATAATTGGCAAAGAACCTATGTCTAAATCTGTAATTAATAAAATTTCGGTTGCTCTTGAAATTCAGGAAAATGAAATTAAAGGTTGGATTCTTGCTGATAAATATTCATTAAAGGTTTTAGAAGTAGCTTTAAAAGAGCAATGATTTTAATTGATATTAATATGATTTATCGCATTGTCATCCTGAGGAGGGTTAAAAACCCGACTTGAGGATCTATCCAGCAAAGTTTTTATACTATCCAAATTGGATAGATTGCGAAGACTTCGAAGAAGTCTTCGCAATGACAATAAGTATAGGTAAAATGAACAGTTAGCCTATTTAACGATCTTATTCTTATTTCATCTCAAAGATGGAGTCTCTTTTATCCAGCTTTATGTATAATACTTATTTAGTTTTGAATTAAAAAATTTTTCAAATTGCTAGCAACTTTTTTGAAAAGCATGTTTTTATACATAAGAAGATATTTTTGAGGGAATAAATGATGGCAGAAATACAACGAAATAAGTTAGAAATAAATACAATAAAATCAAATAAACAGAAATTTACAGGGAAACAGGAAGAAAAACCCGTACCATGTGTTCAGGAGAAAGAAGATACCTGCGCTGATACTCTAAAAAATCATCCGGGAGAAGTTCTTGGAAGATCTCAGATAAATTCAAAAAAATTGAATAAATTATCTTTTAACGGAGAACTTGCTGAAAATCTTAAAAAAGATCTCGCATTTCTTGGAGAAAATTTCGAACAGGTTAATAAATCAGAAAAAATTTATGATGCGGTTTTTGAAAAAGCAGTAAAAGAAGGAAAACCGGATCCATATAAAACTGCAACTCAGGTACAGATAGGATATATTCAGGAAATGCAAAAAGAATAAGTTTAAAACTTATTCTTTTTGCATTATTCATAGGTGATGACTATCACCAAAATTATTAATTACCTGTAATAAATTTGATAATTTAAAGCCTGATTTGTTAATCTGTTATAAAAATGATAGAATTTTATACCAAATAAGAAAAAATATAATTTAAAAAGAATATTATACGAATTATTATCGGAAAGTTGGATTTAGGATGGAATTACAGAAAAATTGCGCCAAGGACAGACTTATTTTAGCTCTTGATGTTGATACATTAGAAGAAGCAAAAGAATTAGTCTATGAATTGAAGGATTATGTTGGTATTTTTAAAGTAGGTCTTCAATTATTCACAAGCGTAGGTCCTGAGATTATCAAACTTATTCATGAAGAAGGCGGAAATATTTTCTTTGACGGAAAATTTCACGATATTCCAAATACTGTTGCAAAAGCCAGCGCAAATTTAATAAAACATGGTGTTACATTCTTTAATATGCATATTCAAGGCGGCTCAAAGATGATTGCCACTTCCATAAAACTGGCAAAAGAAACATCTAAACGCTATGAACTTCCAAAACCAACTATACTTGGTGTTACTCTATTGACAAGCTTTGGGCAGAGAACATTAACAGAAGAACTTGGTGTAGAAAGCAATATTGACGATTATGTAGGTAAACTTGCAAAACTTGCAAAAGATTCCGGACTTGACGGTGTAGTTGCCAGCGCAACAGATATACCAAAAATAAGAAAAACCTGCGGAGATGATTTTATTATTATATGCCCTGCAATAAGACCTACCTGGTCTGTTGTAAATGACCAGATCAGGGTTGTAACTCCAACAGATGCAATTAAAGCCGGAGTTGACTATATGGTTATAGGAAGACCGATCACTGCAGCAAAAGATAAAGCTTCAGCAGCAAGACTTATTCTGGATGAAATCGAAGAAGCTTTAGCTCAGCAAAAAGAATTAATTTAAAAGACTAAAATAATCAGGTAAATAAATATTAAATTTGGTCTATAAAAAAGCAATTGTGGATATTTATTTTCTTTTATAAATTAACCGCAAATTAATTTATGGAGAATACAAAATGGATATTAGTTTTAAAGGTGCAATTCCTGTTATTGGAGAAAAAGGCACCTTAAAGACAGTTCAAACAGAACTCGCAAGACAAATTTCTGGAGAATATCCATATGAATTGCAGGATGTCACAAACATATATAAAAATCGTGATAAAACTGGCCTCATTTCTCTAATAGGGGGACAGTCTGATTGTTTTAGCAGAGGTCAATTAGCTAAAGAAGCAACAATAAATAAAGAAATAGGATTTCTGTTAACTGAAAAAGAAGTTAATGATCCAAGGTTTAAACACCCTTCATGGCCACTGAGAGCAGGTTCTTTTCGTTATATAACAGATAATGTAATTTCGTTGGATAATTTATCCGAAGCAGTACAAAAAATGATTGAACTTATAAAGTCAAAATTATAAAAATATGTTAATACAGAATATTGGTACTTTTGTACCTTATAAAAGCAATATAAATAATAATTTTAATAAATATGATACCTATAATCCAAGTTTCACAAACAGATTCGATACTTATGATAGACTGATTAGTGAATTTGAAAAAATAATCAAAAATCCTGAAACAACTTCGCAAAAGCTAAGAGAATTTATGAACAAAGCAGCTGGTTCTTTAACTGCCGATGAATTAACAGGATTAATTACACATATATATGAGAATGAAAATACTGCAATACATAAGATCAAAAATGAAAAAACTCTTCTGGGTTTTCTCAATTACACAAGAAATATTTTGTCATCTGAACAATATTGGCGTCTTGTTAATTCAAGAAATAAAGATGGACTATCTGCTTTTGAAACTGCCCCGGAAAATCTAAAGCGAATTTTATTTAAGTTCGGGCAAATTCAGCAAAAATTATAACTTACAATGCTGTTTAAATGCCTGCGAAATCGATTCTTTATAATCAGATTTTAAAATTCCTACTTCCGTAATTATTCCTTTGATATAACTTGCAGGAGTTACATCAAACGCAGGATTAATGATATTTACCCCTTCAGGACATATCCTGTATCCGTTTATATGAGTAACTTCTTCGCTATCTCTTTCTTCAATAGGGATTTCATCGCCTGATAATATAGACGTATCAATAGTTGAAAGAGGAGCCGCAATATAAAACGGAATATTATGAGCTTTTGCTGCAATTGCTACAGTATATGTTCCAATTTTATTTGCTGTATCACCGTTAGCAGCAATTCTGTCTGCACCGACAACAACAAAATCAATCATGCCTTTTTTCATAAAATATCCGCACATACCGTCAGTAATGAGTGTTACAGGAATATTATCCGTTAACAGTTCCCACGTTGTAAGTTTTGCTCCCTGCTGGCGTGGTCTGGTTTCATCTGCAAATACCTTTATAGTAGGATCTTTTTCAAAAGCTGCTCTTATGACTCCGAGCGCTGTTCCATATCCCACTGTTGCAAGTGCTCCTGCATTACAGTGAGTGAGAATACCTGCTCCCGTCGGTACAACCTCTGCTCCAAATTTACCAATATTTTTATTGATTTCGATATCTTCTCCGTGCATTTTTATTGCATTTTTAGTTAATTCTCTAATAATATCAGCAAGATTATTATGGCTTAAAGATTTAGCAAAATTTAACTGCTTATCTATTGCCCACATGAGATTAACAGCTGTCGGTCTTACAGATTTTAAATATTCACCAATTTTTTCAAGCTTAATAAGAAATGAATTCTTATCCTGCGAATCAGCTATCTCCATTGCGCCTAGTACCAGTCCAAAAGCTCCTGCAATCCCGATAGCCGGTGCTCCTCTAACGAGCATATCTCTAATTGCCTCTCCCATTTGAGTTGATGTAGCAATATTTACATATTCAAATTCATAGGGTAATTTTGTCTGGTCAATAAGCCTGACCTGTCCGTTTTGCCATTCTATAGTTTTTATTTTTGATTCATAATTCACGATTAATAATCTCCTAATATATCCTTTTAAATTTTATATGGAATACAAAAAAATAACCAAATTTACTCAAGTATCATTTTAAAAAGAGTCTTCAAATAAGTTGAATTTTAGTGACAATTTGTAACAAAAAGTAAATTACTAACCTGATTATTCTAAAGAATAATGGTCAAAAGTCGATAACTTATTATAGGAAAACATTAATTAAAGTTATTTACAGAATTTTATCGTCAGATTCTAAGTAGTCTAAATACTCTGAACCTAAATGCATGTAAACTTTTATATCAAAAAGAGCAGTTTTCTGAAAAAACGACCCGAAAAAATTTTTTATATATATAGGAAGGTGGTTTGTTTTGGTGAAGAATATGAGTTTGTTCAAAATCAGCTTTAACAAAATAATGCCCGATATTATTTCTGAAATCATTGAACAGATAGATACAACTGTTTCAAAGATACTTGAAGCTATAGATAAATCAATAACTCCAATAAAAATGGAAAATTTTCATCAGATCGACAGATGTTTATTCAGAGGATCAACTCCTAATCATGAGGATTTAAAACTGCTTGCCCAAAAAGGAATTGGTACAGTAATTAATTTTAAATACCTTAATAAAAAAGAACTGAAAGAAATTCAGGAATATGCAAAAACTCTGGGAATAAATTATATTAATATTCCTATGATAAATCCCTTAATTCCATATAGAAATATTGATATAGAAGACATAGAACTATTTTTAAGTATAGTCAGATATAATAAAAAACCTGTATTTATATGCTGCAGTCAGGGAAGAGACCGTACCGGAATGATGGCTGCTATTTACAGAATTATAATGCACAGATGGTCTTTTGAAAAAGCATTTAAAGAAATGCAGGAAAAAGGACACCACTCAAAACTATGCTTTAAACTGAAAAATTTCCTGCAGAAATTTGCTGCAACACAGGTAAAAAATTCTGTCAGCATTTAATAGAGTCCATCTAAAAAGTCATAGTTTTAGGAAATAAGACATAACAAAATAGAATAAGTGTTACATTTTTGTATGCTGGGATCGCAAAATTTTTTAAATTCGCTCTGGGAATATATCAAAAATATAAAATATAGATTCAAGCCAGAGTTCACCCACAAGGGGCAGTAAAAAATTTTGCTGAATAGTGTCGTATATAAGAGAGCCTAATAAACAGTTTTAAAACTACGATTATACTTTTTAATTTTTTTATTTAATCTTTCTATAAAATCTAGGGGTTTCAGGGGTGTACCCCTGACTGAACACAGCTTACGGATGCAAGAACGCCATTATAATATATTAGCGCCACTGTTTGAGCCGTAACAACGAGAAGGCGAGTTTGGCGCGGTTAATATGGTAGATATTTAACCAAGTTCTTAGCAGCCGTCATAATCAAGAGGATTTTCTTCTTCTTTGCTTCGTTTCTTCTTCTTTTGTTCCTAGTAAAAGAAGAAGAAATGAAGAGATTAATTAACTTATAATGCTTATCTTTTTCAAAGAATGTAACTTAAATTCTATTTTGTTACATCTAAAATTAAGAATTTGATTGGATAAATCATCTTTTCAAACAGCTTCTTAACCTTTTTAATAAATATTTAAGCCTGCAAGAACAAATAATTCTTTTAAATTCCCATAGTAGCAGTTATTTAATAAAACATTAAATCTAAAATAAGTAAAAGGGGCTATTTCTGCAATTTTTTGTCTGTCAATAAAAAGTCCTTCTATAAACCTTGCAAAAAGCTCTGTAGGCTTATTATAATATTTTTCAGCTTTGGCTTTTGCACGATATAACCTTTTATAGCGCCTTTCGCAACTTTTTAGTTTTATATATGTTTTTATTGAATCGGGTATGTCAGGAAAATCAACATCAATTGTTTTGATACTGTATATATTTTCTTTTTTGAAGATAGGATGAACTATTTTGACGTTGTCATATCTTAAAAGATATTTTGCAGGTGAATTTTTTAAATATTTTTTAGCAGGTTTAAAATCCAACGATCTTTTAAAATCAGGATAATCTTTTTTAATGATTGTTTCCAAATACTTGATTTCAGAATATATTTTAGATTTTTGAATGAAAAATTCAAGAAATTTTGACTTTTCATCAACAAACTGAGTTACTTTAATAAGTTCCTGCTGAATTTCTTCGGTAGTTTGAAAATCAAACAATTTTTCAAGAGATCCGCCTTTATTAAGAGAATCCTTTTCCAGATCATAATGAACTTTATGGGCATATTCATGAGCTAAAACTGATATTCTTCGTTCCTTTGTGACATTTTTTGAAATATCAATTCGATTTTTATAGCATATACCAAGATTTCCTCTGGCTCTGGTATTAGTTTTAACAACTATTCCCTGATCTGCAAGAAAATTAAGAAATTTTTTTTCATCAAACAATTTTTTTTCTATACAACTTGAACTCATTATTTTGTTTCTTTTTCAATCCAGCATAAATACTTTTCATATCCTGCTTCTATAGGCAACATTATAATTTCCGGAAGTTCATATGAATGCAATTTTAATATAGACCCTTTTACGGCATCAAAAGATGTTTTTTTCGTTTTTATTATAAGCAAAAATTCTTCCTCTTCACAAATTTCATTCTTCCAGTTATAAATAGAAATCATTTTTGGAATTATATTTGTACAGGCAGCAAGCTTATTTTGAACAAGATTATATGCAATAATCCTTGCTTCATCTATATTTGAAGTTGTTGTAAGTATTAAACAGTATTCCATGTCAATAACCTTTTAACTTAGCTTACCCAACTATTTTATCATCCAAAAAAATACTTCTATTCTAAATTTTTAAAACCACTTATAATAAATCTATAAAACAAAGATTTAAATTTTAAAATTTGGATAAAAAACATAAATTTATAGTTTATATGCACGTTTGATCTTTTTTTTATAATGCAGTACAATTCATTAACCTGATTTACAGGTTTAAAATACATATTATACTTAGTTGAGGAAAAGACCTTATTATGAAAAAAATTACCAGAAATAGCTTGTTAATTTTAATATTGTTCCTGTTAACATTTTTAAATACCAATATGAATGGTTATTCCAAAGAAAAAAAAGAAGAAAAAGAACCCCTCATAGAAGCTAGAAAAATTGATCCCAAGAATTTAAATACATTAGAAAACAGAACATATGATGAAGGCATTACAATAAAAGACATTGAAATTTCAGGCAATAATCTGGTAAAAGCTGATTCCATTCTTGATAAGTTATCCACCAAAAAAGGCTCAAAATTTGACAGGGAAATCATTCAAAAAGATTTAAAAACTATCTATGATATGGGCTATTTTACAGAAAAAATAAAAGCAGTCCCTAAGTCTTCTTCAACCGGCATTAAATTACAAATTCAGGTAGAAGAAAATGTTCCTGTTACCGGATTTAATATATCAGGCAATAAAGTTATAACTAATCCGGAAATAAATGATATTCTTAAAAACCAGGCCGGTATGCCTCAGAATATTGCTGAACTTAACAGATCAGTTGAAAAAATAGAGGAACTATACACTGAAAAAGGCTATATTCTTGCAAGAGTTAAGAAAATTACCGATGATCCGGATGGTACAATTAATATTCAAATAAATGAAGGCATTATTGACGATATTAAAATAACAGGAAATACTAAAACTAAAGATTTTGTCATTAAAAGAAATATGTATACTTCACCAGGAATGACTTATAACGAAAATATTCTAAAACAGGATCTTGCTAGAATATATTCTACGCAGTCATTTGGAGATATCAGAAGAGTTATCTCAGCTTCCACAAAGGATCCTGACAAATACAGCGTTGCAGTAGAAGTTGACGAAAAAAGAACCGGTTCAATATCTCTTGGAGGAGGAGTCGATACAGGATCAGGTCTATTCGGAATGGTTGGATATGCTGATAATAACTTTAGAGGAATGGGACAGCAACTGTCACTTAATCTTTTAGCTGGTAGTGCTGCACTTCTTCAGGATAGAGATATTATCAGAAGAGCATCTTTTCAGGTTGAAGCAAATTTTGTAGAACCAAGATTCAGAAATACTCTTAATTCTGTCGCAACATCTGCTTTTATGAGAGATTATGCGAGTTATCAAATACCTCTTGGTATTGAAAGAAGAATTGGCGGAGAAATAGAAATTGCAAGACCTATTAAAAAAATTCCTCATCTTGCAGGAAGCGTATCTGTAGGTGTTGAAAACGTTCATATTAAAGAAGGTAATTATGATGAAATAAAATCTCTTTTTGATACTAAAGGTGTAAATATTAGTGAAAGAGCCAAACAGCTTAACGGAGGCACTTTTATATCACTGGGACCTTCTGTCGTATATGACACGAGAAATAATATTGTTAATCCAACAAGCGGATGGTACAATTCCGCAGGATTTAAAGAATCATTTGCCGTATCAGGCGATTCAAGCACATTCGGTAAACTTACTGCAAGCTCAAGAAAATACATACCTGTTGGACAAAAATCTACCTTTACTCTTTCTGGAAGACTGGGATCAAAAGTTATTGGAGATATGCCTGAGTTTGCAGCATTCAGGTTAGGTGGATTTAATACAATTAGAGGTTTCTATGAAGGTGATGTCGGTACCGGCACAGGATTTATGATGGGTTCTGCTGAACTTAGAACTCCAATACCATTTGTTGATAAAGCAACTAAAATAGGTTTCTTTAGAGATATGCGACTTGCCGCATTCATGGATGCAGGTACAATATTTAAAAAATCTCTTACAGATACCCTGTATAACAGACCTGGTTACGCCATTTCAACAGGTCTCGGCATAAGAGTCGTAATACCAGGAATGGGACCTATCAGATTTGATTACGGATACCCAATCAGTTATGTTGGTGCAGGAAACAAAAAGGGTGGAAGATTCACTTTTGGATTTGGACAGGATAACTAAAAATGTTTAGCAGAGATTCTGAATATTAAATAAATAATATATTTAATATTATTTATTTAATGATTTTTTCTTTGATTTAAAACTTTTATAGCTATATAATTATATTCAATTATTCTGAGTTTATTATCATGATCTTGATATAAGGAAGGAGAAAATTTAAAATGAAGAGTTTTAAAAAGTGTTTGGTTGTTTTTGCATCATTAGCTGTTATGGGTTTGTCCGGTCTGCATGCATTTGCTCAGCAAGTTGGAGTTGTCGATTTAGATAGAATTGTAAATAACTATTCGAAAGCTCAGGACGTATCTGCTGATTTAAAAGTTAAAGAAGCAGAACTGCAAAAATTCCTTGCTGATGCACAAAAACAATTAAAAGATACTACATCACCGGTTGAAAAGAAAAATCTCGAAGACAAATTAACACAGCAATTCAAAGCAAAAAGCGATGAATTTAAAGATGCCCAGATCAAACAATGGAAACAGATTGAAGAT
>Ga0074198_1001470_pt1 | contig 15460 bp, 22 predicted proteins | sample EPASupsiteSAE323_FD_64527 | JGI IMG/M metagenome (GOLD analysis project Ga0074198, IMG submission 64527) | Bioremediated contaminated groundwater from EPA Superfund site, New Mexico - Sample SAE3-23 | ecosystem: Environmental > Aquatic > Deep subsurface > Groundwater > Contaminated ...
GATCCCTTTTCAACAGTCAGGTTGATCCCGTTGGCTCTGGCTGCTGTGGTGTTTACCAGCAGTATTTGCTTTCCATCCACAGTATAGTTCAGATAGTGGCCTGTGGTGCTGCTCAGGGCTTCCCATGCATTATGAGAGGCCGAAGAATCAGCCACCGCCTGAGTTTCGCTTATGACAGTCCTGGTTGCCAGGGCTCCAGTGAGGAGCAGAGGGATAACCAGGATGGCGAGGAGAGTCTTGAGGCTCATTTAAGCCACCGCCCTTGCAGTCAGGAGAGCCAGGCATGAGGGCCTAACTACCTTTGCCCCGTAGAGATGCAGTCCCTTCACGGCATCGGAAAACGCCTTTTCTGGCCGGTATGCTTCAACCTTGTTTATCTGCTCTGCAAAGGATGTCGCTATACCATGGCCAGCTATGATCTTGCTGTTTGCCTTGCCGCCTGTGGTCACAGTAGGGACATTCAGGGATTCCAGGACATCAAAGCCCGCAACCCTGGAAACTATGCCATTCCTGAGGGCTTCCGGGCTGGAAGATGCTGCGATATTCGAAAATCTCTCATCCTTGACCAGCTGGCCGGTGAACCAGGGAGGTACTATAACCCATCTGCCAGCCTTCGGGCAACCTGCGTCGCTGAGCTTTGTGCTCATGTCTACCAGGTAATCATAAGTGTCCGATAGCGCAGCGTTGTCCAACACTATTGCATCAGCATCAGAGCCAAACTGATTATCAGCTGGCACGCCTGCATACATTATCCCGGCTGTGTAGGTATCGGCCACATCCGAGAGATCATAAGATGCCTGCCCCATTGCCGCCGTCATTACCTTAGGCTGCTGCTGTGCTACATCCACATCATCAACGCTGAAGTTGAAGTACTTGGCCTGGTCTATGGTGAGGCTTGTCTGAGCGTCGCTCAGTTCTTCAGGATCTTCTATAGGGGTGCCCTTGACATAATCCCTTATAGTGACGTCTCCTATGCTGTTTATCTTCACGACAGAGCCCTTACCGCTTATCTCGCCCTGATAGTCGGTATTCACGACACTGGCCTGAGTGTAGACATGAGCCTTTTTCAGGCTCTCCAGGAGCTTAGCGCTCCAAATCTGAGGTATGAAATTATCGAGTGACATTTATACTAACCTGCCTTATTGAGCGATCCATCCTTAAGCTGTGCTTCGATGGTTGCCCAATTGTGGGTGATCTCCTCCGGGGTCATCCTCTCGACCTGCTGTTTTGTGAATCTCTGAGGTGCTGGAGTAGCTGGATTTGTGCCAGCTCCCACGGCCGGGCCTGGACCTATGGACTCTACCAGGACCTTCATATCAGCCCTGATTTCAGCCTCAGTCGTACCCGTTACCCGAGGAATCAATTTCTCAGGTAGGTTCAGCTCTTTGGCAATCTTCGACTTCAGCTCACCCAAAGCGGTTGCCGACCTATCGGCCTCTATCTTCTGCCTGGCTGCCTTCTCTGCTGCCAGCTCGTCCCTCAGGCTCTGGTTTTCAGCCTTAAGGGCCTCATTGTCTCCGGCCTTCTCTCGCTCACGCTGGAGCCTTTCAGATACGATCCTGTCAACATCTGCCTGGGTGAATTTCTTTTCGTCGTCTGCCATATTAATCCCGAAATTTTACGGATTCCGTTAACCTAGACATATCATCGCTCTGCAAATATATAAATGTATCCTTTTAGGACAATTTAGCTTTATATTATCACAATTAGGATAACAGGGATAAAAGTTATTCATAGCCAAAATATGTAACTATTAGAGCGACCGCAGACGGAAAGATATTTTTATAAATATGGGATTTAGCCATCACCCCATGGGTATACGCGATAGATTATACAGCGTCTTTCATAGGCCACTGATATTGATTAATCGATAGCTGGCAATTGTCGATAGAGTATGCCTATAGTCCCTGGAATGATTAGGTAGCTGGAAGAGCATTTTGCCCCTTTTCCCTGGAGAGAGGAAATAGGCAGGATATAGGGGCGTTTGTATGCCCTCAGTATTTAGAACATTTCAGGGGTCTCTTCCTTGATCCTGGCTGCTTCTGCCACCCTGTCTGCATCGCTCATCTGAGGATCTAGCCGCTTAAGTGATTCTTCGACTGTGGTAAGGCCTGCGGTCTTCCTGGCAACCTCGAGGGTTACAACCTCTTTTTCATCCCTGGGTAGCCCATCCTCCCATGCTATCTGAATATTGGTTAGCTGAGTTGCTCCCTGGGCTCTGCCTGCCACCTCAAGGGCTGCTGTGAGCCTGAGGACCTCCTTAAGGGCTGGATCCAGCCTGAGCCTTAGCCTGTTGACTTTGGCAAGGGTTGGCATCATGAGCCGCTTAAGGGCTGATCCGCTCTCCGCTAGACCTTGCTTAAGCTCTCCAAGAGCGGCCGGTGACAGCTCAGAGACCATGTAAAGCTTTCTTATGATAAGCTCCACCTGCTGATAGGCAGCATCTAGCTTTGCATCCCACACCATGTATTCAGGCCTGGGTTCGCCCTCATTGTAGCCATAGTACTGGCCTCCTCCGACCACAATCGCCTCGCCTGAGTAGGGATCGATATCAATCTTAGAGGATGGGCCTGATATCGAAGGATCTGCATGTTTTGTAAGGATCCTGCTCGCCTGGATCAGTCGCTTCTCTAATTCCCTGACCAGATCATCAAGGTCTGAATAATCATCCATGCCATAGACGCCAGAACTATCAAGGATGTTTTGGACTGGGACAATTAGGAACTCATCTAGGCCGGTTGAAACCTCAGGGCGAAGGGTCGCATACCTGGCGATGGTGGTTAAGGGGATCTCCTGAAGCTTGCCACCAGCGAGCTTGAAGAGCTTATTAGTGATCTTGCCACGCTCATGAATTTCAGCCCTAGCGTATTCATCCTCGCCCTCTTTGAAAGACCAGGCCAGGACGTGAGCCAGGACCTCCTTTGCATTATCAGGGCTCACTATCGGATACCACAGCCGGGGATTGATTACCTCAATTATGCCCCGCTTATCAAACCTGATTTTGAAGAGCCCGGTCCCGTTCTTGATTACATCCATTGACAGATCGTAAGTATTCAAGACAAGGGCATTATCCTTGATAATCCGGTCTGCTGTTGCCTGCGGGTCTGCTGTGACCTTGAAGGGCTCACCACAGAGGAGATCTGCAAACACGGTCGTTAGTCTCTTGTACCAATTCACGGCCATGTCTACCCTATTGCGGTCGTATTGTGGCGAGTCATTAAATCGGCGCTGGCTTGCCACTTCGGGGAAGGGGTTCAACTCTGGCCACACCTGCCCGTGCTTGCCCTCATAGAGAAGGGCATTCTTGGCGTACCTGTCCATTCTGGCCTGCTCACCTGCTGGCGGCCATGTTGCGCCGTCTGAGATCGCTTTCAGTGTCGTTAAGACCATACTTTCAACCTTTTAACATATTGCATTTATTATATATTTGAGGGCATCAACGCTATGATCATCTGACTTAATCGGTTTGTCCTCTCCTCGCTCCTGTGCTTTGGGGTCCCATGAGTAGCCCTGCAGCTCTTCGATTAGGTTCCTGCAGTTTTCATGAATCAAGAGGTGGCCGCTCTCCAGGGCATTGGCTATACGCTGAATCCCACTGAGGACCTCATTGTTGGCGGGGTGAACCCCTCTGACTCCGGCCCGCCTCGCCTCATGGATAAAAGCGGCTGCTGATGGATCGATTTCCACAGAAGTAGGGTAGAGCTCGCCTATGAACTTCGAAAGATCGGCTGCGTATTCTGAATTGGTCTTTTGCTTCTGCTCTTTGGGCCTGTGGTAATACTCTTCTGCGATAATCCACTTAGCACCGTATCTGAAAGCCTTCAAGAAGACTGTTGGATTACTGGCGCCATAATCGACCCCTAGCCGGAGCTGATCAACCCTGCCATCAGGGAGGCTCTTAACTACGTGCTTATCCGGGTCGAAGTGGTCAAAGACTGCACCCTCAGCTAGCGCCCACTCGCCTTTGATCATCCTGCGATACCACAGGCCGGTATATGTGGACTTCAGCCAGTCCTTATACTCCTGAGTCAGGAAGGGGTTATCATCAAGCTCGAAATTCCAGACCTTAGCCCTGATAGAGGCTGCCCTATCCAGGAACTTCTTTTTCATCCAATGGGCTGGAGGTCCTGGGTTCATGGTTGCCCACAGCTTAGCGCCTGGAAGGGACAGCCTGGAGACCAGCATATTGAAGACTTCAAAAGGATAGGTGGCCGCCTCATCACAATAGGCATCGAGCAGGGTCGGGCCTTGGACTTTCGTTAGGGCTCCTATATTATTTGCGCCCACTAAGTATATTTTACGACCAAATAAATATAGCTCTCCAAGGCCGGCATTGAGCCTGCAGTTCTCCGGGCCTACAAATTCCCTAAGCGGATCAATGCAATTTCTGGCAAGGGTCCTCTCAGTATTGCCAAGCATCATTCTAGGGGCATTCTTCGGGCCGGAGCTAACCCTATCACCCCATGCTATGAGGCTGCCCACGGTCTTCGTAGAACGGACAGCTCCAGAGAGGAGGAAGAGCTTAGCATCTTCATCTTCGAGGCTATCAATCCAGACCTCGGCCGCTTTGCTCTCAGGAGGTGGGAGTTTCCACATTTGGGGCCTCCTTTGCTCTCAGAGCCTTGAGTTCCTCTCTCATTCCCTTGAGCCCGGATTCGTTCTCATTGCCTGGGGCTGCCCTTGAGAGGATCTCAGCCGCTTTGTAAGGACCTGACATAATGGAGCCTATCGAGCGGTAGTCTTTGGCTGCCCTGGCCTCTCTGGCAGAGCCTAGGCTGATCTCTAAGCATTCCACAAGCAGGGCATTGAGTTCTAGACCATGCTTGGCTTCCTGCTGTTGCTGTGCTGCCTGAATCGGCTTAGAGACATGGCCGTAATGAACATGGTTCTTGATCTGCTGAACTGTGACGCCATAAGAGTTTGAAATGGTTTGGTAATTGGTTTGATTGACGATAGCCTTGTCAATCTGATATCGGTCTTTATGGGTGCATATGTGGCATTTTCTCATGGGTCGGTTTATATATCATTTTATAAGTATATAAAATTATCCTTAAAGGACAAAAAAGAGGTGTAGTTTTCCTAAAGAGGAAAAGAGGAGATGAGATTAAGCCGCTGCCCTCTCCTCAGCTGGTCGATTGAATGGACAGGTCTGGCAGTAGGCTTTGACCAGCTTACCGCACTTGTCCCGCAGGGTCGAACAAGACCAGGGGGAATACGCATAACTCCAGGTCTCCAGGACCTTGTTTAGGCTGAAATCGTGGTCGTAATCCCTTTGGCTCTGGAATAATTGAGCTGTGGCTTCTGCATCCAGACCTATTTTTTGGGCCTTGATTGCCATCGCCAGCCGGAGGTGGTGCCCTTCTGAACCTTCCAGGGAGATCTTCTCTTCTAAGGCTCTCTGCATACAGTAATCCAGAGCATTACAGGAACATGGCTTTCTCTTGGTTTCGTGCCGGCTGGATACCCTAGGCATTCCCTCATACTTGGACTCAGATAAGTCCGGGATCTCCAGGAGATGCACCAGCCCGGGGTGAGGAATGGGACCTTCCAAAGGTTCGAAGGTGTCTGCATCCAAGAAGGCCGATCTCCCTTTGCTCTTCCGATGGTAGCAAACTGGCAACTTAACCAGGTTGCCATACTTCCCATTTTTATCATGCAGGCTCTTTTGTTTTGGCCAACATTCTGTTTCAACACCAGCCTCAGAGTTAATCTGCCTAATGAACCTGTAAGCGTTGTAGGTCTTCGTCTTGCTTAGGAATATCCACAAATGATATGAATCAAGGCTACCCGAAGCTTCCAGCAAAAACGGTATGCTGTGCCCCTTTAAGACGTCTACAACTTTGCTAACCTTCTCTCGGGTGTCTGTCTCGCCGTTATGTGAATCGAAGTCATCAACGCACCAGGAGACCGTGTCATCAAGTGCTATTTCGTAAGCCCCTAATGTGACCTCTCCCTTAACATGCTGCTTGATCTTATCTTCAGTCAATGGAGAGAGGACCTTCCAGAACTCCCATTTGGTCGTCTCGGAGTTTTGGTACTGCTGAGCATGGCAATCTGTCCGACTGGCGAACATGGAGTAAAGCAGACCTGAGGTTGAATCGAGTTCATTTTCATTACTCGGAAAATTATAAATTCTAAGTTTAACTGCATTCTCTCTATACATAGTAATAGAGGAAATGCAGTGATTTTCAGAATTTATAGAATTGCTCATATATAACTCGATTCTCTCAATGTAGTCCTTGACCGACCGTCTCTCAGAATTAGTGGAATTCTTACATTCACCATGGATCCTTGGAACCTCAATCTCCTGATCAACTTGAACTTCAAATCGAGGAGTCCTGATGGTCTCGCCCTTGCTTCCTGTGGTCTTCGTGATCTCCTTCAGGCCAAGCCTGCGATTTGTCCCCCACATGCCGGCCTGTTGGATCTGATTTAATCGGCATCCGATGAAGTAGACTTTTGATTCAATAATTCCTGCTGGGTCTCTTACTCTGTTGACCGCCTGCCAGGTTGCTGAATCGACTGCTTGCGACCTTAGAGACCTTGAGTTAATCCATCTCTCTTCAGGGTCTTTGCCCCATGCCAGAGCATCGCAAGCATTAGCTGGAATCTCTGCCATTCCAACAGTGATGCAGATCCTCTCTGATCGTTCAACCCCTAGGCTGTGGTCGCTTCTGTAGTAGTCTATGAAAATGTCTTTGAGCCCTAGCTTAGCTATCTCCTGCGTTAGTATCGCCGCTTTGCGGCTATTTGGCGCCAGCAGATAGATAGGCTGTTTTTCGCGTTCGTCTATGGCCTTGATTGTCTGCAGGATGTCATGAAGCCTTTCATAGAAATTCCTTGAATTAAGCTTCCAGCTATCCGGAATAAGGGTTAGCTTCTTCGTGGCGCCTCTGAGGTCCGGGAATATCGCAGGCACTACCTCTTTTCCGCTCAGCTCTGTGAAGAATCCGGCCCGGGGTTCAAAGAGAGTTCCTGAAACGTAAATGTGCTTTGCTGAAGGCACTTGGCTTGTAAGGAACTCCTGCAATGCCCTATACTGCCGTATCTGACCAGCGCTTATGTAGACCGCGCCGCTTTCGCCTTCATCCTCGGAGATATAGCCAACTCCTGCGGCAGTCGTACTCAGGATGGTTATTATATCTCTGAGTTTTATTATTTCTTCATCAAGCATTTGATGCTTGACCGCCGCTTTTCGAAGTTGGGACCACGCTTTCTTCAAGTCCTTCCAGGCCAAAGGCTGTGCAATGAAAACCGTTTTTGCTAGGTGCTGGCTAGCATGGCCCTGCTCAGCCCTCTCCATAAGTTCCTGGATGATCTTTATATGTCCCTGGCAGAACTCAAGCCATCTCTCATAGACTCTGCCCAGGACAGCATAATCCTTAGGGATCTTCAGGGATGCAAAGGCTCTCACACTGACTGCTGAAGGCAGAGAGAGCATATGGGCCTCATCCAAAAGAGACACATCGGCCCTAGAGATCTTCGTCAGGATTTCTTTTGCGGTCTTCCCTTTGCTCAGCATAAGGGCCTCAAGCTTCGGATAGGTCAACGCCATAAGCCTGGGGTCCTTTGCCCTGAGGATCTCCCGTACTTCGCATTCCCCAGACTCCTGGCATTTATCACAGTTGGGGAGCGTCAAAGGCAGCTGCGCCAAAATGGGGGTCTTCCTGACATCGGGCTCGATTAATGGGCACTCGCTATTGCCAGGGATTCGCACTGCGCCGCTTGAAGCCTTGGATACTGTTTCCTTCAGTATCCGGCGAGTTGGGGCAACTATAAGAAGCCGCCAGCCTCTTTTCTCACAGGCATAGATACATGACGTAGTGCATCCAGCCCTGACAGGCTTTGAAACCGCACAAGAACCTTTCTCAATGATCTCCTCTGCAGCTCGGACTAGATCCTTATTGCGGGAGAGATCGGTTAGTCTCTCCTGTCTCAAAGCTGCCCACCTTCAGGTGTTTGACAATTGAAAATACCGGCCTTCTTTGCCTTTCGAATCTGCTTCCTGACCCATCGCTTCCACGAATCAACCGGCCTGTGGTCCACGCATCGGTAGCACTTAACCTGCCCCAGTGCCTTGCAGGATTCAAAAGCAGGACATTCAGGGATTTGAACATCCAGGGAGGGCATTTTAACCCAGCTTCGCTTTGGCTTTGCGAAGTCAGACTTTGATAAAATCTCGCTTAAGTCATCGTCTGCAATCGGATACGGTCGGCCTTCTTCGTCGAAGGTCCGAGAAAAGGATAAATCTTTATACCGGATACAACCATTACTCATATTGTACACCTTGCAGTAAATGTGCCTACTGTGAGCTGTGCTGTGGAACGTGCTAGACCGCTATGGAATGTTGGTAGCATTTCATAGCTATCACTTTTATATAACTCTAAAACTAGCATCTGCAGACCCCCTCGAAGAACAAACTAGGATTTTCATGAACGACACGGAGGGAATAACGCAACAGAAAACGGACAAGAACGCTTTGTGATATCGATAATTTTTCGGCTGCCTCATCCATCAACGCTTTGTCCTCTGTGCTTAGCCTTACACTCATTGGTTCTGGCAATTTCTTTGGCATTTTTTTTCCTTCCTACTCCCTTCATGGCTATCACCCCTTTTGCCAGGTCCCCGTAGCACCTTTCCGAATCGCCCGGTCTGACAGTCCAAGCACATTCTCATACGGCGCTCGAAATGTAATTAGATGTGTGTACTTAAATACTTATCTATGCATGAGCAAACGACTAAAAGAGGCTCCGCTATTATCGTCTATTGACTACAACCGCATATCAGCGGCGCAGTTCGATTTTAAAAATTGAGATCTGAGAGGTACCCTATCGATCCACTATAAGAACTTAATGCCAAGGTGTGAAAGATATTTTAGGGAGAATACCAAAAAAGAGATTGAAGGATAGAGGCCTGTCTCCATCTCTTGACCACAGCACGCCGTACTCCTGCAGCCTTTCGCTTGCGGTGTCTGGCTATTCTGGAATGAGCCATTCAATCCTCATCCTGAGCTTTGGCCATTGCCAGAAGCACCCTATCCAGCGCGATCCGGTTCTCCTCGAGCTGTTCCAACAGATCCATACGCTTATTTCTCAGCTCGTCGTACTCTGCTGCCAGCGTATCACAGATTTCATTGGAGGCCATCTCAAGCCACCTCCTCAGGCTCAAAGCTGGTCTTGTAACCTTCGGCCTCCATCTCCTGCAGGAGGCTCTTAGGCCGGGCTTCCTCCGGCGCTACAGGCCCATTGTGGCCATGCCATTTCCCTGTAGGTCTGATGCTATCCACAGGCCTGGCAAGCCTCTTCGCGCCCTTCTCCTTTGCCAGCTCTGCGTCCACTTCGGCCTCGCGAGCCTGAGTGGGCTTAGGCTGTGGGAAATATTTCCTAGAATGCTTGCATGGGCTCCCAGGACGATATGTGGCAGAAGGGCAGCTACATGCTTTTTCTGTGGTCACATAATAGCAGTCCTTTTTGTTGGACAGGACTAACTTCGCGGTGCCTAAATCCAGGACACCGGCCTCAATGGGCTTGTTCAGATATGCTGCTAGGGCTTTGACGGATTCCACTGTTTGCGTTTTAGGGCTTTCCATTTCAAAGATTGTCTTTCCAGCCATTTCAGTTTCACCGAACATTACCTTGTTTTTTACCTGTATAAGTGTTTCGGTGTATCTACACGCAAATACAGAAATGTATTTAAGCCTAGACAGTCTTGTATATAAACATGGCAAAGGATGAACGCGAAGAAAAAACAAGGATGAACGTGGGCCTGGATCCAGAAGTAGCGCAGGCCTTGAAGGAGTATTGCGTTAAGACCACTGGCGGAATAAAGAAGCTCAGTACATTGGTGAATGATGCCGTTAAGATGTACCTAGAATCAAAGGACGTTAAGATTGAGAGCGGAGACAATGCCCCGCCCACCGCTTAGTGGTGAAACTGAAACGGCAAGTATCCTTGATAATAACAGGATATAGCCTTTGCCAGGGCATAGCTTTAATAATAATTTCCAATAATCACAGTCAATAATAGTAATTAAAAAACTGATTCCTGCCAGGTGCTGAGAACACCTGAACAGGATTCCCGAGAAGGGAGATGTTACCTTATGTCAAATGTAGCCACAGCTAGCATAAATACCTTTGGGAGCGAGTCACCCAAGGCCGATTTTGTACCGCTATTCAGGACTGCATTAGAACTCGCCAGAGATGAACCAGAATTAGAGCTCGAAGAGAATCAACATCTCGATCCTAAAAAAATTTTCGAACTCCTAGAGCAAATCTCTGTGGACATCCTAGCACCCATCCTGGAGCATGAAGCCATTGATAAGGAATCGCGAGAGATCTCCAGGGATCTAAGGGCTGTGCCGGATGAGCTGAGATCTTACCTAAACAAGGGTACAAAGGACTATTTCGAAGCCATTGAGGAGTTGACCCCTTTAATAGATGCAGCCAAAGCCAAACTATTAGAGGGACGTAAGCCCAGCGCAGCCGAGACGAAAGAGGATCATAGAGCTAAACTACTCCTTGAGAAGCTTCCACTATGGAAGATGATCAGGATAGCCAAGGCCATTGATATCATTGATGGCGATGAAGGCAAAAAACCATCTTATGCGATGGCGCGCAGAGCCATGAAGAGAGCAGCCGAGATATCGCCTAATGCTGTTTTTATCAATGGATGTAACGATGGATTAGGATCAGTACTGAAGGAGGCTGCTGATAACAATTGTGTCGCCTGGTACGTGTGATCAAGTTGATCACATGCCAGGTATTACAGTTTTCTGCTAAATTTGACCTCTAAGGCTCTGAGTAGCTACTTTGAGAAGAGAAAACTTCTCAATTTTATCATGATTTTTATCATCTTTATTTGATAGTATCATAATTATTTGATTAATTTTTGATTAATTTTTGTATTATTAGATTGAGCAGAAGGAGGCACTAGGCATACATGGGATGTGATCAAGTTGATCACAGATAAAACAACATATTAATATTCAATTAATTTTTTTAAATATGTATTTAAAAATCCAAATCTACTTCTTTGTATGAAATATATATCATTCTGTTTGATTCTAGGCTCATGTATCCTTACGTGGATGATTTTTAAGCTCTTTCCTGCAATTCCTGATGCTTCTAATGTGATTACTGTATTTGCAGGGGTATTGGGATCGATCTTGGTTATTATCCAGCTTCATGAGCATTTCAATAAGGTAAGCGGTTAACTGAATAGTTTCGCCCTAGGCCAAAAACTTATAGCCTCCTATTTACAATCCCTAAATTAGTTTAGGACGGTAAAAAGAATGAGCACGATACTTGTTTCGTATGATCTCAACAAACCAGGAAAAGACTATCCAAAGCTATGGGAGCATTTAAGATCTTACAATGCCTATGCAAAGCCGTTAGAATCCGTTTGGCTTGTTAAAACTAACTTAACTGCTCTCCAAGTTTGCGATGCTGCAAAAAAATATGTAGACCAAAATGACAAGATCTTCACAATAGATGTAACAAGCAGAAATGCTGCATGGATAAATCTCTCGAAAGAAAACAGCGATTGGATTAAAGAATATCTATAAATTTGGAGATCATGAAAAAATACCTGATCTGGCTCAAGCCTGATTTCCCCATTTCTATCTTATTCATACTTTCTTTTATGTAAAAATCGTTTTCTGTTATTGATTTCCGGCCAAACTACTTATTCTTACCCGTAGGATGTCTATCTATGGCAGGAGTCTTCGAGCTGATAAAGGGGCCTCAAAGGCGGTTGGTAGGGCGTCATGGCGTGGTTCAGCGAGTAGATCCCAGTGCCTTGGAGCTGCAGGCAGCTATGGAGATCCTGGCAGAGGTCTTCAAGGTTCGGCTCTCTGATGTGGATGAGATGATCCAGAACCGCTTTGAAACCGAAGGCTCAAAAGAAGATGTTTTGTGGCCGCGAGAGTTCTGGCTTGAAGAGTGAGCTTTTCATTTCCAGAACTTCCACCAGTGTTTAGCCTTCACCTCTTCCTGGCTTGGTGGCAGCGCAGGTGTGATCTTCTCAGAGAGCTGCGCTATATGGCCACGTAGAAATGAGATCTCATCGTCTTTCAACCGAAGGGTGTCTTTGTAATGCTCCAAGTCGCGACGCAGGACTGTGGCCTCTTCTGATGCTTGATCTTTCTCAGATCTGGCCTGCTCTATCTCTGATCTTAGCTGATCTTCTCGCGATCTTGCCGCCTCTAGGTCGCGTTTATGCTGGTTAAGCTCGCTTCTTATTTGATTGATCTCTCTCCATCGTTGATCGCTCTCCGATCTGGCCTGATCGCGATCTTTTATAGCCTGATCAAGCTCAGATCTATCCTGATGTAGGTAGAGATCAACAGCCTCTAGCACCAATTGCTTCTTTGTGATCCCCTTCTCGATCGCGGCCCGTTCCATCTCGGATAGGGTGAGATCGTCCGGTTCAGCATAGATCCTCAAGAGAGATCCCCTCAGATCTGTAAGATAACGGGCTGATCGGATAAAGATCTATCTAAGGGTTGATGTGGCGATGATAGCTTGATCTTATGGATCTTATGGGGATCTGCTATCCTTTCGGCCTGAGATCGTGACTTAAATTGTATTTATGCCCTCACCTATTTTATCTCAGGATTACTCCGATACGGCCTAATTTATCGGCTAGTTCAATAACATCTTCCTGGATAACCTCTACTGAAACAAGCCCCTTCTTGATTAACATGCCTCCATTATCCAGGCGGACAACCATCACATCTGAACTTCCCATTCGAACGCTATTTATATTGTTTCTTTCAAGAAGATATTGAATAGCGCCTGAAAGAAAATCTGCGATCCTAGGGGCATTATCACCCTCGAACATCACTACTTTATTTTCGATAACATCCTCGTTTTCATCGAGATATGCAATTTTAAACCACAAAAAGTTAGTATCGAGATATATCGTACGGCCTTCCGTTCTAAGCTCTTCTTCCACCGAAGTGATAACATGCAAAGACCCATGGCCTATCTGCTTAACTTCTTCTCTTGGTTTATCCATTAAAACCATCTCAGAGAGTGATTATTATAGTGTCGTATATAAACTCTGGTGAGTCATAGAACTTTTAACTTCCTAAAAATTAGAACTTTGCTAGTAAAATTCTGGTTTTAGACTGTTTGCGGCTATCGGTGTAAATAACGCTTCAAATCGGGTGACATTACCGCCCACAGCTCAGGGAATTCATATTCAATATTCCCGAGTATCTTTGGCGCCTCTTTGTATGCAGGATCATGGCGGTCTACGTATAATAATATAATATTATCTTCAACAATCATAAATACTATAACAAAATTGCCGGCAACGTGCGCGCCGCGTGTATATTTTAGATTGCCTGTTTTGGGTTTGCCTATTGTTGTGGGGTTTGCTACGATCTGTTTGATTTTCTCGTCTATTTTCGGTTGTAATGATTTATTCTTATTTATTATATCTCTGTATTTTTCTCTAAACTCTATAGTCCGTCTAATTTTATAAGGCATAGATAAGAGGATTACTCAGGGCTGTGGAGGTCGGCCAGAAGATCGTCTACGTTATCGAAGGTCTCCACTAAGCCCGCATTATACTGCTTCATGCTGCGGACCAGGCCAGCCTTAAACTCGGCCAGCTCGGCCTCTTCCTTAGTGATGCCCGACATCATAATTATGCTCTCTTCTCCGACGATATCAGCTGCCATCCCTATGCCCTCCATCCTGGCGCTGCAATTGGGATGGAATGCTTAGTATATATAAAACACGGGAAGAGTTTATATCTCTGACGCTCTGCAAAAAATTGCTAAGGTTATTCCTATCTCTCAGAGCTTTAATATGTTCCTGTATATCCCTGGCCTCCGACTACCGGTTCGGTTGGTGGTTCCCAGGATTCTACCGGTGTAGCATCCTTCTTTATGGCGTTTGTTACTGCTCTATAGCTCTCTAAGCCATCAGCCAGGGCTTTTAAGGCCTCGCCTGCAGACTTTACGTTAATAAGTTCATTGCCTGTATTGTTGGAACGACCGCCTGATTCCAGGGCAGTTTCTATACGATCTAAGTAGAGGTTAGCGATTTTGATAACCTTCTCATCCATAGCATCTATCTGCTCATTTAACTTTTCATGCATGTGTCTCAATCTCCTGTTATAGCATAAATACCCTAAACTCTTCAGCTCCAGATAAGCCAGGGGCAGCCAAGACCTTTTTTATAGGATATTCTGTAGTTGTGCCATACTTCCTGATAACGTCATTTACCACATAGGCCGCCTTGGCTATCACTTTTGCATTGCTCTGAGTCCATGAGCCGGTAGAGTTCACATAACCAATCTGGGTGTCTTCCCACCTGCAGGCAAAGTCCTCGTACGTGACCTGGTAAATGTCTGATCCGCTGGTGCTGATGCATGTGACCAGTACATTACAATCGAGCCCGCTGGTGGTTATTGTAGGCAAGGCCGTTAGGCTAGTTGTGGTGGTCTTCCTTGCGGCCACAGTGAATGTTAAGGTCTCTGTCCCGTTTACCGTGACTGTCCCGGCGCAATCGCTATGCTCACCAGAAGCCGAGAGAGTCACAGCAAGCCTGAAGGTCTGTGCTGGCGCTGAACCAGTTAAAACCAATGTGGCCGCGCTCAGGCCATTGTAGAGAGTCCAAAGGGTTGATATCTTCTTTTGCGCTGCCTGGTTCAGATAGTCATCAATCATACGATCGGCACTCCTGCAGCCAGGAAGGGCTTTAGGATCTGTCTGGCCACAAAGGAAGTTAGCCGGGGAACCTCTGAAGGCGTGGCAAAAGTCTCTGAGAGCTCCGATATCCTGAAGGATGTTACCCCTTCATTCTGAAGCTTCCGCCTATTGGAATTGCCAGAGGTTAAGAGCTCTAAGCACTCTTCACAGCAGGCATCTTTGACCAGCTGGGGGACAGAGCCATCTTCCTCTGCCAGGTAATACCCGCCTCTTGGATAGGGGATATACCTGGGAAATGCGTTTGCCTGGTCAGGATCGTACTTTCGGCCTTTGAAAGGTAGGCCGTTTATGGCCTGGGTTGCCATCCTTATGGCGCTGGCCTGGTCTGCAGGGTCGGCATTAGTCCAAGCAGAGGAGTAAAGGCGAGTTTCAAAATAGGTATCTCCTTCTTCGACTGTTATATAATCAGTCGTATAAATCACCTCTTAAAAAGGGATGATTGCCCTAGGGCAATCTGATCGCTATGATCTGGCCACGGGTTGCGTTTGTGTCAACGTAAAGCCGGCCATTGGACTGCTTGAACCTGGAGCTTTCAAAGGGTCCGAGAACATAGGTCTTATTGACCGCCAGGGTAAAGGTAGCATTCCCGAGATCCGATCTCCAGAAGGATCCCTTTTCAACAGTCAGGTTGATCCCGTTGGCGCTGGCTGCTGTGGTGTTTACCAGCAGTATTTGCTTTCCATCCACAGTATAGTTCAGATAGTGGCCTGTGGTGCTGCTCAGGGCTTCCCATGCATTA
>Ga0074198_1001477_pt1 | contig 15378 bp, 17 predicted proteins | sample EPASupsiteSAE323_FD_64527 | JGI IMG/M metagenome (GOLD analysis project Ga0074198, IMG submission 64527) | Bioremediated contaminated groundwater from EPA Superfund site, New Mexico - Sample SAE3-23 | ecosystem: Environmental > Aquatic > Deep subsurface > Groundwater > Contaminated ...
TGCTCTGGCCCAGTAGTCTTGACTGACATCGCTGAACGCGGTATTGGCGTCGGGGTCTATCGCCAGTCCGGCGGCTTTTACCATGATGGTGGCGGCCTGGGCTCTGCTTAATCCTTCATGGGGATGAAAGGTGCCGTCGGGATAGCCGGATATTATTCCTCTATTGTTTAGAAAGTTTATGTATACGGCGTTGGCATCATTCGACGGAACATCGGAATACCGGGAGGTAAAGGCAGTCGCAGCCGTGCTGCTGTCTGCGGCCTGTGTCGGATTGGTTATTATTAGGAGGCTGCTGCTCCATATGAATACGAATATGAGTACATACCAGGGTAGTTTTTTTATGCGCCAGGGGTTCATTTTATCACGCCTTTCTATGTATCAGCCATACTTACGCTACGACTTATTATCGGACGCCGCTCTTGGCAAATCTCGCTACTACTATTTACTTAAATATATCCAAATTAGTAGGAAGTATTTGGCATGATTATAGCATAAATGGGGTTAGACTGGATAAAAAATTATTGACCGCAACATAGGACGGTGTCTTGCTTGAACAGTTACCAGTCGAAAATTGTCCACCGTCAGGGCGATCTTTTTCGTCGGCACGCAGAAAAGGACACTTAAGAATACTCCCAGTGCCCTATGGATCATGGTTATCGGAGAGCTCCTGCTCTGGTTGTAGGGATTCGCCTACGCATATTCTACCCGCTGCTTTCTCTCCACAGAAAATCACCTCCCGCTACCAATCGTAACAGGAGGCAATCTCAACCTCAATAACTTAACAACTTAAGTGCCTGGCACCATCAACTCCAGCCTTACTCCGTTTCCCTGTTTAACAATCACCTGGCCAAAAGAATTAGCAACAGCATGCCAATCTGTCAGGTCAACCATGAAGGGAAGATCGGATTCCGCAAAATCATCCTTCAGAGCCTCCATGCGATGCCAGTCAATAGGTTCCTGCCCGATGAGCAGTATATCAAGATCGGAATAACGGCCCGCCCGGCCTGTCACCCGGGAGCCGAAAACCCTGATTTCGCAATCTGGAACATGAACCGTTAAAATACGTTTTACTATTTCCAGATATTTTTTTTCGATGTCAATCATTTTGTGCCCTCAGACTCTCCAACAGGTAACGTGCATCGCGCGTGAATGATTCTACCTGGGCATAAATGGCCTCGGCATCTTTTTCGTTATATGTATGGGCCGATAAATTGCGCGCTTCCCCATAGACAAACCAGGGCAGGGGATCGTCAATTAGTTCGCATCGTGCTGCCAGGCGAAATAAATCTTTGCGGTTCCTGGGGTGGTCCGCTTCCTCGGGAGAGCGATTCTGCCTAATCCAACGTTGCATGAACTTCCAACACAACTCGTAAACAATCTCGAAATGTTGAATAACACCGGCTCGAATGGCATTGCGGGTAATATCGTCCTGTGCAGCCATGAAAACTTGATCCCGAGACCTCTCTGCGACTTGTTCCAACTGGAGAAGTGCTTTTTCAAAATTTGACAGATCAAGCGTCATGTTTATCTCCCCTTTCCTGCCATCATATTTTGCTGCGCAATTTCCAGGTTCCCTTTGAATTAAACTATGTTAAGTCAATTATATCATCCAGCCAATTACCCAGCAATTAACATGTTCCTCTATATATAAACCACTGCCTTGATATTTTTGCGACCTATAATCAAAAGGCCCCCCCGGAGAACTGTGTCTCCTGATGAGCCTCTCGTTAGGATTCTATTAATTTAACAACTTATGTGCCCGGCACCGTTAGTATTTTAGATAGCCTATCTATACAACGTATAGTATAATATTTACAGGAAGGCGGGTGATGGTGATGAGCCTGGAAACCCGGATAAGCGGACATAATAAAGATATCATCATGAAAGCTACCGCCGAAATGTTCAAGGATAGGACACTGGAGATGTTGGGGCTTAAAACAGCCCGGATAGTCGACGTTATGCCGACCGTCCTGCCGGTAGTCGAGGCCGCTGAGAAACGGGTTGATTTCGTATTTCTGCTGGAAGACGAGACGCTGTTGCATCTTGAATTCCAGACTACGGTGCCGGAGGAACTGCTGAGGCGGGTGGCCTTCTACGGAGCCAGGATAGTGGAGAGACACAACCGGGATGTCAATACGGCCATAATCTACTCGGGCAGGGTAGATAACGCGCCCGACCTGCTGCAGAAGGGCTCCCTGACCTACAGAGTGACCAATGTCTATTTGAAGACCATGGACGGTGACGCTGAATATGATAGGATGAAAGCCAAGAACGAGGGAGGGGAAGCATTAGATGAAGCGGACCTGCAGAAGCTGATATTCCTGCCCCTGATGAAGAGCAAGAAGCCGGAAGCCGAGATGGCCATACAGGCCGCCGAGCTGGCCAAGGCCAGCAAAAACAAACATACCAGTTTTGCGATAGGAGCCATAGTGGCCATAACAGACAAATTTCTGCCCGAAGGATACAAGAAAAGACTACTGGAGGTGTTACGCATGACTCAGATAGAACAATGGCTGAGAGAAGAAGGCCGGGAAGAAGGCCTGAAAGAAGGCAGGCTGGAAGGCAAGCTGGAAGACGCCAGGAATGCACTTAGAAAAGGATTCTCACCGGAAGACATCGCAGAGATAACCGCCCTGCCTCTGGAGACCATTCTGAAACTGAAAGCCGAACTCCTCAGTTAAAGCAAGCAACCAGCCTGAATACAAAGGTTCCTCTGAAATTACCGATTTCCAGGGGAGCCTTTCTTTGCGTTTAGACCAATTGATAATAAATTTTGCCGCTCCTTCCAGACATCCTACGGTTGATTTCCCACTACTATCCACTTCGACCTTGAATAACGTACCTGCTTTACAACTCCAGGTTATTACCCGGCAGAAATATTTTTTATAACCCCGCATTTTATATTCACCGCCTTCTCCTCAAAAAAAAACCTCCCGCTACCAATAGTAACAGGAGGCAATCTCAACCTCAATAACTTAACAACTTAAGTGCCTGGCACCTGCTTACATAAGTTAACCGCCTTATAAGTTAAACGCCTGACGTCTCCCGTTTTTTGAATTGACAATTTGTTAAACCCTGCCTATAATTTGGTCTAAGTAATAAGTAAGGAAACTAGGAACCAAACTTCCTTACGAGAAGAGAATACTTCTTATGAAAGGCGCATATGCTTATGTTAGAAACGAGAATTAAACAGGAGAATACACCTATGGAAAAACGTCGTATCCATATTTCTTCAAAACGACAGATTACCATCCCAGTTAAGTACTATGAATCTTTGGGCTTATCAAAAGAACTCGACTGCATTTTTTCAAATGGGATGCTAATTCTTACTCCTGTAAAAAAAGAGGACCCTGCCTTTGCAGAAGAAATACTTGCAGATTTGATCAGCCAAGGCTATACGGGTGAAAAATTGCTCTCTGAGTTTAAAAAGATTAATCTCCAAGTCCGTCCTGCTATAGAAAAAATCATCGAAGAAGCCGATGCCCTTGCAAAAGCTGCCTCGGAGAACTATGTCGATCCAACAGATGATATCTTTGGAATAGATGATGAAACGGAGGCTTAATCATGCTTCCAGTTATCTACACTTCTATAGCAGAAAAATACTTTAAGAAACTCAAAGATAAGACCCTAAAGAATGCTTTCAAAAACGCTATTTTAAGCATTCGAGAAAATCCTGATATTGGTGAGACTAAAACCGGGGACTTAAAAGGTCTTTATAGTCTTGACATTTACTATAATAGAACAAATTACGAACTCGCCTACCGTATTTCACAATTAGAAAACGGTGACATGGTTGTCATTATTATGGCAGGAACCAGAGAAAACTTTTATAAGGAGTTAAGGCGATACTTGAAATAAGAGTGTCGTTTTTTTGCTCTCCCCTTTCGGAAAATTGTCTACCGCTAGTAGGATTAATAATCCAGCCTACAATACCAGGGACAATAAGTTAACGATTAATAAGTTAACCGCCTGACGTCTCCCGTCTTTGATATTTTTGCGACCTATAATCAAAAGGCCCCCCCCGGAGAACTGTGTCTCCTGATGAGCCTCTCGTTAGGATTCTATTAATTTAACAACTTATGTGCCCGGCACCGTTAGTATTTTAGATAGCCTATCTATACAACGTATAGTATAATATTTACAGGAAGGCGGGTGATGGTGATGAGCCTGGAAACCCGGATAAGCGGACATAATAAAGATATCATCATGAAAGCTACCGCCGAAATGTTCAAGGATAGGACACTGGAGATGTTGGGGCTTAAAACAGCCCGGATAGTCGACGTTATGCCGACCGTCCTGCCGGTAGTCGAGGCCGCTGAGAAACGGGTTGATTTCGTATTTCTGCTGGAAGACGAGACGCTGTTGCATCTTGAATTCCAGACTACGGTGCCGGAGGAACTGCTGAGGCGGGTGGCCTTCTACGGAGCCAGGATAGTGGAGAGACACAACCGGGATGTCAATACGGCCATAATCTACTCGGGCAGGGTAGATAACGCGCCCGACCTGCTGCAGAAGGGCTCCCTGACCTACAGAGTGACCAATGTCTATTTGAAGACCATGGACGGTGACGCTGAATATGATAGGATGAAAGCCAAGAACGAGGGAGGGGAAGCATTAGATGAAGCGGACCTGCAGAAGCTGATATTCCTGCCCCTGATGAAGAGCAAGAAGCCGGAAGCCGAGATGGCCATACAGGCCGCCGAGCTGGCCAAGGCCAGCAAAAACAAACATACCAGTTTTGCGATAGGAGCCATAGTGGCCATAACAGACAAATTTCTGCCCGAAGGATACAAGAAAAGACTACTGGAGGTGTTACGCATGACTCAGATAGAACAATGGCTGAGAGAAGAAGGCCGGGAAGAAGGCCTGAAAGAAGGCAGGCTGGAAGGCAAGCTGGAAGACGCCAGGAATGCACTTAGAAAAGGATTCTCACCGGAAGACATCGCAGAGATAACCGCCCTGCCTCTGGAGACCATTCTGAAACTGAAAGCCGAACTCCTCAGTTAAAGCAAGCAACCAGCCTGAATACAAAGGTTCCTCTGAAATTACCGATTTCCAGGGGAGCCTTTCTTTGCGTTTAGACCAATTGATAATAAATCTTGCCGCTCCTTCCAGACATCCTACGGTTGATTTCCCACTACTATCCACTTCGACCTTGAATAACGTACCTGCTTTACAACTCCAGGTTATTACCCGGCAGAAATATTTTTTATCACCCCGCATTTTATATTCACCGTCTTCTCCTCAAAAAAAACCTCCCGCTACCAATCGTAACAGGAGGCATTCTCAATCCCAATAATAACTTAACAACTTAAGTGCCTGGCACCAAATTAACACAAATCGTAAACAATCTTGAAATGTTGTATAACACCAGCTCGGATGGCATTACGGGTAATATCATCCTGTGCAGCCATGAAGGCTTGATCCCAAGACCTCTCTGCTACTTGTTCCAACTGCAGAAGTGCTTTTTCCAAATTTGACAGATCAAGCGTCAAGTATATCACCCCTTAGTTTACTAAATCATTAGAACTTAGAAAATCCCCGGGCGAGCCTACCTTAAATGGTATCTCAGCTTTATTCAAATCAAGGAAATGTTTGTCCAGACTAATTAACCAATCCACCCGAGCTGTAAGCGCAGAAGCCAGTATAATGGCGTCATTATCGTTAATCAGACTCAATGCCTTCTCCATGCTTTCCTGCCCGGGTTCAATCATCACAAATGGCAAGGAACGAAATAACTGGTAATAATGAGGCAGGTATTGGGGCATTTTCTTTTCCATATTACGCGTAACTTCCCTTACCACCTGCTCTGAAATAACCGGAACCAGTACCCTCAATTCCGCCAGGTTGAGTATTTCCCGCGAGCCCCCTTTAGATGAAGCCAGTCCGGCAATTATTACGCTGCTATCAAGAAATATCCGGATCGGTTTCATATTCATGGCTCCCCTCACGCAAACCCCATAGCAGTTCTTCCAGATTCATGCCAGCCGCTTTCATACCATATTCAACCTGACGGGCCAGTTCATTAACTACAGTATTCTCGGGAATAACCATTATTGCTCCACCGATTTCAAAAACTCGCAAGATAGAATTCTCTTCAATCCCCAGCCGCTGCCGGAATTCTGCCGGGATGGTAAACTGCCCTCTCTCCCTCATCCGAACCTTCTTGCTTTTAGGCACTTTGGACATAAACAAGGACCCTCTTTCCAATATTCACATTTCTGATTTCAGAATATATCATTTTATTACACCGGTCAAGAAGATTTCCACCCGCTGCCTTCTCCCCACAAAAAATCGCCTCCCGCTATCAATCGCAACGGGAGGCAATCTCAATCTCAATAATAACTTAACAACTTAAGCGTCTGGTACTAGCAGCCCCTTGGTTTGTTATTTCAATAAGTTAACCAATAAGTATAAGTTAACCGCCTGACGTCTCTCTCCGTCCTGGAACCATCACATTCATCAAACTGTTGCCAGCACTTGAAACTTGATATTACCAGGTTCACTACCTTTTTTAGAAGCATCCAGAATCTCTAATGCCACTAGATTTCCTTCCTGGTCATAGTCAAGAATCATACCCGGCTTTTCTTCATCACTCTCAAAGACTGTTCTATCTAATAAGATGATGCTCAGGCTGTCAGTTCGAGGATCATATTTCACTTTCATAAACCTTCCCTTCAGTACTTAGATACTTTACTGCTTCGGTATACAGTTACTACTTCCGGAGGTTTGCGCTCCATATCAACAAAGACCCTTATCACAAAAATATGCTCCGGTTCATCCATGGAAAGGTGCCCCCATTCTCCACAGAAAATCACCTCCCGTTACTAATTGTAACAGGAGGCAATCCCATCCTCAATAACTTAACAACTTAGTGCCTGGCACCATCACCTATCATCTATTCAACTCCCGTTTAATATCATCAATAGTAATATCCTTTAATAGTTCTTTTCGTTCCTTCGTATAGTCTCCTTCTCCAGGATCATATTGACGCAGAAAATATGCCATGCCAACTGGGCCAAGTCCCTTGGCCAGAGATTCAAATCCAACTCGCCTTATTATATTGGGATCCTTAGTCATTATATTCATTGCTTGTCACCTCCATTAGCCATTTTACTGGATTATCCATTCTAACCTTAATACCTTTGATTTTTTTGACTCTCTTGATTAAATTATCATCTGTAGATAAAATTATATCTGCTCCCAGTTCTTCAGCACACGCAATATGCAAACTGTCAAAAAGATCTATTCCTAAACGCTGGTATTCTCCCGATCTCAATTGAATATCTTCATTAAAATTCACCTTGTTATTCGCTATATCCGCAAGTATTGAAGCCTTCTGCTTTTTATATGGATTCTGTGTCCTGCGTAACTCAATATCAATAATGTCACTACCCATAAGACTCCAATCTCCTTTTTTTGACAATTGAATAATATTGTCATTATTGCCTCTGCTTCCAGCCTAATTCTATCCTGGCTCTGGTCATCAAATGGTCGGTTGAAACAACACACATCCATATATATTTAATATCTGCTAACCCAATTATATCAATCAGCCAATTACCCAGCAATTAACATATCCCTAAATATTTAGACCACTACCCTGATATATTTGTCCTCAATAATCAAAGGACTCCTCTGGAGAACTGCGTCTCCTGAGGAGCCTCTCGTTAACATTCTATAGAACTAAACAACTTAAGTGCCTCGCCATCATTAGGCTCACGCTCAGCTCAATAAGTCAATAACTCCGGTGCCTGGCACCACCTATCCCTACCTATCCCTCTAATTCCATTCAATCTCTAAATGGTTAACAATCTCTTTATTGGCTATCTCCTTTTCTGCCTTGATTAGTCTCTCTCTTTCAGATGGCGTTAGTTTAGTAAAATCACTATCCCAGGCTAAAACCATTCTTTTAATAAATTCAAACGCCAATTTCTGCTCCGACTCAGGCAGCATATCAATCATGTCAACAATCTGCTTGGATATTACGGACATATTATCGTCTCCTTTACTTGTAAATGTCCCCACGAGATCCTATATCCTTTATCATCAATACTTGCTCTCCGTCAATGTTAGCATACTCATATATTACGCGATATTTTCCTATTCTCAAGCGATATATTAAGGGATTAGAGCCATGCATCTGTTTAGTATCTCCTTTGGGTGGCACCTCAAGTAATCCCTCTATGCCACTTTTTATTCTTTGTTTCACGTCCTTGTCAAGATTACCTATGGCTTTAACGGCAATTCGAGAATATACAATTTGCAGGTTCCTCACTTCCCTTCATCATATATGATATGGTACCTGCACCATTTAACCCTCCCAGCCAATTACGCTTGATAAATTAATGGTCTATAGAGAGGTGGCGGTACTAGAATACTAGCAGCTTTTGCCGCGCTAATCCACGCTTCTTTGGCCTTTTGAACCTCATCCAGTGCTATAGCGGGAGTCTGACCAAATGCAGAACATCCGTTCAAGTCAGGAATATCAGCAATATAACCACCATCAAGCTCACTATAGAATATATTAATATGATAATCTATCATTAAGCATCCTCCTTAATCTGTAAATTATACTTCTCCACCAACTTTAAAAACTGCTTTATCTGATATGGCTTGATCTGTCCATTCACATTTTGAATGTTTACCAACTCTTTGATCTCAGGATTGATAAAAATATGATGACTTCCAGAAACTCGAGTCAGACAGAAGCTGTAGCTTTCTACCAATGTAGCCATATCGTTAAAACCTACGTTTTTGCTATTCTCCATTATCTTCTTTAATATTTTCCTGGGATTCAAGCATCTATCCTCCCTTAAATATTTATTAACCTAATTATATCATCCAGCCAATTACCCGGCAATTAACATATCCCTAAATATTTAGACCACTACCCTGATATATTTGTCCTCAATAATCAAAGGACTCCTCTGGAGAACTGCGTCTCCTGAGGAGCCTCGTTAACATTCTATAGAACTAAACAACTTAAGTGCCTCGCCATCATTAGGCTCACGCTCAACTCAATAAGTCAATAACTCCGGTGCCTGGCACCACCTATCCTGGCTTCAAGGCATGATTCGATTTCTATGCTTCTTAGTGCTGAAGAACTCCAGCAGCGGTATCCCGAGTGGGTTGTTTCCGGCGTTTTGCTGGATGCAGCTCACGACGCGATGCCTATTTACCATTATTTCAATAAACGAAATATCCTTGCCCTCATTGATTTAAACAAACGACGTTTGGGACAGTCCAAATACAAAGATGATTTTACTATTTCTGAAACTGGCCTTCCTTTTTGTAAGAAAGGCCTCCCCATGAAGGATAGTGGTTATGATCATACCCGTGGTCGTCGTAAATACCGCTGTCCTTTGGTCAATAAGGGTGTTGTTACTTGCGATTCCCCTTGTTCTACCTCGCCATATGGCAGGTGCATTTACACCTATACCAAAGAGAATCTTCGCTTGTTCCCACCCATTGCTCGCAACAGCAATGAGTGGAAGAACGCCTACAAACGTAGGACCACCGTTGAACGTTCGAACAAGCGAGAAAAGGTTGACTATATGCTGGAAGCTGGCAGGCACCGCAGTACTAAATTATGGACCATTCGCATTTATGGCATTATGATGTGCCAGCACATAGATGCCTGGTTTAAGGAGAGTGATCTTAAACTTCAATCAACCCTTCTTACAGCTTAAAGCCTTTGTTTATCAAAGAGCTTACTTCCTAAAGTGTGGAGTCTGGAAATCACAGGTTTCCACCCTGATTTTTGCGTGCTCTTTTTTATCCAGTCACTCGTTTTCTATACTTAATCTGTTGTTTTCCATGGCATTTTGTCCCTTTTTTTACTTCTGTTGGTTCTTTGCCTCAGTTAATTCCGAGAGCCTATTATTTATTAACCTAATTATATCATCCAGCCAATTACCCGGCAATTAACATATCCCTAAATATTTAGACCACTACCCTGATATATTTGTCCTCAATAATCAAAGGACTCCTCTGGAGAACTGCGTCTCCTGAGGAGCCTCGTTAACATTCTATAGAACTAAACAACTTAAGTGCCTCGCCATCATTAGGCTCACGCTCAACTCAATAAGTCAATAACTCCGGTGCCTGGCACCACTATCCCCGTAACAGGAGGGCAATCTCCTTACCCAAACCTAACAAAGACCATGGAGATCAGATGATACCTCAATGGTTGTTGATTCAGCTCCGTCATCGCCTACAAATACAGCATAGATAGTCTTCCCTTCATAGCTTTCAGGAGTATCAAATATACAATGATAAATATTAGTGCCATAAACAAAACTTAAATCTTCCGTATCGAAACTGCCGTTATTAAACTGGGTGTCGTTTCTTATATCTTCAAACGATAGAGCTGCGGGGGTGTCTGTCACAGCATAATATATGGTGCCAGATTTCCCATATGTGTTTAGATCCAAAATACAACGATAATTACTACCAGTATAAATGATGCTAGCCTGGGAAATACTAATGACTGGTTGTTCAGCCAGAGGTAACGAAGCCACTTTTTCCGTATAGAAAATGACATTGCGATCATTAGCTGGTTCATTGGTAAAGGTGATCTCGCTACTTACCGAGTCGTTAATAGTATAACCCGGAATGCTCGATGTAAAAGCAGCGGCAATCTTGGCTGCGATTTGCGCAGCTGTATCCGACTCATCAACAGTCACACCCTGGCAGATATGATTGCAGCCATCGTCAAAGACCAGCTTAAAGTTCCCATTGTTGCCGTCATTTCCGCCTGTAGTAACGGTAAGTATATTGACTTCGCTCTGCGCTATAGAACCGGTTAGGACGCAGGTTCCGATTGAATCATCTATTCCTGTGGAATTGCCAGCCAACACGATTCCACTTATCCCGTTATTTCCTGAATTCTTTGCTGTTATTCGAACCACTAGGTTATTAGTGGCGGAATACCCTGTATTAAAATCATAGCTGTCATCCAAAGCACTACCGGCCAGTTCATCGACTATCGCTCCAGCAGCATAATACGCATCTATTTCGCTCAAAAGCGTTACAGTGATGGGATCAAGAGGTGACCCAGTAACCGGAGTAATTGTAATTGTCACATCATCACTCACAGTGGTAGTACCTGTAATGAGCAGTTCCCATGTCTCTTTAACTGCACTGCCAGGAGTGTCCTGCTCCATGGCAACGCCATCTAAAGGAATGGTCACCGTAGCCGAGCAGCTATCGATTACAATGTCCTCCGCTGGTTGATTGCCGGCCAAATCTTCAATATCATTATACGATATGGTAAAGTCACTGTTAATCTCTGCTTCTCCTTGATAATGTAAACAACCTTGGTCACCTTCGGCGCTTATATCCATATACAAATAATCCGTATCACCAGTAACCCACGTCCCTGGTGTACCCGTTTTATCTTTAATAGCATTCAGAATATTTATCCAACTCTGGTCGGTTAATTGTTCACTGGCAGTTAGAATAAGACCATCATCATAGTCTATCGAATCCTGACCATTAATAATAATATTAGTAGAAGATGAATAATCAAAATTATCGGATTCCATTGTTATATCTTCTTGTATTTGTTGCCCAGAACTATCACATGAAACTTCATAATTTTCATAGTCGCCTGAAGATTTAAACCCAAGCTTAATGGGTCTGATAAAATAATCACCATTAGAAGGCACCAACAGCGAATATTCTCCATCGTTATTAGTAACTGCACTGGCTATCACCGGCATTTCAAGAAAAGTTCTGATTTCGTAATTATCAGGACTAATCTCAATCTCGTCAGTCCAGTAGTAATAGGCATTTACAGTAACCCCAGTTATAGGATCTTCTTCTTCGTCGACAACCGTTCCAAAGATGTGGGCACTATCGCCCCCGTCCGACCCGCAGCGCAGACCGCCTTGCGATCCGACGCCGATAAAGCCGCCTTTGAAATAGACCATATCCGATATGTTTTTGGATAAGGCGGGAAGGGTTGACCAGGTGACTCCATTGTCAGCGGACTTATATAGCCCTAGATTGCTGTTTACAATTATCGTGTTACCGTTGTTAGTGCAGCTATATAAATATTCCATTGAGGATGGGGTAGCAAAACATGGGCTCCAGTTGACTCCATCAGTGGAGGCATAAATATATCTTTGGAGAGGACAACTGTAATTATAAGTTTCGAGTGCTATAAACTTGCCATTAACGAATGTGATATCAGTGAAGCCAGATCCTGGGTCGCACCAGTTACTATTCCAGCCCTTTCCAGCATTGGCCGAGGCTACACTATTCTTTGTCCAGTTGACCCCATCCGTTGAGGTGCAGACTACATTGTACTGTTTGGACCAGTCGTTGGGGTCGGGGGTATCCCATCCTACGGCGACAAAAACGCCATTGCCGTAGGTGATACTGCTCAGATTTCCGTTACTGGATACCCCCGTGACATAAGGAGTCCATTCTATACCGTCGGTCGACTGGTATATTGTCTGCCCGCTGGTAGCCAGAAAGTCACTGCCCATAGGACCACCATGGTAAATAGACGTTATTTTACCGGATCCCGAGGGAGAGACATCAGTCCAGGTGCTGTCGCCATCATTGAGGTATTTGATAATTCCCGCATTGCTCTCGGTGTATCCAACGGCTACATACTTGATATCCCCATAAGCCACGGCTTGTAGGCAGTCCCCGCCAACCCCGGTATTTTGAGCACTCCAGTTAATCCCATCTGCAGACATATATGCCTGGCCACCGCTCCCTACCGCCATAACCTTATCTACTCCAATACTCAAACCATTCAAGTTGGTTGGTAAGGTGGTGATGTTGCTCCAGATGGCCAATGGGTCAGGTGCTGCCACTGCATTTGTCGCAGCACTTGTTAATGTGCCGGAGTAGCTGCCTGTACCGGTCGCTACAACTCTGATGAACTTACCTGCATCGTCTGGAACTGGAGTGTATGTGCTTGCTGTTGCTTCGATAATATTTGTATATTCGCCATCTGCTGTAGAACATATTTGCCACTGATAACTTGCGGTTGCTCCTGCTGGCGTCAATGTCGCTGTTAATACAACACCTACTTCAGCTGTTCCTGTAACGGCAATAGCACTAACCGTTACCGTTGTTCCTCCCCCGCCTCCAGAAGGCGGCACATAAGCCGCTCTGGTAATACTTAGAGAATATGTCTTGGTGGTAATCCCATCCTCAGCAGTCACCTCAATACTGATAGTATTGCTGCCCTCAGTCAGGGTAACGGTAGATGAGCCTGCGGTTCCGTTGACCTTAACACCGGCGGCGGCATCCGCTGTTGTCGGGATGATGGTTACGCTGCTTACTTCATATGCCACGTTCATGCTGTAGCCGGCAGTATCCTTGTCAAAGGCCGGGCTGAAGCCTCCCGCGCTGGTGCTTAGACCGCTCAGGTCGGCATTGTTGTTCTTCGTAGCTTTGGTTATTGCCAGGGTATAGGTTTTAATAGTAATTCCGTCTTCGGCGGTTACTACTATATTTATGTTGTTCTCTCCCGCACTTAAGGTAACGGGGTATGATAATACTGCACCCGTTACGGCAGTTCCGTTTACCTTAAGGCTGGCCTTGATATCAGCCGGGGTTAGGTTTAATGTTAGCTGCTCTACGGTTTTGGCTACTCCGGCGGTATAGCTTAAGGTGTCTTTATTAAATGCCGGGCTTAAGGTTCCCGAACTTAGGCTTAAGCTATTTAAGTCGGCATTGTTATTCTTGTTGGCTTTGGTTATTGCCAGGGTATAGGTTTTAATCGTAGTTCCATCTTCGGCGGTTACTTCTATATTTATGATGTTTTCTCCCGTAATTAAGGTTACGGGGTATGATAAGGGTTCTCCCGTTACTGCCGTTCCATTTACCTTTACGCTGGCCTTGATATCAGCCGGGGTTAGGTTTAATATTAGCTGTTCTACTGTTTTGTCTACTCCTGCAGTGTAGCTTAAGGTGTCTTTGTTAAAGGGCTGACTGAGAGTACCGGAACTAATGATTAGATTGCTCAGGTCGGCATTATTGTTCTTGGTTGCCTTGGTTACGGTCAGAGTGTAGGTTTTGGTGTTAATTTCGTCTTCGGCGGTTACTTCTATATTTATGTTGTTTTCTCCCGCATTTAAGTTAACGGGGTATAATAAATCAGTTACCGCTGTTCCATTTACCTTTACGCTGGCCTTGTTGTCGGCAAGGGTAAGGTTCAGTGTCAGCTGTTCCACTGTTTTGGCTGCATTGGCAGTGTAACTTAAGGTATCTTTATTAAATGCCGGGCTTAATGTTCCGGAGCTGATGGTTAGTCCGGTCAGGTCGGCATTATTGTTCTTCGTGGCTCTGGTTATGTTCAGGGTATAGGTTTTAGTTGTACTAAGGTCTTCGGCGGTTACTTCTATGTTTATAATGTTTTCTCCCGATATTAAGGTGATGGGAACCGATAAGGCTTCACCCGTTACCTCGGTTCCGTTTACCTTAAGGCTGGCTTTGTTGTCTGCCAGGGTTAGGTTCAGGGTTAGCTGTTCTACTGTTTTGACTACCCCGGCTGTGTAGCTTACGGTATCTTTTTCAAATGCCGGACTTAATGTTCCTGAACTTATGGTTAAGCTGCTTAAGTCGGCGTTGCTGTTTTTGGTAGTCGCCTCCAGGCTCGGGCTTAATTCTGATGTATTGCCGAACCGGTCTTTGGCTTTTACCTGGTAATGGTATGCTGTTCCACTTGTTACTTCCGTATCGGTATAGCTGTTATCGGTAGTAGCAGTTAGTAATTCTCCGTCTTTGTATATCTGGTAGGTGATTTGTCCTGAGCTGTCCTGGGCTGATAATAGTAATTCTATCCCTTCGGAACTGGCGTTGCCTTTGCTTATGGTTACATTGCCTGGCGGGGTGGTGTCTGCCAATACCCCATAGATGGAGAAGTGGCTTACCGTGGCTGTCACTTTTCCGTTTTGTACCTGGGAGGGCTGGTATTCCCAGGCTCCGTTATTGTACAGGTATATGGCGACTTTGCTCTGGTCTGCTCCTGAATTTAGGGGCAGGCTTAGTTCTACCGGCTGGCTTATACTTATTCCGGAGAAGTTGATGTCTATTATTTTGCCTGCGGCCTGGATGCCGCTGCTGCCTAAATCGGGAGAAGTTACTTCCTGTACGGTTACACTGGCTCCTGCCGGTATGATCATGGCTCCCAGGTCAATGCTGATTCCGCCTTCTATGGCTATGGGCTGCCCGCTGGTTATGGCAACAGGGCTGCCTATCTTTGCGGCTATGGTTATTACGAGCGTTACGGGGTTGGCATATCCGGATACGCTTCCGGTTATGGTTACTATTCCTGCAACGCTGGTATCGGGATTGCCGGTGTTCCAGGCTACGGCTACTTGTTTGGTGGTGTTGTTGCTCATATGCGCG
>Ga0074198_1001479_pt1 | contig 15366 bp, 17 predicted proteins | sample EPASupsiteSAE323_FD_64527 | JGI IMG/M metagenome (GOLD analysis project Ga0074198, IMG submission 64527) | Bioremediated contaminated groundwater from EPA Superfund site, New Mexico - Sample SAE3-23 | ecosystem: Environmental > Aquatic > Deep subsurface > Groundwater > Contaminated ...
TGGCGGAGAAACCAAAACCATACCAACTCATTTTCAACAAACAAACATAATAACACGGGAATTTCTTTTTAATTGTATCCTAACCCTATATATTGATGATCTGAAATTTGAATATTATTTAAAACATCCAAAATATCCGATTGTCCTAGGAAGACAGGCCGATCTCGCATATGTGCGAAAGATCTCGACGGTGGACTTAATTGAAGCAGAAAATGTTACAATATCAAACACCATGATTCCATTTGATGGATCAATTCCGGGTCAGGTAATATCCCTTCCAACCTCATTTACTGACGAAGCCATAAGAAAACCACAAAATGTCAGGACATTTGTAATATTAGATTCACCACAGACAATTCCCCATGGATTATATGATCAGGAACGTGAGTGCGGAGTGTACATACATGATTAAACCCATCCTGGCAAAAAGTAACGGTGAAACTCTTGGTGAGCATACAAGATCCTGCCTGCAGATCTTCAGACAATTAAAAGAGATCTATCCGGATCTTGATACCTTAACAAAGTATCCTCCTTTTTATCTGGTTGTATTTCAATCTCTATATTTGCATGATATAGGTAAATCTTCAATAGAGTTTCAAAAAAATCTGATAAAACAGCCTAACTTCTGGAAACATTACCGCCATGAGATCTTATCCACTCCATTTGCCAATCTCCTTAACGCAAATGAAGTAGATATGGATATTATAAAAGCCCTGATTTTAACTCACCATAAAGATCTCAAAGATCTTTATCCATATTACGAGACAGATAATTTTTTTGGGACAACATTTTCAGAGTATGTAAAAACTCTTGAGCCGAATGTTGAAAATATTAATTTATTCGTAAATGAATTCAATCAGTTAGCCAAAGAATATGGATATACTAATCTCTCAATCTCATCACCACCGGGTATAAATAAATTTAATAAGGAAGATTGGGAGTCTACACTGAAAGGCCTTAGTTCATGCCTTAAGCAAAACGAAGATTTTAAAAATTGGTTTATTTTTATTGGTATTTTTGGAAAAGGAATGGTTAATGCATCAGATTATCTAGCTTCCGGTGGGATAAGAGAGATCCTGAAACCATTGCCAGATATAATAGAGATTTTTAATTTTGAAAAATATACCTCAATTCAGGAAAGATGTATGAACAGTAATGGAGATACAATAATCATATCTCCAACTGGTTCAGGAAAAACAGAAGCCGCCCTTTTTTGGGCAACAAACAATCTTAACCGAACAAAAGGAAGTAGAATCTTTTTTACCCTGCCATATACCGCTAGTATTAATGCACTTTACCGCCGTTTAAGAGACAGATTATCTAAATATTATTCTACAGAAGATTTTATATCACTTCTTCACGGCCGTGCAGCCTATTTTCTTTCACAGATGTATGAGGATCAGAATACCTCCAGACATTTAACTAAAATATCACGGCAAATATGTAGTCCTTATAAGGTTTTGACTCCGTTTCAGATTATAAGACATTTCTTCTCGATTAAAGGGTATGAAATGGGACTTCTTGAGATGTATCAGGGACTAATAATACTTGATGAAATTCATTCCTATGAACCAAAAACAGTAGCATTAATTCTTGGAATGTGTTCATACCTGAAGAAAAATCTTAACGCAAAAATACTACTTATGTCTGCAACACTCCCTGCATTCATAAAAACACTCTTTCAGGATAAACTAGGTATAACTAATATTATCGAGATGAATAAGGATGAACTAACTCCTTATTTAAGGCATAAATCTCACATTCTAAAAGGATCTATTTATGAATATTTGACTGAAATTCAAAAAGCCATAAATGACAATAAAAGAGTTTTAGTTGTTTGCAACACTGTAAATCAGGCTCAGGAGATATTCAAAAAGCTTCAGGTTACAAATGATAATTCATCTCTTCTTCTTCATTCAAAATTTATTCTCAAGGACCGTGAGCGAATTGAAACTAAAATAATAGCCGATGAAAAAGTTGATGATATTAAACTAAAACAGATAAAACTCTTGGTTGGAACACAAGTTATTGAAGTCTCACTTGATATCAATTATGATGTTTGTTTTACTGAACCTGCTCCGATAGATGCCCTGATTCAACGCTTTGGTAGAGTTAACAGAAGAATGAAAAATGGAATCTGTCCGGTTTATGTATTTTCAAAAGGAAGTGAGAATGATAAATATATCTATAATCCGGAGATAGTCGAAAAAACATTGAATGTACTCCAAAAAATGGACATGCTTTACGAATGGGAACTTCAAAAAGCCGTTGATGAAGTATACTCAGAAGGATTTGGGGATAAAAAGGAGGAATTTGAATCCACCTATCGTTTTTTTAATGATATCCTGGAAGAAATAATTCCATTTAATAACTATGACCGAAAAGAATCTGAATTTTATAAATTATTTGACTCTATTGAAGCAATACCCGTTCAGTTCCTGACAGATGTAAAGGAAGCCCTTGAAGATGGCGACTATTTAGAGGTAATGAAATATACCCTTCCACTTACAAAAGGTCAGTATTATAGATTAAAGAGTGAAAATCGAATATATTCTGATTCCAACAATCTTTTTATCGATGTCAAATATGATAACGAATTTGGATTGTTAATATCTGAAAAAACTTCCTCAATTGAATGAATCTCTTTTTTATCTTAAAGGAGGGTTTACAAATCCAAATCCCATACTATTGCGTTCTCCAAACCCACTATCTATCGCGAAGATTAGTATCTTTTTCTGTATTTCTGATAAATAATTCCATTCAAATGACCAAAGGCTTGCTGAAAACCCATAACTTTTACCATCAATGACTAAACGGGAATGTACCATTTTTTTATAAAAATACTTTTCAAAGATATTAATATCCTGAATATCCGTACCATAGAAATCATTATATTTTTTAATGATATTCTCTGACAGTTGTTTAATAAAGACAATGAAGGAGACATTTGGACGCCAATAGATATACCTTGATTTTCTTTCTTCAATTGGGATCTGGTATTTTTCAAAATTATATTCAGGTATTCTAAGGATAATTGGAGTATTAGTTATTATCCTATATGGCAGGGATGTAATTTCCAGATTAAGCGGTTTAATTGTTTTAAGTAAATATTCACAATCGCCTATGTGAATATTAGTGTTAATCATCTTTTCAAGGATTTTTATGACAGTAGTTCCTAATTTCTGGCTTGGTGTTGCAATAATTAATCTTTGAATCTCATTCTTTCTCTGATTGTTATATGGGTATAGATTAGAATATGAAAATGGTTTATATCCGGATTTATCATGAATACCAATAAAACCACTCGATTGAATTAATGAATAAATAAATCCCTGCAGTTTATGGTATTCTGATGATATATTTTTTTGATCCTGCGTATTTAGAAGTTCAAGGATTATTCTCATTTTATGTTACTGATTAGTTACCAATTAAAAAATAAGGAATTATTGATCTGATCCTGATTGAATGTTTTCGCCAATATGAAATTGCCAGGGTATATATATAAACACTACTCGTTTTTGAACCCCCCCCTTAAGGCAATCGTCGAAATATTATGCAAAAAATCATAAGAGGGAATACTGATGTCAAATATCAATCAGATTCAGCGTCTGTATGATGAGTCTGGTTCTACTTCCAGAGTATCGTTAGAATAAAAATTTCTCGACATACCGTAAGAAAACGCCTCTATCTCCGATAAAAGTTTTGAAAAAAATTGATCACGATAGTGGACGGGCGGGCTCAATGAGTGTTTGAAGTCAAAGTGGTAAACTCATGAAGTAATTTTGGGGCATATATTTTCATAACCGTTTTCTTTTGACAACTAAGAGACACATCCTGTTATTACTTGAGATCAAGATTACATCGTTTCATTTCTTCTTTTTTTATCACAGATATCTGTTCTTTGAATTTTGGAATCTGTTCTTTTACAATAATCCATAATGAATCTGTATCAACTCCAAAATATCTGTGAATTACAATATTTCTTATACCGACGATTTTTGTCCAGGGTATTTCTGAAAATTTCATCCGAATCTCCAGGGGAATATTAGACACTGCCTCTCCAATTATCTCAACGTTTCTTACAACTGCATCAATTGTTTTCTGATCGCCTACAAACTCTTCTTTTGAGCAATCCCCAATATAATCCGATATTCTATTGGATGCATCGATGATGTCTTCAAAAAATAGTATGATATCACGCTTTGACATGTACCGCATCCTTTAAAATTTCGGAATAAAGCCGCTTTCTCTGCATGATTCCGGCTTTTAAGATCAGATCAACTTTAATTCCAAGTAGTTTTTCCAGATCATCCCTTAAATCCACTACTTCCCATCCGATTGGTTCTTTGAAATTAACCATTATATCGATATCGCTTTCTTTGGTTTGTTCCCCTCTGGCATATGAACCAATGATGCAAATCTCTTTTACTTTATACTTCTGTTGAAAGGAGAGATAATTTTTATTTAGTGTTGTAACTATTCCCTCAAGTTCTCTCTTTTTTATTTCTGTATTAGAGTATTTTTCCTCTGAATGTTCAGGGTTATTATCAGAATTCATTTGATATCACTAATATTAGGTTATCTCAGTATTCTATGTGGATATGTCATTATGGTATTTAATTAACCCCTGATCCTGGTTATTGATTGATTTATTCAGGAAGTTTGATGTAATAATAGGTATCCGACATCATGATGGAACGATTGAATGTATATTTATCAGAATTGTCCATAAATCTATCGACCCCATTAATTTAAAAGACGATGAACAAGTAATTGTTCACATCGGGAGAAAATATCCATTCGATAAAATAAAGTAAAACACCTGTAAATAGCCAATATATCAGATCTCTAAAGGATGAATGATGGATATCTTTATAGGTACCTCCGTTATTTCGGGTTATGGGCTCAGTTTATAAAACTAGTGATATCAAAATTGTTTAATAAATTTTTCACTTGAGTTGATAAAATAGGTCCAAAATAAACCGTTTGATCTAAATATTTAAATAGCATAAATAATATGTTGTTTAATTTTAACTAGTCAGAAAAAGGAAGTATGTCATCTGGTATATTATTGGACAGAAACTTATAATTCGAGATATGATTCCAGGAGAATGTCCAGGGACTTAAAACTGAAAAGTTTTACGGATAATTCAATTTAAATAATATAAAGAAAAATATTTGAATTAGTGATACTTGATGGATAACTGGATTAATAATCTTAAGAATAATGATGAACTATTAGGATTTCTGTAAGTATTCAGTGATATGAAGTATTAATTAATTCACGCCCTTTTTCTACTAAGTCAGTTCCACTCATTTTGCAAGTTTGAATAGCAGATGCAAGTACTTCGATATTTTTTGTTCCTCTTGATGATTTAGTTCCACCACTCACTTTACGTAGTACAACATATGGCCTCACAGCCCTTTCCGCCCGATTATTGGTTCCATCAACCTCAGGGTTTGTAACAAATACAAATAATTTATCCCGTTCTTTTAGAATTTTTCGAGCAAATTTTTTGCATTTCATCGAAACAAAATTACGATTAAGTATTGATTCTACCTCATTGAGTAATTTCTCAACATCTAGAGATGTACCTTTATGATTAAAACTTAGAGCTTTATCGAAGATCTTCTTCATATCTTTGTGAAATTTTTCCCCCTCATCTCCACAAATTTGAGAAATTTCTTTAGTGTCCTCTAATATGTGAAACCAACAGAGTTGTTGAGGCCGATTTCCCGTCTTCTGTGAAAGTATATTATATGGGCCCCATCTATCATGTACATCAATTCCTGTAGGGTTTGGACCTAAAACCTCTAATGGTACTTCATGCCCTCTCGAATGTGCAATTTTGTATAATGTCACTCCTTTAATGACAAATGCCCACATCCATATGGTTTTACCTTGTTCTCTCCAAGAGGTTTCATCCATATATCTTGCTTCTGCTATTCTTACTTCATTGACTAATTCATCGTAATAAGGACCTAGTGCTTCAGAAATTAAATTGCATATATTGATGACTTCACCTTCACTAAGGGTTAATCCGCATAGTTTTTTTAGAACTTGGGGAATGGCCGATACAGTAAGTCGTAACCCTACTTTTAACCATACTACAATGAACATTGCATTAAGGCCGATTCTGGCATGAGGGAGAGCATCATTAACTTCTCCTTCAACCATACGTTTGCAATGACGACAGTACCTACGCTCAATATTATATCTTGTTGTAATGGGACGCTGAAGGGGAATATCATCTATATCTCTCTCCCTGATCTCTTGAACGGAACTTAATTCTCTGGAACCACATTCTGGGCATTGATCAATGCAAACATAAATTTCCTCATTGATATTATCTGACTTTTTGCGAATATGTTTTGGATGTCCTTTTTGAGCTCCGATTTTCTTGGGAATATTTTCTCTTTGGTCGTTAATTTTGTTATTAGAATACTTATCTTCATCCAATTGTTTTAATTCGTAGGCTTTACCATGCTTTACTCCAACTCTTTTGGGATGACGAGCACGATATATTTCATATTCTTGAGTTATACGCTGATTGTCTTTGATTAAATTGGAATTTTGAGACTATAATGTCAAAATATGGCCAATTAACCATGTTATTATTAAGAGAAGATTGTTTTCTCCAGTATGAAGTAGTGAAGTACTTGAGTTTTGATTCATTCAGGGATAATTACCAAATATACTCTTTTTCCAAGATGTTCTTTTGGACAATCAACTTTTGCACTGGTTCCGAATGGGGTAACTGTTCGAATATAAAATCCTTCAATATTAGAAATTGTGAGCTCAGTTGCAGTATGCATTATTACTTTTTTCATTTGATATATTTAATAGATATCTTATAATAGAAATATCTTTTGATTGCTTTTGAAATTAAAAAAATATGGATTTTTAATGATCAAGTACTTATCAAGTTTAAGTGTAACTTCACTTCACTGAATACTTACTTTGAATTTTAATTTAGTCTTACGCAAGGATATCCGCAATTAAAACCTATTTGATTGATCCTACTGTTATTCTCCTTTACTTGATAAATATTAAATAGAGTGGCAAAAAGCATTATTCCTTTTTTTCATCACCGGAGCCGTTTTCCTCTCTCCGGACAGCATCATCTCAATTACTGCTTTCGAAGAAAAATAATTCATCCCACCGGACCGGATGGTGATTCCATCTCCTGATAATGTCGGTTGAATCTCTCCGGCAAGTTTATGTTCCTCGGTCCAGATATCATAAAATCCATACCCGAGAATCACCCCCTCGAACCCATACCGGTCGGTGAAGAAAGGTAGCGAGTCCAGGATGAACAATATTATATTACCATTAGAAGAAATCATCCCAGCCTCGGTCAACTCACTCATAGTTTCTCTTAACCCAAACCGGAGTCACAAAACCGACTTTGCCAGCGTTATTATCCCTTACTGAAACAACAATTGAATTTATACACGAACGACAGAGGGATGTGATATCAACTGAAGCCCTGTCTACCCAGTATCCTTCGTACTCGAGTTGTATGTCTCCGAGTGTATAATCCCGGATCCGTAAATCGGTTCCGTTAGTTACTTCGACCTGGATTTCATTATCGAATGTGATTTCTCCGAGATATATAGGATCATAACTGAGGTATACGGTTCCTGCTCTATCCCAATACCAGTTCACAGCGTTTGTTGTGATTGAATCGTTGGTCCCGGATACAGCCCGCCAGTATGCTGTAGAAACAACAGGCACTGAATTCCCATCGAGAACATAATCATTTTTTATTGGGTTGTAAATCCGGTATTTGTCTCCTACTGCAAAGCGGTCTGTTAAACATACACCGCTATAATACACAAGAGATTGTGCCTCAAAATGATACATTCCATAATATCCCTCTGCCACTCGAATTATTTCAGGAATTATAGAATCATATCTATTCAGTCGTAACGAGCCTAATCCAACATGACTATTACCGGTTCGACTAATCATAAGAGTTTTTGGGTTTGGATAATCAAGATTAGTATACTTAATTACATAATTAGCACTGGCATTTTTCAGCAATCCACTAGAAACAAGTTGAATTAAAGTATCCTGTAATCCTTGATATTTTAATTCTGTTGCAACCCAATTATTAAGAGCCAAAATATAACTAAATTTAAAATATGCTTTATTAATTAAATTAATCGGCTTTGTTGCCTTAACAGATTGGCCGCCCCCCAAAGTTTCAGGGTCTTTCCATTCAACTACATGAATGTTATCAGCGTCATCAAAATCTATCACCATCTGATTTTTAGTATTAGATATTATTTTAAAAACAGTTTCATTATATAATCCTGATACCGGAATTAGTTTCAATCCAACCAGTTCGTTTGGTTCCCATGGTCGATTAATATCAGTAATCCTGAAACAATCATCAATACTCGTAATTGTAAATACACTCTCTAAAAATTCAGTTCCCCAACCATCCGGAAGCCACAATGCAGATTTTCGCCTGGGCCATTTGTCTAGCATATTTCTTACCTGGCTGGCTATGGCAAGATACAGAGTTCCATCTGTACCGGGAATTGTAATCTTATACTCGGTCCCTGGAATAGAGAGATCCGCGTAACCATCAGGCTAGATACTCTGTGGTTCTGTCCCGGCGAGAATATTTTCAGCCTGTTCGATGGTCATTGTTCCGAGTTCGCCAAGACCATCATAAATGATGTGGATGAGATTGTCATCTCAGGGTTTCAGTCGGCCGACTTTCTGGTAAGTGGCGTCTTTCCAGTAATGTAGTGTCATGAAAACCTTCTGTCACGACAGTGATAGGGTCGAGATAGAGAGAAAATATCTAATTAATTTTAGAAGGGATAGAATAATAAATGACGACATATGTCACAAATGTGCATATGCATAATAGTTAACATCTGTATTCACTCCTGAACAATAAAATCGTTATGTAATTCGAGATATTCTTTGACAAGACTTTCACTCATTCCCAACAAACGAGCAATTTCTATTGGCTTCATATTTTTAGCCAACATTTGAACCTTTTTAAATGACTTGATATACCTATCACATGCTTCTTCAGTATGTGAAGTCCTCCTGGCAATATCAGGAGTCGGCACATTTTGAAGATAAAGAGAGATGATTATCCTTTTGTGTGTCAGAGTTCTTCCTAAATCATGAATTGTTCCCCGATATGGTAGAATCTCCCCGGTTTCACTTTGATACTCACGAATTTCCTTGCTGATTACTCCCGCACTTATACCAGTAATTATCGCCACATCACCCTGTGAAAGGACTCCTCCTTGATTATATGCTTCTTTTAGAATCCGAACTATTCTAGCTCTTCTAATTTCTTTTGGAGAGAAACCACTTGCACGAAGTTTATGATCATCTTCGTGTACAACAGATAAAATTACAGGGACAATTCGTGTATTACTAAGTGTTTTTGCAGGTCCTGGTTTTTCATCAATAGCAACTGCAAACCACATAATCTGCCCCACACTCAAAGTCCATGGATCGTGATGATATTTATCATAAATGTTCAATAAATCATGAACTAACATATCTTGGACCCGTTCTCCACCTAAAAACTTGTATTCAGCTTGAATAAGAGTTTTAATCGCGGAACCAACACTTTTTCCAGAACCTGAAGATATCATCCCAGTTCCCCCTTTTTTTCAGATTCAATGCATGGAATCTTATCAGGTGGTTCTCCAAGTATCTGAAGTAACCTATCATTTGAGATGTCTCTGTATTGATTGAACAGGTCCAGATATTCACCTACAACTTTTTCTGATTGTGAAGTTAGTTCTCGAATCTGCACGGAATTGTAGCCTTTTTGCATTAGAAGGATCACTTTTGAAAATCCTTGGATATACCTCTTAATTGCATCTCCAGTATGGTGAGTTCTTTGCTCAATTTCTGTGTACTCATATCCTTTGAGATATAACTCAACAATTTTCGCTTTATGTGATAATGTTGGACCGATATCCTGTAAGGAACCACGTGTTGGGATCATTATACCCTTATCCCTCAATTCTTTCATATCTCGTTGAATAGTCCGAGTACTTGTGGTTAGAAGATGAGCCAAATCCTGTTGAATGAGTAATCCGCTCTGTTCATATGCCTCGTTATAGAACCTGATCAATTTATGCTGCCGTAATCCCTGAATGCCACTCGATGAGAGGACACTCGCATCTTCTGGGGTAGAGACTGTGAGTTTAACGGGAACCAATTTTAGATCTTGTAATGACTTACCAGGGGGTTCATCCTTATGAACTGCGTGGTATATGATTTGAGTATCAGATCTCAAATTACCGTAATTCTCTTCGATGAATTCATGCATCAACTGGACCAAAGAGCGACAAATCGCTTTTGAAAAACCATACTCTTCTTCAAGTTGATGAAATAATTGTTGTTCGTTCGTTTTAACCCAGACACTCTTTAGAGTTTTCGTATCCTGAATATTTACACCCATAAAAATCAAGGTGTATACTATCAGTAACACGAGAGTTAAGTACGTCGCCACTTGTCGTATCTGTAAATATCTTTTTTACTATCAAATTTAAATAAACCAGTTAATCGCACATTTTAGTAAATTACTGCATATAATCTAATAATTATATTTAATTGATAATTTAATTAGTAAGATATTTCATATACGCCAGAATAGTAACCAAAATATATTTAGTATTCCCAACTCAATATATAAATGAGTTCATTATGGTAGAAGAAACAAATTGCAATATTAATGATAAACGAATAAAGCATAAAAAACAATCTTTATATCTAATTATTATAGGTATTATATTTTTATTACTAACAATTATTGTTAGATTAGAATTAGTTGAAGTTATTGGATTTATATGTTTAGTAGGAGGAATAATTAGTTATTTATTAAATATGAGAGAAAAGAAGACTTAAATTTTATCACTTCTGTATTAATGCAAAATTAATATTAGTAAAAAAATTCGATGACGATCAATTATAATTGCAAATATCAAATCCTAAAATAATAATTTAAAATTCAACCTAAGGACACGTAGAATGATATCTGAACTAACTGTTCATATGTAGAAAATAAATAAGTTTGTTAATTTTCTTGCGTTGCAGTTATATTAGATTACCCCTAGATGCCTTAGTTTTTCAATTTTATAATAATACCCCAACTTTGCCACTAACAAGAAATAAATGTGTCCTTAGTGATGTTTGAATCGGCTAAAATGTAAACAAAACTAAGAACTAAAAAACTAGAGCCGAATGAAAATATATCTTTTCCTATCGGCACCATTTTCCTCGTTGACAAACTGTATGAAGTCCTGAACTTCTGCGATATTTTTGGGAAACACAAAACGAGGGGTATCGATATCAATAGTCTGCTTCGAGCCCTCATCAGTTACAAATTGAAGGATAATTTCAGTATCAAGAGATCTCATGACTGGATCAACCGGCCTGAAGTGCTTGAAGAATTTTCCCTTGATTTCTTCAGCGAAAGAAGTCGAATAACAAGGTGGGATTACTCCCGCCCCGTCTTCCACGAACTGGACGTGAATCTTCCGATTCATCCAGTTCTCATGTTTTACAACCCTTGAATAGGGCGGTTCCACGAAAAGAAGGTTAGTTTAAGTTGAATGTCAGTTTCTTTGTTCATTTTTCCAACTCTCCACAAGAAGTATTTTCTATCAAGGTATGGATTAGCATCCAGTTTAGCCATGACATGTCTTCTTATCCCACATTCGCCAGATCTTAGATCAAGTATAGAATTTTTCATACTCCGGGCCAAGCAATTTTAGTATCTTTAAAAGTTCTCGATTCAAATTTTGAATCGATGTGTGAAAAATATTATTAATGGAAATAATGCAAGATTTAATCTCTCTGAATTTGAAAAAGATCCATTTAAGGGTGGGTCCTGAACTCGGCATTAATTAGGGAATACACTATAATTTAATTTGCGCGCTAAGTCACGCACTCTTTTTGGAACTTCCGAAATTTCTTGTGTTTCTCCTATTCGATATTTGTAAACTTTACTGAACTTCACAAGGAGATCATGAGGAGAGATTTGACTTAGAAGTTTTGCCACTTTTAATCTGTTCAAAATCTTACTATATAAGTATAAACAGATAAATGATGTAAAAATGTGACCGAATAGCGCTTCATTACTTCGAAGATAAATCTTATCGGCTTGTAACTCATTTTTAAAGGTATCAAAGTGTTTTTCAACCATATCTCGTGATTTATATAGTTCATATACCTCTTGTTCAGGGAGATCTACAGTAGTCAAAAATAAGACTAATCCTGCCTTTTTTAGTGATAAATTAAGCTCTTTTCTAGTAATGTCTCCTGAGTTAAACTTTGAGTATAACGTTTTTTTCTCCTCTAGAGCAAGGTCTTCGTTCTCGAATTGAAAGAGAGTAAAGTCTCCGATCTTTTTTTTACCGCAGTGAATAAGTTTCGATTGATAAGAGAAACTGCCTGTAAGCTGAATTCGAGTCTGATAATATGTACTATCCCTTTTTAGTGGAATAATGAATCGAATTGATCTAGACAATAACTCTTCAAAGTTATCTTCAGATATAAATCTGCGATCCAGTAGTAATACTTTATTGTGGATATCTATCTCTTTTAGTGATAATTTAAGGGTACTTACATCATTTATGCTACCTGGAATAGATCTTATCATGACTGGTAATCCATTGTCACGACTGCAGAATAAAGCAATATGATGGTGATAACGGTAAATACCATCAGAAATGTATGCATTTTCATTGAATGTAATATCGGGTGAATATGACTCAATGAAACTGAGATCATAGATGAGTTGTTCATTATTTGATGATAGAAAAGAAAACACCTGCTGCTGACTCAATCTGTTTAAGCCGATATTATGCAATATCGTTGATAGATTTTTTGGATCGCAATTTGGTTGAATATTGCCTGAACATGCCATCTTTGACCATAGATCACCAACTCTTTTTAGAGGGACATATCCGGTAATACGAGTTGCTACTAATGCGTAGATTTCTGCATAGCAATTTGGAAATGCATTCATTAGAACGGGTAGAATCTCTTTGATTTCCTCTTCAATGATAGCTGCATTACCATATTCATGTATTGAAATCTTATTTATTCCTGTTTTCGCTGGTAATCTGTCCTCTTTTCGAATGAGCCCATGCTTTTGATCTAATCTCCCAAGATATTTTGAGACTTTTTTTGCCTTTTTGGTTTCAGGATCATATCTGGATGTCGAGTGATAGACATAAGGCTTGTTTTGGATCATCTTTATCTCCAAGCACTTTTTTCCAGCTAACCTTTGTTCTTCCAACCACTCTTTGACCCACTCATTCATATGCTATAATATTAGGGATTATAATTATTTATAATTTACGGTTATATGATTGATATTTTTCAAAAATAGTTTTAGTTCATATGGATCCCTAACTCAACCGAGTTCAGGATTTAATATCCGGGAATAAACTATCTTAATAGTACTCCCCACTTTATTATATCGAACCGGTTACGACACAAATTAAAGGAGGAAAACGAAAATGGCAGACTTTGTTCAGAAATCAGTCACGAAGTCATCCGGACGAACTCTCACTACAAAGTGGGATACCATAGTGAACTTCGGGACACTGATGCAGTCGATTATTACAAACAACCCCTGGGGATGTACTTCTTATGCATCCGCCGGTGAAACCCTTGCCGGAGTCCGGCAGACAAGCGGATACTATGCAGGAAAAGTAGTGTATACAAACACAAGCGGTAAACAAGTTGGATCAATCACCGTAAAAGGCCCGGATTCCACGGCATTCAGTACAGGTATTGCAACAGTCCTTGCAGCAACTGCAATCACCGAGGTAATGGGAGGAACCCCGTCTCATGACAGCTCAGAGGATTCATTCAACTGTGCCCTTACCTGTCATGACCCGAACGGTGAGGTATACAAGGTCACATTTACCCGTGATTCGGTATCAGTATCCGGATACGAGGCTGACAGCATACTGACCACGATTGAGACCTGGGCAGACAGCCAGCCAGCACTCGCTTAAGGACCTTATTAACTTCATTTTTTTGGGTGAGTGAAGTGAACAAGGCTATTACACTATTATGCTGCTCAATAATAATAGGTACCGGAGTTGTTGTTTATGCAGACACTCTCTCTTCTGTAATCTCCTGTGATGGCGCAATATGGGTCTCATCTTCAGTTATTGGAGAAACTGAGACTTATGCAGTCGGTTTTTTCACAACCGACCTTGCAACCCTGCTTACAGATCTGGATGTAGGAAAGAACAGAAAAATCAGCACTAATACAGAAATCAACTCATCCGGTTCGCTCGGGATAGACGAGTACTCGGAGAAGGTTACAGAAACACGAGGAAAATTACCTGAATGTCTCTTTATCCCGGAGAATAACAGCACATTCAGGCGGGACAAAACCTCGTATACCGGACTTATGCAGACCGGAACCTACATATCAGGCAGGTTAGTCGATAAGGAAACAGTTGCTAAAACAGGACTGAATGGAACCGGCCTTTTACTCAGCCGGGCAATATCAGAGGACGAAAATCTTACTGAAACCCATAGCAGCGATGTTGCAGGAAACATGAGCCTTATGGAAGTATTCAGGCTTGGAGCAGAAGATGAACCTTGAACTTTTCATATCTTCGGTTTCGGTCCTTAATGCCTTTTTAAATACCATTGCACTGGTTTTTATCTACCTGAAGTTCCTGAAAAACATGCGTGGTATATTCTGTACTTTAAGGGCAGATGAACAGGGAACGATAGAAGTTATGGACCGGTAAAATCCGGGTAACCAGAATTGGTTTTGATTTATCGGGATAATTCCCATAAATCATCCGGGTTTTAATGTTGCTGGCAACGGTAAATAATTAAGAGAATTGGAGGATCTAATGGATATATTACGATCTGACTCTTTAACAAGGATTCATGAACGATGGTTAGAACCGGTTGAGAATCCGGGATCACTTGATGAGTACCTCGAAGCCGAACAGGAAAAGAAGGGGATTTTCCACGCAGCATCACTAATCCTATCTGATCTTCCCGGGGAGGATATCCGTGAGCCTGATGAACTTAATGAAGCTGTTCTGCTCATCGAAAAAGATCTTCACCTGTTAAAGATATTAAACAATAAACTAAAACGATTAGAAGAGATTACACAGTATAAAGACCCATCCTGGGGCTTATAAGATATCTTTTTTCCAGTTTGTGTCTTCCACTTTTTTGTTAAGAAATAGATAAACTTTCTTCATCAAAGTGAGCTTAAGCTAACCTATCGTTGATTACAACACTGATAGTATTACTAAAAATTAACACTCACAAGAGACAAAACAGAAACCTTTATATATTTTTGCGCGACCCTACGGTGAGCA
>Ga0074198_1001480_pt1 | contig 15365 bp, 9 predicted proteins | sample EPASupsiteSAE323_FD_64527 | JGI IMG/M metagenome (GOLD analysis project Ga0074198, IMG submission 64527) | Bioremediated contaminated groundwater from EPA Superfund site, New Mexico - Sample SAE3-23 | ecosystem: Environmental > Aquatic > Deep subsurface > Groundwater > Contaminated ...
TTTTCGGCCGTAACCTAGAAACTTGCGGTGCCCACAAAAAAATTAATGCACCAATTTGCTCAAATCAGTCTGTAGTCTACCACATTACCTTATAAATGCAACTTTATTTAAAAAACATCTGCCACATCATCAGTAATACTGAAATCAGCATGAATCCAAAAATTATCCAGGCAATCGCTCTATTTTTTTTACTGGTTTTAAATCTACCGACGATTCTTTCATCATCACTTAATTTAATAATAATAGCAATCAGTGGCACTGCTGCTATCCCGTTAATTACAGCAGAATAATATAATGCCTGCATAATATTAATGTTGAGCAAATTCATGGCTAAACCAATTATTGTTGCCAAAGCAATCACAATATAAAACACTTTTGCTTTTTTAAATTTTTTCGATAAACCTTCTCCCGTGCCAAAAGCTTCCGATACTGCATAACCCACCGATCCGGCTAAAACAGGAATCGATTGCCAGCCAATCCCAATTATTCCAATTGCAAACAGGAGATAGGCAAAATTACCTGCCAATGGTTTAAGAGCTAAAGCTGCTTGTTGCGGGGTTTCAATATCAAAAATTCCATTTGCGTGTAATGTGGCTGCTGTTGTAATAATTATGGAAAATGTCATTAAATTTGAAAACAGCATTCCTATTTTTGTATCTCGTCCCATTTCTTTAATTTCTCTTGGTTTAACTTCCGATTTACAGCCAAAATCTTTTATTTCGCCATCAGCGATTTCTTCTTCTATTTCTTCCGATGCTTGCCAAAAAAATAAATATGGAGAAATTGTTGTTCCTAAAAATCCGATCATTGTCATGATGTATCCTAAATCGAAATTTATTTGTGGAATAAAAGTATTCCAAGCAATTTCAGTCCAATTCTGTTTCACCATAAAAGCTGTAATTACATAAACTCCCAAACTTAACCCGAGCCATTTTAAAATGCCAGAATATTTTTTATATGGAATAAACACTTCCATTAATATAATTAATACTCCTGTTAAAACTAGCCAGCCGAAAAAATTTAAGCCAAAAATCATTTGCATCGACGCTGCCATTATTCCCAAATCTGCCCCAATATTTATAGTATTTGCTATTGCCAGAAGGGAAACGCACATGAATAATAATTTTTTTGAATGATATTTTTTAATTACCCCAGCTAAACCTTTGCCCGATGCCATTCCAATTCGTCCGCACATTTCCTGAATTGCCACCATTGCTGGCCATAAAAATAATGCCAACCATCCTAATTTATAGCCATATTGAGCTCCAGCGATTGAATAAGTTGCAATTCCCGATGGATCATCATCAGCCGCTCCAGTCACAAATCCCGGTCCGATTTTTTTAAAAAAATGTTTGATTTTCTTCAATATCATTGCATAAAGATACCTATTTTTTTAATTTTTGTCTATAGATTCAAACTTAGCCCCATACTATAATAAAAACGTAGGACGCATAAAACGTTCCAGCTTATCATATAAAAATGAAAAAAATATTAATAGCCATTGTTCTATTTTTAGGATTTTTTAATAAGACTGCTTTTGCCCAAGAAATAAATGAAATTGTCATTATTGATTCTGTTGCCACTGAAGGTATTAATATTGGGGAAACATTTCCAGTTGGAATTTCCATAATTGGAGCCGAGCCAAATACTTCTTTTTTTTATAAATTTTACGGTGGATTAGACGAAACTTTATTAAGTATTAAAACTAATCCTTCACTTGCTTATAGTTCCAGTTGGGATAAATTTCCGACTGTTATTACCGATAATGATGGCAATGCTTATCTGGACACCTATGCTTATATCAATCCTGGCTCACCCAGTGGAATTTATAATTTTTATGTAAGATTGGCTTTTCCAAATTTTGATAGCCCTACTGAATATAAAAGTTTTTCTCAACCAATTACTATTTTAGGCGCTTTAATTACTCCGATTCCGATTTTAACTTCTACCCCAAATCAGAACAATAAACCATCTCCTTCCGCTTCAAATCCGGCTTCAATACTAACATCAATTTTTACTCCAATCATTGATATGAGTATTTTTAAAACCAGCAATTCATTGGCCAATTTAATTTCTAAAATTTCCACTTCCAGTTCAGACTTAATTTCTAAAATTATCTATACTGATTTTATTGAAGTTGGCACCAATTCATCCAACAACTCTGCTTCTGCTTCTGCCTGTAAATCGGCCAATAATCGTCATCTTCCAATTTTGTTTTTAATTTCCGGAATTTTATTTTTAACTGTTCCTATCTTCTTTTTCAAAAAAAATAAACCATGACTTTAATTTTTATAATTATCAGCTTAATAATGGTTTTTTTTAGTAAACCAGCCTTAGCTGTCGATTATTTTCCCACTACCGAGAATTTTTTAAATAATACTGTTTCTCTTTCTGGTTCCACGGGTGATTTTCAGATTGAAGACACTAATTATCGGGTTTTGCGCAGTTTTCCTACTGCCTACAGTGCCGATTTTCAAACCACTACTGTTGATGTTCAGACTACTCTCGTTAGCACCACTTATACCGATAAAGCCTCTTTAACTTGGACTGTTCCTGCTAATGGCACCTATTTAGTTATGGCTAATGCTGGAATTGGTCGTAGTTCAACTACTGCTGCTCGCACTAGTAAAGCTCAAATGTTAATCGATGGCACTTCTTATGCTGAAACATTTGCCTCCGACGATTCTGATCTTGATCTTTATCGTGATTTTTCCGGCCTTAAAATTCAAACTTTAGCTGCGGGTTCTCACACCGTCAAAATTCAATATGCTGCCACTAACATCACCACCAATAAAGCCTTGATTAAAAATGCTCGTATTATTGCCATGAGAGTTGATAATACTCAAATGAATATTCCTGCCAATGGCACCACTACTGCCGCTTCTTATGCTGATATCGCCACTCTCACTTTTACTCCTAAAGTTTCTGAAGATTGGTTAATTATGGCTCATGCTGATATTACCAATAGTAGTAGTGCCAGTTATTTAAATTATGCTAATTTAATGGTTGGCGCCACCACTTTAGGTGAAACCATTGCTAAAGTTATTAATATTTCTCATTTTGTTCCCTTCGATACTCATGCTTCAGTTTCTTTAATTGGAGGTACTAGTTATACCTTTAAAATTCAAATGAAAAGGAGTGCTGGCACTCTCACTTATAAAAACGTTGGTCTTTATGCTATCCCCAAATCTATTTTTCAGGCTTCTGCCACTGTTGAAGCTATTGGTGAAACTTCATGCACCACTTGTACTTCGGCTGCTCCTTTTACTGTCGCTACTCTCAATCTTAATACTGGCATTGGTGGTACTTATTTAATCACTGCCACTGGTGAACAAAAAAATGATTCACTCACGGTTTATAGTGGTGTTATATTAGATATTGGTTCAACTGAAACTCAATCAATTTTAGATGTTGGGGTTACCACCCATTGGGGTTCATTTTCGCTCCAAAAAGTCATCAGCCTTGACGCTGGATCCACCACCGCTTCCGTTCAACTTTTTACCCAAACTTCTGGCACTAAAGTCAGAATCAGAAATGTTCGTATTAACGCTATTAAACTTGGTGCTGCCAGTGCTCAAAAGTTGGAAGTTGAATTTTCTGGTGTTGGTAATACTGACGTTGCTGCCTGGTCTAAAGTAAAATATTTTTTAAATTCTGCTTTTTCCCTTGCTTCTGTCGGCACTACTCTTCAGCTTTATAATTATAATTCTGGCGCTTATCCTACTTCCGGTGATGGTTTTCTTTCTTACACCTCCAATAGTGTCGCCAATATTTTTGAGGAACAAAATCAAACTATTACCAATAATATGTCTCATTTTACTGATAACGCCACTGGTGCTTGGAAGTTCAAAATTAGTTCAATCAACCCTAATGGCAATTGGATTGATTGGTCTGGCAATTTATTAAAATACACCACCATTTTTCAGATAGCCAGTACAACTCCGGAAATCCCTACACTTCTAACTCCAACTGATTCCGCCACCAGTTTAGTGTTAACACCGACCTTTAAAACTGTGGCCACTGACGCTAATGATGATGATCTTCAATATGAATTAAGTATTTGTACAAATTCAGCCATGACCATTAATTGTCAGACCTTTGATCAAAGCACTAATAATATTGGCTGGTCAGATCAAAATATAGGAACTTCTGCCTATTCTTCGGGTAAAAGCGCCACATATACTCTTCAGTCCAGTAATTCTTTGACAGAAAATTCTGCTTATTATTGGAAGACTAAAGCTAAAGATCCTCTCGGTTCTAGCTCTTGGTCTTCCACCCAAACTACTCCTTTTTCTTTTACCACCAATATTAGGCCAAATGTTCCGACTCTGATTTCTCCAGGAGTTGGTGAAACTTCTGTTTCTCAAACTCCAACTTTTAAAATTATTAGTACTGATGCTAATGGAAATTCTATCCAATATAAAATTGAATTAGCCACCAATGCTTCTTTTACTGGCACCACTCAAACTTTTGATCTCTCTGCTTCTAATACTGGTTGGTCTGGTGTTAATGTTGGTACTTCTGCTTATTCATCGGGAACTACTGCTGTTTATATCGTTTCTGCGGGTTCAGTTCTTGCTAATTCTACTACTTATTATTGGCGTTCCTATGCTAAAGACCCATCAGGTGTTAATGCTTGGTCTTTAACTCAAAGTACACCTCACTCTTTTACCACTCCTACTTCCATCCTTAACCAATTTTCTTTCCGTTGGCGTAATGATATTTCTGGTGAATTAACACCTCTACCACCTATTTTTGCTGTTGGAGTCACTTATCCTACCTCTACTGCTAATAGTGTTATGGATGTTGCTTCGGCCGACGTTGATAACGATGGTGACATGGATTTGATCACAGCCAATCAGTTTGATAGAACTATTTCCGTTTTAACCAATGCCGGTGATGGTACTTTTAATAGTAAAACTACCTATCTAGCTGGTAATGATGTTTATTCGGTTACTTCTGCTGATATTAATAATGATGGTTATATTGATTTAATCTCTACTGATGTAGCTTACGATAAAATCTATGTCTTTATTAATAAGGGTACTGGCATTTTTAACACTGGTGTTGCTTATTCCTCTGTTGGTGAATCTCCTCAAGTTATTGTTCCAGCCGATGTCAACGATGATGGTTTTATTGACCTGATTACTGCCAATTATTACGGTTCCAATATTGCTGTTTTTACCAACACTGGGTCTGGTACTTTTAATGCTGGTGTTACCTATGCTACTAGTCCTAATCCTAGTTATTTAACCACAACTGATGTTAATAATGATGGTAAACCAGATTTAATTGCTACTAGTGGTAGTTATTTGAATGTTTTTACTAACACGGGTTCTGGAACTTTTGGTGTCGGTGTTACTTTATCATCTGGTTTTAGTACCTATGATGTCACCTCTATTGATATAAATAATGATGGCAGTTCTGATTTAGTCACCACCAGCAGTGATTTTTCTAACACTGGTTTCCTGACTGTTTTTACTAATTCAGGTTCTGGCACTTTCAGCATTGGTTCCACCTACCCCAATAAAGGTTCTGTTCCTAAATTTATTACTTCTGTTGATGTTAATCATGATGGTAAATTAGATGTAGTCACTGCCAATAATAACTCTGACAATATTACTGTTTTTACCAACACCGGATCTGGTGCTTTTGGTGCTGGTATTACTTTCCCCACTATCGGTTCTGATCCTACTTCTGTAATTTCTGCTGATATTAATAATGATGGCCAATCAGATTTAATTACATCGAATTATGCTCATGGTAATATAACTGTTTTTACCAACAATAATACTAGTATTTCTACTGCTTTTGGCAGTGGCAGTGGTGCTACTTATTCCACTGATTCTCATCCAAATTCTGTTACTGTTGGTGATTTGAATAATGACGGCAAGCCTGATTTGGCAGTGTCTAATCGGAACTCTAATACTTTTTCAGTTTTGCTTAACAATGGTAATGGCACTTATGCTACCAAAGTGAACTATTCTGCTGGTAATAATCCATGGTCTATTGTTAATGGTGATTTAAATGGTGATAGTAAGAATGATTTAGTTGTGACTAGTGGTACCTCTGTTGTTTCTGTCTTCCTTAACAATGGTGATGGCACTTTTGCCTCTAAGGTTGATTACCTTACTGGTTCTTATCCACTTTACCTTGCTATTGGTGATTTGAATAATGACGGCAAGCCTGATTTGGCTGTGAGTAATAATAATTCTTATAATGTTTCTGTCTTCCTTAACAATGGTGATGGCACTTTTGCCTCTAAAGTTGATTACTCCGTTGGTGATCTATCACGTTCTGTTGCTATTAGTGATTTAAATGGTGATGGTAAAGCTGATTTAGCTGTAGTTAGTGCTTATTTAAATAATGTTTCTATTTTACTTAACAATGGTAACGGCACTTTTGCCTCTAAAGTTTATTACTCCACTGGTTCTGGTGGTTCTAATTCAGAATACCTTGCTGTTGGTGATTTGAATAATGACGGCAAGCCTGATTTGGCTGTGACTAATGCTATTTCTAATAATGTTTCTGTTTTGCTTAATAATGGTAACGGTACTTTTGCCTCTAAAGTTTATTACTCTACTGGTACTTATCCACAATATCTTGCTATTGGTGATTTGAATAATGACGGCAATCCTGATTTGGTTGTGAGTAATGTTGATTCTAATAATGTTTCTGTCTTCCTTAACAATAGTGATGGCACTTTTGCCTCTAAAGTTGATTATTCCACTGGTTCTGGCCCATATTCTGTTGCCGTTGGTGATTTAAACATTGACGGTAAGATTGATTTAGCTGTGGCTAATTTTTGGTCTGATAATGTTTCTATTTTACTTAATACTGGCACTGAAATACCCAGCAATCTCTCTTGGAAAGCTGCTGAAAATATCAATATTAGTGATGTTGATATAAATAGTAACATTCGTCTTCGTCTTTCAATTGGTAATACTGGAGTTTTAGGCACTTCTAATTTTCGACTTCAGTTAGCTTCAAAAGGGGAGTCTGCAAATTGTACCAATGTTGATTCTGGTAATTTTTACGATATTCCCACCACTGCTGGCTCTGCTGTAGCTATCATGACCACTTCTCCCAATTTAACTAATCAAGAAGCCACCACTAATCAATTAACTTCTTTTGGTGTCGGTAGTTCTTTTATTGCTGGTAAAGTAATTGAGTCAGGTTCTAACCAGTCGGACAACATCCCTTTAAATACTAGAAACTTTACTGAAGTTGAATACAATTTTCAGATGACTAGCAACGCTGGTTCCACTACTCCTTATTGTTTTCGAGTCGTTGATACTGGAACCACACTAAATACTTATACTCAAATAGCTCAATTAACCACTACTATCAATAATTCTAATGATCCTCCAAATGCTCCCCAAATTCCTTATGTCAACAACAATTCCGCCCAAATCGGCCAAACCAGTCCAGTTTATGGTTTAAATGATCATACTCCCGCATTTTCGGCAATTTTTGATGATCCAAACGCTTCTAACACTGCTTCTAATTATCAGATTCAAATCGGCACTGATTCAGATTGGGCCACTGCTGAAATTTGGGACAGCTCCAAAACTACTGTTAGTGGCACTTGTAATGAAAATTCTCGCTGTGCTGATGTTGTTTATGGTGGGGGAACCAGTCTGGTTGATGGCTCCACTTATTATTGGCGAATTAAATTTTGGGATAATTCCGATACTGAAAGTTCTTGGTCCGACACCCAGCAATTTTCCATGAATAATCCTCCTCAAGTTTCTTCAGTCATTATTAATAACAATAATAATATTAATCTTTCTGAAAATTCCAGCATTGGCATTAGTTGGTCAGCTACTATCACCGATACTGACGGCTATACCAATCTTGCCACTGCTACCGGTAAAATTTATCGTTCAGGTGTTGGCTCCAGTTGTACTCTCGACAATAATAATTGTTATTCTGACGCCAGTTGTGATTTCTATGATTGCAGTGGAAGCTCCTGTACTGCCATATGTTCGGCAAATCTTTACTTTTTAACCGAAGCCACTAGTACTGGCTCCACTTATGCCAGTCAATATTATCAGGCTTTAATTCAGGCTACCGATATTTATACTGAAGTTGGCTCCACTATTAGCACTTCAGATTCCATTGATGTTAATTCCATGTCTGCTTTTAATATTGGTTCATCATTGGTTTATGGTGAAGTCCTTGCCGGTAGTGACTCAGGATCAAATAATACCGCTATTACTATTACCAACACCGGTAATTCTTTAATTAATTTGGAAATTACCGGCGATTATATGTGTACCGATTATCCGGCTTGTGGCGCTCAAAGCATTGAGCCTAAATATCAGCAATATAAATTAAATACTTTTACTTACGGTACTGGTACCACTCTTTCAACCGCCCCCACTGTTGTTAATATTGGTATTTCTAAACCTACCCAGACTCCCTCAAATTCTTTTAAAAATTTATATTGGGGCATTAGTATTCCCAGTTCTCAAGAATCTGGAAATTATCAGGGAGCCACCACAATTTTAGTTTATTAATTAACTATTAATTTAACCTTAATAAATTATTAATTTGATACATTGTTTTTATTAATGTAAGCTTTATAGTTTCAATTAAGAAGTATCAAAATTCAATGAAGCTAAGTACGAAAAACACGATTATTTATGTGATTTTTTTGATAGTATTTTTGTTGCCTTTTAAACAAATTTTTGCCGAAACTGTAGCCACTTCTGTTGTTGTTGGCAATTCCGCCCCATCATTTACTGTTCAGCCTTTTGAAGTTGTTGCCTCTACCACTATTTCTCCGACTAATGTTGGCACCACCGTCACTTTTCAGGCTACTGGTACAGATGGAAATAATGAAAATTATTATCTAGCCGTTTGTAAAACCAATGCCATCACCGCCAACAATAATGCTGCTCCAGTTTGTACTGGCGGTAATTGGTGTATTTCTTCCTCAGTCACTTCTGGCACTGCTGCTTCTTGTGGTTACGGCACACTTCAAACTGATGTGGAATCTAACGCCTGGTATGCTTTCGTCTGTGATTATTCCGCCAGTTCTAGTTGTTCTGCTATGGCTCAAGGCAGTGGTGATTCTGCTTCTCCTTTTAATGTTAATCACACTCCCACTTTTGGCACTATTGCTAATATCACTCCTTTAAGTCCAGGATCCACTCAAACCTGGTCAACTGCCATTGGTGTTTCTGATGCTGATACCGGCGATTTAACCCGGCTTGTAGTTTGTAAAACTGCCGGTGTTTCTGCCGCTGGAACTTGTACTGGTGGCACTTGGTGTACCAGTGCGGGAGTTGCTAACAACCCCAGCTGTTCTATTGGGATCAGTATTCCTACCCTTGATATAGGATATAGTGCCTTTGTTTATGTCTTTGATAATCATAATTTTGCCTCTTTAGGATCTAAACAAAATACTGTTTCCAACTATACCGTCAATAATGTTTCCCCTGTTGTTAGTGCTATCACTCTAAACAGCGGCAGTGATATTTCTTTAAGTGAAGGAGTCACCACTCCAATTACTTTAAATGCAACTATCACTGACAATAATAGTTGTTTAGATATTACTACTGTTGTTTCTAGTCTTTATCGATCAGGCGTTGGTTATTCTGCTTGTGACACTGGTGGTGAAGCTAATTCTAATAATTGTTATCCAGTCATTAATTGCACCGTTGGAAGCAATACTTGTGATGGTTTTACTGATGCCTCTGCTTCTTATACTTGTACCGCTTATGCTAAATATTATGCCGATCCTACCGATACAAACACCACTTACTCAGGCCAAAATTGGGTCGACAGTTTTAAAGCCTCAGATGAAGCTCTTAATGACGTCCAAACTATTGGTTCAGGTGTTGCCATGAATAGTCTTTTAGCTATGAATATTGGTTCATCTCTTGCTTTCGGTAATCTTTCCGCTGGTCAAACCCAAACTCCTTTAACCTCAATAACCTCTATCACTGCCACCGGTAATGTTGGTCTTGATGAAACCCTTCAAGGTTCCGATATGTCTGACGGTTCTGGCCACACTATTACTGTAGGTAATCAGCGTTATGCTTTGGCTGCTTCCACCGCTTATGCTAGTGGTGTTAGTTTAACCACTTCTGCTGTTGAGTCTGAATTAAATTGTAAAAAAACTACTACCGATGTTGGTGAAACCAAACCAACTTATTGGGGTATATCCATTCCCAATGGAACTGTTGCTGGTACTTATAGTGGCACCAACACCATCATAGCTGTTAAAGGTGAATCTGCCCAATGGTAAAAATTATGAAAAATAAACTTTTCTTTCTATTTTTAATTGTCCTTCTACCGTTTATCTTAGTTAAGCCAGCCATGGCGGGTTTTGGTGTTTCTCCGGCCGAAATTTATAATGACAGTTTAAAACCAGGAGCTACTTTTGACAAAGAAGTCGTCTTGTCTCGCTCAACTGCTGATGAAAATCTTAAAGTCGTTATCGAGACTGAATTAGGTGAAGCTGAGTCTTGGTTTGCTTTTGATCCTGGCAAAGAATTCATTTTTGCCAAAGGTGAAAATCGAAAAACAGTTAAAATTACTGTTGTTGTACCTAAAAATGCCAATCTTAAAAATTACAAAGGAGTTTTAAGAATCAAAGCCTCTTCTGTTGATTCTGCTAACTCTGGCGTTTCCATTGTCCAGGGTGCTCGTATGGAAGTTAATTTGGTCACCACCTCAATTAATCTTGATCTTTTAAACATCAAAGGTTTAAACATGCCTGAAGTCGAATTTCAAAAACCTCTTAAACTTTTAGTTAATGTTGAAAATAATGGCAACACTGAAATTGCCCCTTCAAAAATTATTCTCGAAATTGAAGATTTAAATAAAAACACTATTGAAACACAAGAAGTTACTAAGCTCGAAAAAGTTTCTGCCAACACCACCAAAGAAATCACTGCTGAATTTAAAAATACCCTAAACAGCGGTGAATATTTTGGAATTGTCAAAGTTTATTTGGGTGATAAATTGTTAAGATCCGATCGTCTCGTGTTTAAGATCGGTGCTGCTCCTGAAGGCTATAAAGCTGGTACTGATCGAAATACTAATTTCTTCGCCAAAATAATTTCCTTTATTGAAGAAAATAAAGTTGAGACAACCATCGTCGCTTCGGCTGTCGCTTTACCAATTATTGTTGGATTATTCCTCTTTAAAGTCGCTCCGACAATTGGTCTAAAAATAATTTTTATAACTGCAACTTTCATTTTTTGGGCCATCAGTGGTTTTTTTACCAATCAATATCACCAAAACCGTATTAAAGATTTAGCTAAGCCAAATGACCAGGGTGCTGTTCAAGGTGAAACCATTGAAATTACCCCCACAGAGGCTCCCAAAGTTAATTCTCAAACAGGGCTGGTGGTAAATCAGGCCACTGCTAGTTATCCAATTTATCGCACTCCCAATATTAAATCTGAAATAGTTTACACTGCCGCTGAAAATGAAAAATTAAACGTAGTTTCTACAATTGAGGGTTGGTATCAAGTCTCCACTGGCAACGGTACCGGGGGTTGGCTGCCTCAATCTAGCGTGAAAAAAACGCAATAATTTGTAGTAGAATGGTCCTATGACTTCAAATTTTTCCACCATCAAAATTGCTGGTCCAGCTGGTTCAGGTATTAAATCTGCTGGTCAAGTTTTTTCCAAACTTTTAATTGATCATGGCTTTAGTTTGGTCGATTATAGTGAATATCCTTCATTAGTTCGAGGTGGTCACAACACCTATCAAATCACTTTTTCTAATGAAAAAGTTTTCTCTACCCATTTTAATGTTGATCTATTTTTCTCTGTTTATCCAAATCATTGGCAGCAGCATCAAGACGAATTTACCAAATCAACTTTAGTCTTTTCCGAAGAGGATTTTTCCGGAATTAAATCAAAAGCCACTTTTATGAATTTGCCATTGCAAGAAATGGCCAAAGAGGCTGGAAGCCCATTAGTTATTAACACTCTTTGTTTGGGTGTTGCCACTTATCTTTACGATTTAAATGTCAAAAAAGCCAAAGAGCTTATTTGTGAAACCTATGGTAAATACGGTGAAATGAATTGCACTGCTTTTGATTTAGCTTATTCTTACGCTTCTGAAAATTTCTCTAAATATCAAATTAAAATTAAAAAACCAGCTAAAAAAACCAATATGGGTTTTTATGAAGGTAATGAAGCTTTTGGTTGGGGATTCATTAAGGGTGGTGGCACTTTTTACGCTGCTTACCCAATGACTCCTGCCACCGGTGCACTTCACTTTTTAGCCAACAAACAGACTGAATATAAATTGACCGTTGTTCATCCGGAAGATGAAATCGCTGCTGCCAATATGGCTGCCGGCGCAGCCATTGCTGGTGCCCGATCTGGCACAGGTTCTTCAGGCGGCGGTTTCGCTTTAATGAATGAGGCTGTCAGTTTTTGCGGCATTGCCGAAATTGGCATGGTTTATTATTTAGTTTCCCGACCTGGTCCAGCCACTGGTCTTCCCACTTGGACTAGCCAAGGTGATTTGCTCCATGCCATTTATTCTGGCCATGGTGAATTTCCAAAGGTTGTTTTAGCCCCAGGTGATGTTGATGAATCCTTCGAATTAGGTCACGCCGCTCTCAATTTAGCTGCTCAGCTCCAAACTCCAGTTTTAGTTGTCAGCGACAAATTAATCGGTGAATCCAGCTCCAGCACTAAATATTTTCCCGACATCGACGTCAAAATTGAAAAAGGTAAAGTTTTAAACGAAATTCAGGAAGATAATTTCAAACGGTATGCCTTCACCAAAGACGGTATTTCTCCAGTTTCCATTCCTGGAACTCCCGGCGGTGAATTTTTATGCAACAGTTACGAGCACGATGAATTTGGTTTTTCCACCGAAGGTGCCGATTCTTCCGAAAAAATGTTCCAAAAAAGAATGTTGAAAATTAAAACAGCTTTAAAGATTTGTCCAAAAGCCAATTTCTTCGGATCCAAAAAAGCCAAAAAATTAATTTTAAGTTGGGGATCACCCAAAGGCGCCATTCTCGAAGCTTTAAAATTAATGGACAATAAGGATGATTTTGCCTTTTTGCAATTAAAAACTCTTTGGCCAATCAATCCGGAAATTCAGACCATAATCAATGCTTTTAAAGAAGTTATTGTTATTGAAAATAATGGCACTAATCAATTAGCCACCGTTCTTAAATCTCAATTCGATTTCAATCCAAAAAGAATTATTAACAAAAATAATGGCCGTCCTTTCTTCCCAGAAGAAATTATTGATTTATTAACAGCCAAAAAATAAAACTATGATAAATTACAGATCAAATATTGCTCCAACTTTTTGTCCCGGTTGTAATAACTTTTTAGTTTACGCCGCCATGCAGTCTGCTTTTAATGCTTTAGATTTAAAAACCTCCGACCTAATCATTAATTTTGACATTGGTTGTGTTGGTAATATGGCTGATTTTTTCAAAACCTATGCTGTTCACACTCTTCATGGTCGATCTATTGCTACTGCCATGGGTGAAAAATTAGTTAATCCCAACCTTACAGTTTGTGCCATTGGTGGTGATGGTGGAATTTACGGTGAAGGTTTAAATCACTTAATCGCTGCCGCTAGGGCAAATATCGATATTACCGTCTTTGTTTCCAATAATTATCTTTACAGTTTAACCACTGGCCAAACCAGTCCTACCACTCCCAAAGGTGCTCGCACTAAATCAACTCCATTAGGCAATGTTAATGAACCTCTCGATGTTGTTAAATTAATGAATTCCATTAATCCTGACATTTTTGTCAGATCGATTGACGCCAAAGATATTCAGGAAGTCACTAAAAGTTTCAAAGAAGCCATTGAATTCAAAGGTTTTTCCATCGTTGAAACCCGTCAGGAATGTGTTGCTTTTGGAAAACAACTAAAAAGCTAACATGGTTGAATTAATTTCATCAATAAAAGTTCCAAATAGTTGGAAAGAATTAGTTGAATTAAAATCGATTTTACCAATCTGTGTTCCAGGGGTTGCTCGTTTGCCAGAAGATCTCAGATTTTATCGCATCTATAAGGAACTAGTACCAAAAGAAATAAGACTAGAAATAATCAAAACGTTAATTGGTGATAAAAATATTTGCCTTCTTCAAAATAATTTTCCTTACACTCGTCTCTTGCAGAATTTGCCAAAAGTAAAACATTATTGCCTTTGGTCAAGAAAATATAAATTAACTCCTAAAACTATTGAAAAAGAAATTAAAAAAAATTTTCCTGAAAATGAATTTTTTTATTTTGAAAATATAGAAGCAGTTAAATCAGTTCCTGAAATCTGGCATTGTCAGATATTTGTAAGATTAGACTAATTTTTCCTCGCAATTATTGTCATAAACAGAGGAAACTCTTTTCTGGCTTTATCTTCAATTCTTGCCTTAGGTCCGGTGCTTTTTTTATCACTGACCCATTCTTCAATGTTTTCGATACTAAATCCATTATCAAAAAGCATTTCACTATAAGCCGACAGGGGATAATGAAACGACCAGGTGTTTTCACTTTCTTTTTTTCCGGGGTGAGCAATAATTGGAATTTCTTGCGGTGTCATATAATCATCAATTCTTCGATATTGAATTTTATTATTTGCATCTTCGCCCCATGAGCTATGGCGGGGGATTCTAAAAATCGGATGATTTAAAACAATTACCAATTGTCCGCCTTTTTTTAAATGTTTAGCAAAAATTCTAATCACTCCAAATGGTTTTTTAATATTTTGCAGGGCTAAAACAATTGCACCTTTGTCGAAATCAGTTTTTGTAATTGGCAGATCTTTGCTCACGTCCGCCACATAAAATCTATGATTTGGATTTATTTTTTTATCATTGGCTTCTCTGATCAGATTATTAGCCAAATCAATTCCCACATATTCAATATTTTTATCCAGATTTCTTTCCAAAACTCCCTGTCCACAGGCTAAATCTAAAATAGATTCATTTTCTTTCATTTTTAAAATTCTTTTCAGATTTGGCATAATTATATGCTGATGATAATAATGGCCTTCATCTCCAACCGCTTTGTTATACCATTTGCTTACTTTTTGCCAAGAACTATTTTCCATGACTGAATTTTAACATTTTTGTAAATTTCCACCAAAGAGCATACAATTAAATCATGAAAATTAATAAAATATCTATCGCTTTTCCTTTAATTTTAATCATTGCCTCTTTTCTTATTGCTATTTGTTTTTATCCCATTTTTCCAGATCAGATTGCCACTCATTGGAGTTTCAACAATCAGGTCAATGGTTATTCCTCCAAAGCTTTTGGTCTTTTCTTTATGCCTATTTTATCGGTTTTTCTGTTTTTGCTTTTTATTAATTTGCCCAAAATTGGTCCATATAAAAAGAATTTTGATCAATTTAAAA
>Ga0074198_1001483_pt1 | contig 15334 bp, 16 predicted proteins | sample EPASupsiteSAE323_FD_64527 | JGI IMG/M metagenome (GOLD analysis project Ga0074198, IMG submission 64527) | Bioremediated contaminated groundwater from EPA Superfund site, New Mexico - Sample SAE3-23 | ecosystem: Environmental > Aquatic > Deep subsurface > Groundwater > Contaminated ...
TGGCGTCATTTGTAATAGTAACCACCCCGGTTCCAGCGATAAGCATCTTAACCATACCACGAGGTCCAAGAGTTGATCTAACAGCTTCTGAAAGTGCCTTAGCAGCGGCAATATTGGAACGTTGGGCTTCATAGCCCTGAGTACGGTCTACATTTTCTCTTAAGATAATAACTGGTTGTTGAGCAAGCATGAATATCCTCTGTTTCAGTAAAGGTGGATTTGAAGTTCTATATATATGTTATGAATTTTACTACAAGTAATTACCTAACTAATCAATTCTGGAGACCTTAAACAGGCTGCATACAGGAACAGTGTCTATCTCCCGAATGCCGCGCTTATCAAACAGAACACAACATGCGACCGGAATTGCCCCGTGAAGTTTGAGATATCTGATTACTTCCCCAAGGGTCTTTCCAGAAGTTATTACATCATCAACAATAACACATCGTTCTCCATGCCGTATACCAAAGTTACCGCTCATTGAACCAATCGGTTCTTCTCCGTATGCCTGTTTTTCAGGATGATATATTCCCAGTCTTGATCCCTCAGTAATAGACATTATTGTTGCAAGTGGAATACCTGATATTGCAATTCCAATGAAAATATCAGGAGATTTGTCTGTAACTTTAATTTTAAGACCTGAAAGAAGCATTAATGCACTTTCTTTTAAAAGGGATGAGTTCTCGCTGACAAAAGTCCAGTCAATATGGACATCTTTTGGAGTAATTCCTCCCTTTTCCTGAGTTAATAACCAGGTTACGGTCTCCATGGAGAGTGACAACTCATCAGCAATCTGACCAGGGCTGTGACCTTCACTTCTAAGGTGACGGGCTTTCTGAATAAGTTCATCTATCGCAGACATCTGAAGAGAGGTTTTCTCATATCTATTTATTCTTTCGTCTTATCGAAGATCCACATATTCTACATTCCATATCATCAGGAGGATCTTTAAAATATTTACCGCATCCGGAGCAACGATATCTCCATACCCTCTTTTTAGCTTTCTTCTGAAGTATGGACTGAATACTAATACCCATCTGTTGAGCGGTATTCTGAACGGCAAAATCATCAGAAAAGAGTATTCCTCCTGTTTCATATGCAAGAGCGAGAATACTGATATCCGTTTCAGATAATACTATACCGTCTCCTGTTTTTTTGGATTCAGAATCAACTTTTTCCTTTGAAACCTTATCCGGACTGCAGATGCAAAGACCAGTTGAGATCAATACAGACAGACGGGATTTGCTCATTATATCCTTTATTTCATCCACAACTTCCGGAGTGGTTATAATTTTTCCTGTAAATTTAAGATCAAGAAAAAAAGCAGAAGTATCGAGGACAGAGACTAATGAGAACTGATCTTCAACCATGCCATATCTTATTTATACTATCTGAAATTTCCTGGGCTGCTGTATATACACTACATGCACGTTCTATGGTATCGCTGAACGAAACTGAAGATATACCTGTGCTAATGAGACGGTTATATGCCCCTTCGGAAAGGACACCATGTACTCCAACGGTATGTATACTTCTGGCTCCCTGTTCCATAAGCATCGATGCTGCAATAGCCTGTGTTCCCCCGGTTGAAATTATATCATCCATAATTACAACATCGCGGTTTTTTACATTGCAGTTCTTTGGTTCAATTTTTACAATTTCACCAGAAATACGCGTCTTTTCCAAGTGATCATATTCATTACATCCAACAGAAGCCACCTCTCTTGCAAGATTTAGAGCTCCGGAATCAGGACTTAATATCAATGGATTAGTAACAGGGAGTTTCTCAATAAATTCTCCTGCTGAAGAACAAAGTGATAGATCAATAGTATCTGTCTGAAAATAATCAAGGACAGTTTTTTCATGAATATTTACTGTTATTACACGATTTACCCCCATACCTAACACTTTTGCAATAGCGCGGGCAGATAGAGGTTCTCCTGGATTAAACTGTTTATCCTGTCTGGCATAACCCATATAAGGTAGGACTAAAGTAATATCGGATTTTAAGAATGTATCCTTAAGAAGCAAAAGTTCGACTAGATCATCACTGGTCAAAGTACTTCCTACCACAAGGATATCTTCAGCGGTATCTGTTGCCCTCAGGTATAATTCACCGTCTGGAAACTTTTTCCATCTTGTATCAATTATTTGGAGGTTTAGATTAGATGCAATACGCCCGGCCAGAACCTGACTGCTTTGGGTACTGACTACCTTCATGATTCCTATACTTTGCTGAAAGTACTTAAACAATTGTCCATGAAGTATAACCAAGAAGTATTTTTACAGGTGTCGAGGCTATAATGAACAGGGTCAATGAATATCAGGAAGATAACAATATTGAAGAAAATTCTGTTTTACAAAAAAATGAACAGGTTCCCGTTTCATCAGAGATATTACCAGGTAATGATTCAATTAATGCGCCATTAGAGGAGGTCAAAACTGATCAACCTGCAGGGGATGCTGAACCTCCCATCGAAGTGGATGATGGTTCTTCCAAATTCGTTAAGGTTCCGGAGAAATTAATTGACCAGGTAATAGGCCAGGATCATGCAGTTGAAGTCATCAGAAAAGCAGCAATTCAACGTAGACATGTAATGATGATTGGTATTCCCGGAACTGGTAAGTCAATGCTTGCAAAGGCCATGGCAGAGCTTCTTCCAAAAGAGGAGATGCAGGATATTTTAGCCTACCCAAATTCTGATGATCAGAATGAACCTATAATAAGGACTGTAAAATCAGGCAGAGGAAAGGAGATAGTATCTGCGCATAAAGCAGAAGCCAAGAAAAAGGCACAGTTTCGAAACACCCTAATTATGATCCTGATGATCGGAATCATCGGTTACTCCTTTATAACCTACCAATGGCTGATGGGGATAATAGCAGCCGCCTTCATATTTATGGCCTTACGATATGCCACTCCAAGAGAAGAACAGATGGTCCCAAAACTTCTTGTCAGTAATGATAAGGTCACAAAGGCCCCGTTTGTGGATGCTACAGGTACGCATGCAGGAGCTCTTCTTGGAGATGTAAGACATGATCCATTTCAATCCGGAGGACTTGAGACTCCTGCACATGACAGGGTAGAGGCAGGGGCTATTCACAGAGCTCACAAAGGGGTTCTTTTTATCGATGAAATCAACACCTTAGGGCTTCCTTCTCAACAGAATTTACTAACTGCAATGCAGGAAGGAGAGTTCTCTATTACCGGTCAGAGTGAGCGATCATCTGGAGCAATGGTTAAAACCGAACCTGTTCCATGTGATTTCGTAATGGTAGCTGCGGGAAATCTCGACGCCATTGAAGGTATGCATCCGGCTTTGAGATCCCGTATCAGGGGTAACGGATATGAGCTCTATATGGAAGATACAATGCCTGATACAGAAGAAAACAGAAATAAATTTATCAGGTTTATTGCGCAGGAGATAAAAAACGATGGCCATATACCCCATTTTGACAAAAGTGCAATTGATGAAGTGATTCACGAAGCAAAACGACGATCAAACAGGAAAGGGTACCTGACACTGAAACTACGTGATATGGGTGGGCTGATAAGAGTTGCAGGTGATCTTGCAAGACAGGAAGGAGCCGAACTTACAACCCGCAGGCATATTATAGAGGCAAAAAAGACTGCCAGATCTATAGAAGACCAGATCTCTGCACAAGTGATCAAGAGAACCCGTGAATATGATCTGGCAGTGGTTGATGGAACGGAGATCGGCAGGGTCAACGGACTTGCAGTTATGGGTAATGATGCAGGATCTGTTCTGCCGATTATGGCAGCTATTACACCCGCTCAGGGAGACGGCGGAGAGATAATTGCAACCGGACTTTTAAAGGAGATAGCCCAGGAATCTATCAAGAATGTTGGTGCAATTCTCAAGCGGTTCACCGGAAAGGACATACGAAATATAGATATCCATATTCAGTTCATAGGAACATATCAGGGTGTGGAAGGTGATTCTGCATCTATAACTGTTGCTACAGCAGCGATTAGTGCACTTGAGGAGATTCCGGTAAGGCAGGATATTGCAATGACAGGATCACTCTCTGTCAGGGGGGACGTTCTTCCGATAGGTGGAGTAACTTATAAGATTGAAGCGGCTGCAAAAGCAGGAATTAAGAAGGTATTGATTCCAAAATCAAACCTGGGGGATGTACTTATCGAAGATGAATATATCTCTATTATTGAGATTATTCCTGTTGAAAAGATTGAAGATGTCCTTAAGATTGCACTTGTTCCTGAAAATAAGGAACAATTTATGGATAAACTTAAAACAATTGCCCGAAAAACAGCTCGTTCAATCCTAACTCCGGAGATTATTGCTCCCAGGACGGTTGCATAAATGTCTGTTTCAGTCAGGTATTACGACATCAGGAGGGTTATTGGAGAAGTAACCCAGATTGATCTCGATAATGGCAGGATTGAACAGGCAGGCTCATCCTTTTTTGATAAGGCAATTATTCGTGTTTTAGGAGATAATGGATGGGGGGTTGTGTCAGTTACAGGTGAAGAACTGGATACTGATCATATCCCCTCCTCTCTTATTACAAAGGCAGCAGAAACATCAGCAATTACCAATACCCATATTAACATCGAAATAACCCCTTCCGGAATTCACCCTGTTCCTCCCATGAAAGAAGATCCCCGGGACGTCAGTCTGGAAGAGAAGGTATCCCTGTTAATGGAACTGGATACTGCAACAAAAGGACAGGATATTGTCAGCAGACGAATCCAATACCTTGAAAAGGCTGAAAAAGTCATTTTTTCTGATAGTTCAGGACATGAATATTCGTATAACTTATGCAGATGCGGATTTTCCGTGATGGCAGTAGCTTCACGGGGTGGTACTGCACAAATGGGATATGAAAGAGATCATACGATAAACGGGCTTAATATACGTCACCGGCAGGATTTAGCAACAGAAGCAGCAGTAAGGGCAGTAAAACTACTTGATGCATCACCAGCAAAGGGCGGCAGGATGCAAGCCGTTCTCGATCCTGAACTTGCGGGAGTATTTGCCCACGAGGCTGTAGGACATGCCTCTGAAGGAGATCTCATAAAAGAAGGCAGTTCAATTCTGAAAGGGAAAATAAATGAAAATATAGGTTCTCCTCTGTTATATATTGTTGACGACCCTTCTATTCCTGCTTTTGGATTCTGTCCCGTTGATGATGAAGGTTCTGCAACTAAAAGAACCGAAATCATAAGCAAAGGTGTTCTTAGCAATTACCTGCATTCAAAAGAGACTCTTTCTACAATAGGAAACGGAGACCCGGGACACTGTCGTGGTATGCCTGGTGTTGAGCCAATTGTCAGAATGAGCAATACATTCATACAAAATGGAGATGCCTCTTATGATGAGATCATTGACGAATGCAGATCAGGTATCCTGCTTAAAGGTTCTCGTGGGGGACAGGTTGACCCGGGAAGGGGTATATTTCAGTTTAATGCTGAATATGGATATCTGATAGAAAATGGTGAACTATCTTCAATGGTAAGGGATGTCTCATTATCTGGTGAGATTCTTGACGTGCTTCATAATATCTCAATGGTAGGAAAAGATTGTACCCTTCATCCTGGCTATTGTGGTAAAGGAGGACAGACTGTTCCGGTTACGGATGGCTCCCCGCACTTGTTCTTGAATAACGCTATAATAGGGGGATGCGATATTGATTGATAAAATACTCTCTGCTGCAGAAAAAGAGACAGATGAATGTGAAATCCTCTTAATAAATTCTGACGCAATTAGTGCGGAGTTAAAAAAAGAGGCAATAGCAATAGGTAGCAGATCTGAGGCACAAGGACTTATTATCCGGGTAATTAAAGATAAAAAAATCGGAGTCTCCTGTACTGACAATCCGGAGTTGTGGAAGAACTGTCTAAAGGCAGCAATAGATAGTTCGACCTTTGCTAATACCACTGAATGGAAAGGACTTCCAGGACAGGAAAAGCTAGATCAGAAACTACTATCCTTTGACAACAGGATAAAACCTGAACCAGAGATTCTTAATAAGTTGTTAGAGAGACTTATTGCAGGATCCAGAACTTTCCAGGCAGATATAACATCAGGTTCTGCTTCCATCATTTCTTCAGGACATATTATTGCTAACAGCAATGGTATGATGTACGAAACAAAGGGTACATTGGTAAACATTGGAATTGAGATGATAGCCGGGCAGTCAACAGGATATGAATTCGATACTTCCTGGAATCTGGATATGATAAATCCAGAAATTACAGGAGAAAAGGCTGCCTTTCTGGCTAATAAGGGGCAGAATGGAAAAGATCTAAAAACCGGAAGTTATGAAGTAGTACTCTCTCCTGTTGCGCTATCTGAGTTAATTGGGGCTGCAATAGTGCCTGCATTATCCGGAAGAAATGTCCATACCGGAAGATCTTTTTTTTCGGGAAAAATAGGAACAGAAGTATCAGACCCGTCAGTATCTCTTATTGATGATCCTTACGATTCCAGAGGACTTGCAAATTGCGCATGGGATGGAGAAGGTATGCCAGTCCAGGAGAATTGTTTCATAGATAATGGAACTCTAACTACATTTGCATATGATCTCAGAACAGCATACAGGTATGATCAGAAACCTACAGCTAGTGCTGTAAGATCAGGCCAGTCTGGAGCTCCTTCTATTGGTAATCATAATCTTATCCTGAAAGGAAAGAACGGGGAAATTCTTGATGATGAAGTAATCTTTGTTCATAATCTTATTGGAGCACATACAGCAAATCCTATGTCCGGAGATTTCTCAGTAGAATTATCATCACCATTTATTGCCCGTGACGGAGAGATGGATGAACCTATAAAATCGGGTATGATATCAGGCAATATTTTTGAACTTTTACATCAGATTGAAGGTATTAGTGAAGAGACCAGAACACTAGGCTCAATGATTATGCCATCGGTCCGGTTTTCAGGATTGTCTGTCATTGGGAGAGGGTAATGCCACCTGAAGGCTTAAAAAATGATGCGAACAGGATAATCTCAATAATAGGTTCCCTTTCAAGTCCAAGAGAATTTTTATCACCTCTGATTGCAGATGCAGATGCATTAGAGATAAGACTGGATTTCATGTCTGAACCGATAAAAAAGGAGCTTTCTCTCCTGCGCAGAGACTTTAAAGGGCCGATAATATTAACACTCAGGAGTAGTGACGAAGGAGGGGCTTATGCCGGTGGACCGGAGAGATTCTGGGAGAATATAGAGTCATATCTTTCTGACGTTGATTTGGTGGATCTTGAGATAAGGTTCAAAGAATTTGCACCTAAAATCAGATCCCAGGGAAAAAAGGTAATATCTTCCTGCCATCAGAACAGAATGCTTTCTTTAAAAGAATTACAGAATCTGGTAATTGAACTGGAGTCTTTTGGAGACATACCAAAAATTGCAGTCCAGCCAAAAACCCGGGAAGATCTGCTCACACTCCTCTCATTATGTTCAAACTATAGTAAAACTATTATTATGAGTGTAACCGGTACAGTTTTCAGATATGCAAGACCTCTTCTATGTCTCTTTGGATCATTATATACATACTGCTATATCGATAGTGCAACTTCCCCGGGGCAATATAGCATTAGAGAGATGCAACTTCTTTCTCATCTTCTTAGTCCCGGGTTTGTTGATCCATGGTTTGAAGGAAGACCGGTACGATCAGGAAATCCGGAGATATTTTATAAATAAAAGCAGTATTATTCCATAATATTCTTTTTTTTTTACTAAATTCCCATTTATTCTATATTCATCATAATCTCAAAAATATTTAATTTCTCTCTAACTGTTTAATAAAATTATTGAATAAATTTAGAATGGAAAATATTTTTTTTATTTGATATGCTATCGACTCATCGATATAATAATAATCTAATAAAAACAATGAAATAAAATAGGGATGGGGATGAGTCCGGATAAAACACTTAATCTATCTGATATCGATATTCAGATTATTGATATATTGACGGATGTAGGGCTTAAAAGTGGTGAAGCCCGTGTTCTTGTTGTTCTTTTTAAGGGATACGATCTTACCTCCAGAGAGGTGGAACGAATTTCTGATCTTCGTCAACCTGAAGTTAGTATTGCCATAAACCAGTTGATAAAAAGGGACTGGGTTTATGTGACGAGTCATAATACTGAAAAGAAAGGGCGCCCTGTTAAGATATATAGCCTGCAACATACAGTAGATGAAATCCTTGATGAGTTAAAAGGAGATATTGAAGGAGATTACCGGAAGAAGAAAGAGATTATTGAAAGGGTTAGAGTACTGGTTAAAGAAGCAAGAGAAACAGAATAATCATTACAGAACAATAAGTACTGACTTACTACCTGGTGATTATCTGTGAAAAAAGCATTCTGGGTTGCCATTATCCTAATATTAACAATTATTATGGGCGGGCATGCAATGGGGGAAAACATGACCGACCGTCTTTTTTATCCTGAATACTGGTACCAACAAGGAGTATCAGAATACCTTCTAAAACATTATGATCAGGCACTTTATCTGCTGGACATAGCTCTCGAGCAGAATCCTGATCTGGCTGATGCCTGGTACTGGCGCGGATTTACTCTCATTGCCCTAGGTGATCAGGAAGAAGCAGATAAGTCAATTTCGAATGCTAAGGCTCTTAACCCCTTGATAGATGATCCATATCATCGAAGATTGGGACCTCTTGCTGATATTACGGTAAATACTGTTCCGGTTTCTAGAGCGCAGGATGACGAAGAAGACCTTCCTCAAAAGATTGAGACCAACATCGATCTTTCAAAGCAACCGGATCCAACCGGACCGGATATGATCATTACTTCTATTGATCCAATTGTAAGAGAGGGAAGTGCTCAGTTAGAAATAAGAGCCACTGTAGAAAATCAAGGTTACAGACCCACTCAGAATTTTTTCCTGACTTTTTATCTGTCGGAAGATAATCAGGTCAACAAGAATGACACACCTATAGGATATTATCTTATCCCGGATATGAAAACAGGAAGTACAAAAAGTATTACCGGATATTTTCCTATGGAGACTATGACTCCAGGTTCTTATTATCTTGGTGCAATAGCAGATCAGGGTAATGAAATAATGGAGGTAAGTGAAAGTAATAATATCAGGGTCTCACCTTCTATGATTACAATTCCGGATGTCAGAGATCCATCATATGTGGTATCTTTAAACCCTGTTCCAAGGTCAGTAGAAAAGTCAGTTGCTGATAGCAGATTTTCAACAGAACAACCTGATCCTATAATAACCAGGATTTCCTCTCCATCTAATGTGATTAAAGGTGGAACCCTGCCAGTCAATGTTACAGTGAAAAACCAGGGACAGGCAGATTCCGGACCCTTCAGGATTTCTCTTTATCTCTCACCTGATGCGCTTATTACCGAAAGTGATCAGGTACTGGGATATGGTGACATACCTAATCTTGGTGCAGGTATGATTACGGAAGGATCGGCACAGGCAAAAATCCCGGAGGATATGGAAGCAGGGTCATATTATATTGGAATATTTGTTGATTCTGAAAAAGCAATTAAAGAGTTAAATGAAGTAAATAATATCCAATTTTCGGAACAAAAAGTCAATGTAACTCCGCAGTTACCTCCTGCTAAAGAGACGGTAAATCTTCTACCGGATCTTATCACCAGAAATCTTTCATCAGATCTTTCCGGAAATCATGGCGGCATTATTAATGTCACAACATCAGTTATGAATTCAGGCGGGGGCGATGCATCCAGGTTTATTGTAGATCTATATCTCTCTAAGGATACTACACTCTCACCTGAAGACATACTTCTTGGCATGGGAGAGATATTGGATCTGCCTGCAGGAATGGAATCAGAAGGAAAGGCTTCTGCATTAATACCTCAAAACATCACTGCCGGGACATATTATTTTGGAATTATGGCAGATGCTGAAGATATGGTAAATGAATCTAATGAATCAAATAATATCGGATTTGCTGAAATACCAGTAATAATTAAGTGAAGCCTCAAAGATTTTGATATAAGAATATTCAGACTTTATTTTTTCTTGTTTTTTATATTACAGACAACATTAAATATAACCAAGAATAATTTTTGTTATGAAAGTCAACTCCAGAATTGCGATATTATTTCTTATTACCGCATCAATCTTTATCTTTCCTGTACTTGGAGAACAAGTACAACTAACAAATGATGAAAAATCTTTTTTATCAGATATGGTTTCAGAGGGAATTCCATTGTTATATCAGATTCCTGAAGCAATGGATACAGGAGTATACTTTGGAAAAGATACTGCAATTTCAGATATTGCTGCTAAAGAATCGGATCTTTTGAATAAATTTACAACTAATATCTCGACATATTCTCTTGGAACTGATGCATCCGCCCTTCGGAGTTCATATTTGAAATCTGTTGATCTAGCTAAAACAGATCTTAATAAATATAGTACTCTGGTTCCCGGATGTGGTTCATGTATAACAGAGATGAACAACATGTACCCTGAACTGGTCAAATCTGCTAATGAAGCAAACCTTGAATTGATCAAGTTCTACCAGAAAAACCAGGTTTCTCTTTAATTATCTTCTCTTTTATTCTATTTTATCGCACAGTGTTTCTATAGCTTCCTGATAAATGCGGGTATCCGGTCTTATTATAACCACAGGAATATCAACTATCCTTTCTATCAGTGTTGCTAGTATTGGTGCGCAGATTATACCTGCGGCACCCTCTTTTTCTGCTCTGACTGCAGCCACTATACATTCCTCCATTGTATTCGCAGTGTAACCTTTAATCTTAATTTTCCGCCCATTTTTTTCGATGATTGACCCCTCAAGTTTATCAAGAAGAAACTTGGCAGCAATTATTGCAACCATATCAATTTCAAAAGGTTCAAGTACATTTACTATTGCTTTTACTGTAGAAAGCCTGGGATCGCGGGTTCCGGAAGAGATCTTATAAAGTGTTGCCGGAGGAATATGAGCTGCTGAAGCAAGTTCCTTAAGACTCATCTGATGATGGTCAAGGGCTTCTTCAAGTGCTTCCTTAAAACCCGTCCGAAAGATGGATCTTGAAAACATACTATATTATATAGTTCGCTATTAGTGAAAATTCATCTGATAATATACAGGTACCAGAATAGTTAAATTGTATAGGAATTATTCAGGCATATTTTTCTCCTATTATGACCGAACGTTACTAATTTATGGCAGGAAAAAATCCGATAGCAGAAAAAATTAAAGAAATAGCAGACAGGGATCTTACTTTTATGCATGTATGCGGAACACACGAGGCCGCAATAGCCAGACATGGAATACGAACTCTTCTCCCAAAGAACCTCAAGATTGTAATGGGACCAGGATGTCCGGTTTGTATTACCCCTCAGGGAGAGATTGATGCAGCCCTTGAATTAGGAAAAAAAGGATGCATTATCGCGACGTATGGAGATCTTTTAAGAGTTCCGGGAACTAAGGGATCCCTTGAAAGTCTGGGCGCAGATGTAAGAGTAGTCCAGGGAGTACATAAAGCAGTAGAGATAGCAATGGGAACCGATAAGGAAGTTGTTTTTATTTCAGTTGGATTTGAAACTACTGCCCCGACTGTTGCAGCAATTCTGCTGGCAAACCCGCCAAAAAATTTTTCTATCCTTTGTTGTCATAGATTGATTCCTCCTGCAATGGAATGGCTTTTATCGAGAGGAGAAGCAACATTGGATGGATTTTTACTTCCAGGCCATGTACTTACAGTGACAGGACTTTCAGATTATAAAAAATTTAAAATTCCTCAGATAGTTGCAGGATTTGATCCTGATGATATTCTGCTTGGAATTCTTATGCTTATAGAACAAGTAAAAAAGGGCACAAATAATGTTGAAAATGCATACCCACGTGCTGTATCTGAAGAAGGAAACCCAAGAGCAATGGATATGCTTTTTAGGATTTTTGAAACCTGTGATAGTGAATGGCGTGGTTTTCCTGTAATACCGGCATCAGGTCTTCGTGTAAGAGAAGAATACTCCAATTGGGATGCTCAGAAAAAATTTGACGTAAAAATAAAACCTACTAAAAAAAATTCGGCATGTATCTGCGATAAAGTACTCCGTGGGATAGCATCACCATCTGATTGCAAATTGTTTGATACAATCTGTTCACCCAGAAATCCTGTTGGTCCATGTATGGTTAGTCATGAAGGTGCATGCAGAATCTGGAATCAATATAAACAACCAGATTACTAAATTATAATTCTAAATAAATATTAATATTTTAATATAATTATAAATATTACATATCTAAAATTTATTTTCCCTCTCCTAATTCATAAAATACATATACTTTCGCATTATACTGCTAATATAACCAGATTACTTAGGACGGATATTCATGAATGAAACCTCCTTTGAACTTAGGAAATTTGTTTCGCCTGAATTTGTTATTGGTGTAGACGCTAGATTTCTTGCCGGGAGATATGCCAGGAATTTTAAGGCTAATAATGTATTTCTTGTAACTAAAATTGATATTATAAATTCAGGATGGGTTAAGGACGTTATAAATAGCCTTGATAATGAAGGGATAGAATATTCTATATACTCAGATGTTTCGCCAAATCCTCGCGATTTTGAGATTATGAAAGGTGCTGAAATATACAAAGAGCGGGGATGTGATTCAATAATTGCCATTGGAGGCGGTAGTGTAATCGATTGTGCTAAAGGTATTGGCATCGTCGCAACAAATAACTTGAATATTATAAAATTCGAAGGCGTTGATAATATCTCTGTGCCTGTTCCTCCACTAATTTGTATACCAACAACAGCAGGATCTTCTGCAGATGTTTCACAGTTTGCAATTATTACCAATACAAGTAATAATGTTAAAATTGCGATTATAAGTAAAAAAATTGTTCCAGATATTTCCCTTTTAGATCCTATTACTCTGACTAGTTTACCACCCAAACTTACTGCAACTACCGGGCTTGATGCACTTGTACATAGTATTGAGGCATATGTCTCAAATGCTTCTTCTCCTGTTACTGATATACATGCTCTGGAATCAATAAAACTCATTAATACATATTTACCATTAGCATATCATAACCCGGACAATATTGAATACAGATATAAAACTATGCTGGGTAGCCTATTGGCCGGTCTGGCTTTTTCTAATGCCAGTTTAGGAGCAGTTCATGCGATGGCTCATAGTCTTGGTGGAGTTTCTGATCTTCCCCATGGAGTGTGTAATGCCATATTATTAGAAGGTGTTATTGATTTTAACTTTGACATATGTCCGGAAAGATATGCTACTATAGCCCAAGCAATGAATATCAACTGTGAATCAGATAACAAAACCAAGATTAAATCAAAGTTATTATTTGCTCTTAGAACCTTAAGGATGGAATTGGATGTTAATCAAAATTTAAATGATTTAGGTATACATAAAAGTGATGTTCCCCAACTCGTAAAAAATGCGATGAACGATCCATGTATGGCAACCAATCCAAAACGGCCTTCCTCACAAGATTTGGAAAAAATATATGAACAATTACTCTGAAAAGGCTCCTGATTGGGAAGCAATGCGTCTGAAAATTATAGGATTAGGTGAATCCTCTATACGGAAAAGTTACTATCCGGAACTTCAGGAACGCCTTATTGAACTTGAGACATCAAATGCAAATTTAAAAGAGGTTATTGAAGAACTTCAATGCAAAGAAGAAGAGCTTAATCACAATTTAGAAGAACTAAAACAAGTTCAGGATGCACTCGCAATGGCGAGGAATAAACTCTCAATTATTAATACATTAACTTTCCAGGATATTCAAAACTCATTATTTTCTTTACATGGATACCTTACTCTGATTAATGAGACATTATCTGATGAAAAAAATTCTGATTTCATGGAGAAATCATTATATCAGGTTAAAAAGATAGGCAAATCGCTACAAATTACAAAACATTACCAGGATATGGGTATTCATCCACCTAAATGGCATAAACTAATGGAAATATTCGTTTTTGCTATATCCCACCTGGATCTATCAAAATTTAAAAGAAATATTTATATTGAAAATTTATTCATATATGCCGACCCTTTATTTGAAGAGGTTCTGTATTATATTATGGAGAATATTCAGGATCATAGTATTAATGCAACTGAATATTCTCTCTACTTTGAAAAAAATAAGTCTGGTATTACTCTGTTTATAGAAGATAACGGAATAGGGATTGAAGATAGTATGAAAGAAAAGATCTTTAACAGAGAATATCATAGTATGAACGGAATGGGACTTTTTTTTGTCAGAGAAATACTTTCTATTACCGGCATAAAAATTTGTGAGAGTGGAATCTTTAAAAAAGGAGCTAGATTTGAATTAATAATCCCAGAAGGGAGATATTTAATTTCAGATGGAGATAATCCCATAATCAACTGATATAAATTCTTGAGGGTCCGGTCTATATAAGTAATTAAGTCCGTTCTGTGTTTGAATAAGCATTTAATTAAATATAATATTTTTTTTCAGGTTATTGACGATAAATAACAATATACAGCATAAATTATATATCAAAGAAAAAAATCAAAGATTAATAAGATCCTTACATTAAAGGTTTTACCGGGTTTGGCTCATTTACAGGGTTTTGTCCAGGATTTTGTCCAGGATTATTTTGGGGTATATTTTCTGGTTGATTAAATTTCCCGTTTTTCATATTCATTCCGGAAGGAATCATATTCTGATACCGTGAAAGTATCTGCTGTACCAAAGCCCAATTTTTAGACATAATAGCATTCTGCAGCTGCTTAGTATCAATCCCACGCTGCTGAAGTATTTTTAGGATCTGACCAATGTTCTGTTGATTATATCCGTTATTATTCCCAAGCCAGATCTCATTTCCAAACCAATTCTGATTCATCGGTTGTACTGAATTCTGATTTCCTTGAGAACCTGTGAGGAAACCTCCTGACCCTTGTTGAACAGGATACATTTCCTTATTTTCGAATACATCTGCTATTACTCCGGGAATTAATATTAATGTAAGGAGAATAACGGTAATACAAATTAAATTACGCATAAGACACATCCTACTCCCATTTTTTAACCATCCGGAAAAAGGAGGAGGTGTGGGGTGTAGCCTCATTATCCCGGATGGCTTAACCCATTTGGGCTTATAAGCATTTTTTTAAGTAGTATTTAAGAAAGTATGATATGTATGGTTGGAGATTATACATTCTAATTAACTCTTTTATTTCCCATTTCGCACCCACTACTATTCCCCGTTATTTATCAAGAAATAGTGATGTGGAATACCAAAAGAAAAATAAAATTGAATAGAGCCTTAGCTATTTCTAAATATGTAGTCAACAATCCCG
>Ga0074198_1001485_pt1 | contig 15322 bp, 12 predicted proteins | sample EPASupsiteSAE323_FD_64527 | JGI IMG/M metagenome (GOLD analysis project Ga0074198, IMG submission 64527) | Bioremediated contaminated groundwater from EPA Superfund site, New Mexico - Sample SAE3-23 | ecosystem: Environmental > Aquatic > Deep subsurface > Groundwater > Contaminated ...
ATTCTTTTTTCTGGGGAAGAGTAAGCTTTTCGATCGCATTTGTAGGGCAAACCTGTGTACATTTATTGCATTCATATTCGCAGTAACCCGAATGGGCGTTCAGAACAGGAGTCCAGAGTCCTTCGATCCCGGCTTCGGTTAATGCAGGTTGAATATAATTCGTGGGGCATACCTGCATACACTGGCCGCATCGAATACACCGCGAGAGGAATTCTTTCTCTTTCACAGAGCCTGGTGGACGTGTAAACCGGTGAACGACTTTTGTTTTTGCTTCGATAATGGTTTTGGGTAAAGAGGCGACAACCAAACCAATTACACTTGATCCGATCATCTTTCTGCGTCCGATGTCAATCGTAGTACGGTTAGCTTTTTTAGGTAATTCCAGGCAAACATCTACTGCATCTTTGGGACAGTCGGTTGTACAATTGAAACAGGTTAAGCATTCGGACTTCATGTAATCCTTAAAAGGACTCCCGTTATAGGTACAATTACGAGAGCAAGCATTACAAGAGATGCAGGCCGGGTTTGTTTTCAGTTTAAAAAATCCGATTCGCGAAACAAGTCCGTACAATGCTCCGAGGGGGCAGAGATAGTTACAGAAAAATCTCCGCTTATACAAATTCATGACAATTAAAAAGAGAAACAAAAGCCCGATAAAAACAGATTGAGAATAGACACGCTGTCTTTGAGTAAGGATATTTTTCCTGGCAAAATCGTAAGCGGGTTTTACTGCTTTTGAGATTATGCCTTTATCCTGTGCTCCTGTTTTGAGAGATTCTTCGAGTAAATAATTAGATGCAGGGTTTATTGCGGTGGAAGCGCTTCGAGTGAGAATAGAAAAGGGATCGAGCCATCCGGCAAGTTGGGTTCCAAAAACAGTTGCAACTAATATAATTATGAGTACGATATATTTCAGTTTGAGTAGGGGGCGGTTGACTTCTTTCTTTTCTTTTTTGGATTTTCTGAAAATCCATGAGAAAAATTGGTTTATAGCTCCAAACGGACAAACCCACCCGCAGAAAAAACGTCCAAAAAGTAATGTAAGGAAAAGCGGGATAAGCGATAATAAAAAGAGAGAAATAATTTTTCCGGTTGAGATGAAATTCACGAGAAAGATAAGGGGATCGAAATAGAAGAAATAATCTGTATAGGAGAAGGATTCAGTGCGTGAATACCCGGATTGGAAGAGGAGGTAAAAGAAAAGAAACACAAATAAGAATTGGATAGCGATGCGTAGACGTTGAATATTTTTTCCGGTTTTAGCAGTCATGGTAGTGTCAATTCCTTTACGAATCAGATTTTGAGGGATTTAATATTGATTTTGGAAATATCGGGAATACCCATTTTCTTATCGGCAGCGGCCTGGATAAATTCAACTTGAGTGGGGTTCAGTCCGAATAAATCCGCGGCAACGACATCGGCATCAAAGATACTGGAGGAAGCGATTACAGTTTTTTTAAATTCGACATCACTGACACGTCCGCCGGTTGGGCCGTTTCTAAGAAGAATACGGTAAGCATCAACCAATACCAGGTGGGATTTAAAACCATACGCGAGATCGGCAATACCGAGTCCCATATCGCGATGAAGTTTTCCACGTTCGCCGCCCAGGATACCGTAAAGGTTTTTCATTGCGATAGTAATCCCGGAGCTGCCGTGGTGTTTCAGGATAGGGACATTGATAAATTTATCGACTTCGAGAAAGTCGCGGTAAACTTGCCAGCGAGTAAGGCTTTCACCTTTGAAATCGTGGACAACGAGCCTGTTATCGTCGGCGTAACGGACATCGGCGCCTGCAGCTTTTGCTGCGGCTTCGATTCCGCTTCGTTTGTAGGTATCTTCCGCTTTATGGCAGGGATTATCCATTACTATCACTTTTTTAGCACCTGCATTATAAGCCATTTCGACCAGGGCTTTCACCACTTCCGGGTTTGTATTGGCCGCTTGTTCAACGCTGCGGTTCCACCCGATGTTCGGTTTTATCATCACGACATCCTGTTTGGAGATAAATTTTTTCATTCCACCCAGGGTTTCAACTGCTTTTTTTGTGATATTATAAGGGGATTCGCCCTCGACTTTGACGACAAGGGGGCCGGCAGGAGACGGTGTCGGGGAGGATTTTGCAGGTTGTACTGCATCGATCGCTCCGGGAAGACATAAGGCAGATGTTAACAAAGCTGAATTTTTTAAAAAATCTCGACGCTTCATTCTTTACTCCTTTAGCATTTATATTTAAATTGATTCACCCCTGACAACCAAAACTAATTTCGCTTAGGTTGTCAGAGATGGAAGTTTTTACTTTTCTTTATTTTCAGGCGAAGTAGGTTCGAAAGTCATACGTTTGATTGCCTGGTCTTCGAAACGGTGTTCGGCTTCTTCTTCTGTAATGTAACCGGTAAGCCATGAGGTATTCATCGGGTATTCGGCGGGGTGGAACATGATACTGAAGCCATGCCATATAATAATAGCCAGTGTGGCGAGAAGAGCTTCGAAATAATGAATAGTTCGCGCTACACCCAGAATCCATGACGGCCATCCGACCGGTATGGCTTTGGGGAACCACAGGAATAAACCGGTAATCAACATAACTGCTGCACCCCAAACCAGAGCCCAGAATTCAAATTTCTCTCCATAATTAAATATGGAGTATTTCGGGTGATGGTTTTCCCTGGAAGCTTTCAAATAGTATTTTAGGGTTGCGAATAAATCTGTGAAATCGCGTTTCGCTGGGAGAATATGTTTCAAAATCCCTTTTCCTCGCTTTTTCAAGAACATGTACATGACGAAAACGATTAAATCGATTGTCATGGTCATGCCTGCGATGCGGTGAATAATACTGCGTACAGTTTCATTCATCCCGATTGCAAAGAGCCATTTGGCCCAGAATGCTTCCGGGAATTTGAGCGCAAAACCTGTTATTACAAGCACTGCAAACGAAATAATCATAACGATGTGGCATGTTCGTTCAAAAGGTGTCATACGTGCGACGTGTTTTTCGTCTCTTTGTTTATTCAATTTTTTCCTGACAGCCCACAGCCACACAATAAAGTTATAAATAATCATCCCGCCGACTGAACACGCAATAATAATAATATATATAGTCTGGACAATACTTTCAATTCGTCCACCTGCAGTTTGTAGTGCTTTGCGGTGGGAGAAGCTTTGCGAGAAATTTTCTGAAACTTTCCCGTGACATTTTCCGCATGTAGTACCGCGGTTGGAGAGGTGCATCCTTGACCCGGGGTGCGAAGAAGGAAGTGAATGGTGTGCATCGTGACAATCGGAGCAGGTAGCGCTGGCTCCCATTGTTCCACGCTGAGTCAGGCCATGGAAGTCTTCCATATAACTTTTAACCGGGACCGTATCCAATCCATACCTGGCCATAATACGTTCATTCCCGTGACACCAGATACAAACCTGGGTAGCTGCCCATTGTTTTGCGTCTCCCACGCGAGTTCTCAATGAAGCCATGTCATGATCACCATGACAAACCGTACAATTCGGGACATCGTTATTTCCATGTTCCAGGGTACGACCATGCGGACTATCCAGGTAAGTTTTTACTTCATCTTTATGACACTTCTGGCATACGTTTGCAATTGTTGTCCTGCCTACTGTCGAATCAGGGTTCGCGGAACTCAATATATTATGATAACTATGGCAATCAGTACAGGTTGCACCGTTTTTACCTTCTTTAACCGCTTGATAATGGACACTGGCTTTATATCGCGAAATCAGGTTACGTTTCGTGATATTATCTTCCAGGTTAAGCTTTTCCTGGCTGTGGCATTTTCCGCAGGCATCAGGTTGATTCATACGAGAAAGATTGCTCTCCGGGGAAGAAAGCGTAAGAATTTGATGTCCTCCATGACAACTGTAACAGGTAGGAGCACGGGGGTTTCCTGCAACAAATCCTTTCCCGTGGATATCCTTTTTAATAAAGCTATCATAAACATCGCTGTGACATGTTGAACATTCTACTTTTATCGGTTTTGTTCCATGCGGGACATTGTCGAAAACCTTTTCGTTTTCACCCTGGTGGCAATCAGTACAATTTAAATCTTCATGTACACTGCCTTTAAGAGCATCAATGGGGACAAAAAGGTTTAATTTTTTCCCGCGCGGGGTTTGAGGTTCCAGGCTTTTATCCGAATGGCACGCAAGACAATCATCTTTTGTAATTGCTGCGTAAGTTGGCTGATCTCCGGCAACCAGGAACAACATAAAAGATAATAAAATACTTAGAAAAATCGAACCGCTCCGTGTTGATATACTTATACTCATCATTCGACTCCCGTTACGTTGGCCATACGTTATATTAGATATCATTATTTTTTGGGGGCCTCTTTTTTATGTTTTTCCGAATATGTTAATATATAACCATAATACTTTTTTTATAAAAAATCAAGTGTTAAGCAAAATAATCTATAAGAAGAATAGTAAAAGTCGGGTTTAAGATACAAAAAATGTACACACTTGTACAATTATTTCGGGATGGGGGAGAGTGAATGTGATTGATGTGTTACCATTCGACGAATCGCGAAGATAGAAAGACAAACCCTGGATAATCGAATCGACTAATCGTCTTTCTATCTTAGCAATTCGTAGTTACTAAGTTTTTAAACTTTCCATTTTACATTATCCAAACACTTTGATTTTTTATTTTACGTGAATAGGATAACATAAGCACGAGTGCATTTCGTCAAAAATCATGATTAAGAACATCAAATTTTGTTTTTTCAGATAGAATTACTGTATAAATTTCTTTTCCTGTGGTATACTAATCCAGTTTAAATTCTATTTTAGGAGTCACCTTATGGACATTTCAAAAAAAATATTAGAATTAGCTGAACAATACAGGGAATATACGGCAGAGAATCTATCCCGTTTGATAAAAATCAAAGGTCTGAGCACAACCGAAAAAGATGTAATTGCTGAATTAAAACGTCAAATGGAAGAAGCTGGATTCGATGAAGTTCGAATTGATGGCCTCGGAAACGTTATAGGCCGCATTGGAAACGGTAAAAAAATTATCGCCATAGATGCTCACATGGATACAGTAGACGATGGTAACCTTGAAAACTGGTCTTTCCCTCCTCATTCCGGGATGATTAAAGATGGATTTGTATATGGTAGAGGCACAGTCGATCAACGAGGCGGTGCTGCTTCTTTCGTTACAGCCGGAAGAATTTTAAAGGAATTGAATTTCAATAACGATATGACCATTCTATTTGTCGGAAGCGTCATGGAAGAAGATTGTGATGGCCTTTGCTGGAAATACATCGTCGAAGAAGATAAAATCAAGCCGGATGTGGTTATCAGCACGGAGCCGACAAACCTGAACCTATACCGCGGCCACCGAGGGCGCATGGAAATCGAAGTTTCTTTCAAAGGGCTTTCTTCTCATGGTTCAGCCCCGGAACGTGGTAAGAATGCTATTTATATGGCTTCGCATGTTGCATTGGAAGTAGAAAAATTAAATGAAAGACTTCAATATGACGAATTCCTGGGAAAAGGCAGTATAACTGTTACTGAGTTTGTTTCAGGAAGTCCTTCCCTTTGCGCAGTTGCGGATTATGCAAAGATTCACCTCGACAGGCGTTTAACCTGGGGTGAAACCAAAGAATCGGCAGTTAAGGAAATCGAAGAAATCATCAAAGGAATGGATGCAAAAATTGAAGTCCTAAACTACAAGGAAACAGCTTATACCGGTTTATCTTACGGTATGGAAAAATATTACCCAACCTGGAAACTATCCATCGACCATCCGGCTGTTGTGTCAGGAATTAAAGCTTATAAAGATCTGTTCGGCTCCGATCCGAAAGTTGATAAATGGACTTTTTCAACCAATGCTGTTACTATAAACGGGTTTTATGGGATTCCGGTTATTGGGTTTGGTCCTGGAAACGAAGTAGCAGCGCATGCACCAAATGAAAAAGTATCTATTGAAGACCTGGTAAAAGCGTCCGCTTTTTACGCCATGTTTCCTTACCGTGTATCATAAGAACGAAAGAGGAGGAAAGATGAACTACTATACCACATTTGATTCATTCGTAAATGAAATCGGTAGTATTAATGCAAGTTTACATGGAACCGATTTTTTATTGACATGGGAGAAATCGTTAGATGAGCTTCGCCGTGTATTATTTACCGCCGAAGCATTAAAATGGTTATACGAAAATAATATATCCGCAAAATGTTTTGATACAGGACTTGCTGTGTCTCAATTCCGTGATAATTCGACTCGCACACGGTTTTCTTTTGCTTTTGCTTCACAATTACTTGGACTTGCCGTCCAGGACCTTGATGAAGTTAAGTCCCAGATTTCACATGGAGAAACTGTTCGCGAGACCGCCAATATGATTTCATTTCTAACCGATTTTATTGGTATACGGGACGATATGTATCTTGGAACAGGCAATGCTTATATGAGAGAAGTTGGACATGCCCTGGATGATGGATTTAAAAACGGAGTTCTTTCTCATCGCCCGGGTATTGTAAACCTGCAGTGCGATATCGATCACCCGACCCAGACCATGGCCGATTTGCTTCACCTGGTTAATTATTTCGGTTCCATCCAGGATTTGAAAGATAAAAAAATCGCAATGTCCTGGGCATATTCTCCAAGTTATGGAAAGCCATTATCCGTACCTCAAGGGATTGTCGGGTTAATGACCCGTCTGGGAATGAAAGTTACATTGGCACATCCTAAAGGATATGGCTTGATACCCGGAATTATGGATATAGCAGAACGAAATGCAAAAGCAAGCGGTGGGGAGTTTAAACTTGTTCATTCCATGGATGAAGCATTCGCGGATGCCGATATTGTTTATCCGAAGAGCTGGGCTCCTTATGCAGTAATGCAGAAACGAACAGATTTACTCCGTCACCGCGATGCAGAAGGCTTAAAAAGGCTGGAACAAGAATGTTTGAAACAAAATGCTGAATATAAAGACTGGGAATGCACCGAAGAAAAAATGAGACTGACAAAAGGCGGCAAAGCACTTTACATGCATTGTTTGCCTGCCGATATTTCCTCGGTTTCATGTAAAGAAGGGGAAGTAGCTGCTTCTGTTTTTGACAGATACCGGATTCAGACCTATAAAGAAGCTGGATATAAACCTTATATAATTGCATCCATGATGGTGAACAACCGGTTTAAATATCCGGGTGCCATACTGGAAGCGATGAAAAAAAGAAATCAGAAACGAGCATACGCTGCATAGATAGCAGTTTGAGTCATTTGTAATACCGCGGTTTGAACTGCCATTGATTCATTATTATTGGTAGTTTGAACCGCGGCTTGATTTTCCAAAGTTGGAGCGGGAGAAGGGCCTATCATATTTGATCCATTTCCTATCCCCTGGGGATTATTTGTTTCCATTTCCCCTGTCGTATTAACCGGTTGGGTTTGAGTCGTTGAAATTGTTGTACTACTATTTCCTTCCATACCGGTTGGTGAGGAAAAAGGTGAGGGAGGAACTACTGCGGCAGTTTCCAGGGTTTGATTGGCCTCATAACTCCTGTTTTCATTTTTTATTAGGTTTTGATTGGGATTTGCAGTGTTGTTTTCTGCATTAATGGGAGTGTTGTCGGTAAAAATCATTTGATTTTGTCCGGTTCCAACTTCGCTGCTCATGAGAGTCGATTTTGTCGGCAACTCAGTTTCGGCTGGCGATCCCACACTTCCGGCTCCCTTACCTCTAAGGATATCTTCGTTCCTCCCTCGATTTTCAGTGTCAACTTCATTAACACTTTCTGCCGTTCTTTCTCGAGGATTCTCTGCCGGGTGATTGGACGGGTTTACGTTTGCCCTTGCAGATTCAAGGGCTTTATTGGATAACTCTACCGTATCACTTTCTATGTTTGACGCAGTACGCATATCAGGGTTTGAATTCAACCCGGTATATTGCGCCTGGTTACTCATTTGTAATCCAAATGAACTAAATACGGTACCAAGGGTATTGATTGTGTTAGCCATTTTCGTTTTCCTTCGATCACAATATCTATATTACATGAATTCTCCCGATTATCAACTTTTTTAAAAAAATACTTTTTATTTTTAACTTTTAAAAACCATATCAAAATGTGTTATACTATTTAAAACTGGAGGCAATTATGAAAAAGAGTTCTCTGTATTTATTTTTAGTTGTTATTTTCTACTGTTTAAACATTTTTATTTTCGCAGCAGACAATCAACCAGTTAAGACGGAAACCCTTCAAACCAATTCTGGGCCTTTAATAATCACATTGGTAGGGCATGGGTCTTTAATGTTCCAATTTAAAAACCAAACAATCCACGTGGATCCTTATTCTCGTGTTGCTGACTATTCAACCCTTCCAAAAGCTGATATCATTTTACTTACCCACCATCACCAGGACCACCTTGACACGGTCGCACTCGGAAGCATCCGCACACCGCAAACAAAATTATATTTAACTGAAAAGTGCAGTGAAAAGGTTGCTGGCGGAATTATAATGAAAATAGGAGATGTCCAGACTTTCAATAATATTAAGGTTGAAGCAGTTCCCGCTTACAACATCGTAAACAAACGAACTGACAGAACACCTTATCATCCAAAAGGTGAAGGAAACGGATATATTTTTACATTTGGGGATAAACGGGTTTATGTCGCAGGAGATACTGAAAATATACCGGAAATGAAACAATTAAAATCCATCGATGTAGCCTTTTTGCCCATGAACCTTCCCTATACCATGACTCCCGAAATGGTTTCCGAAGCCGCGCATGCTTTCAAGCCCCATATTCTCTATATTTATCATTTTAAACCTGGTGCAACAGAATCTTTTGAAAAATTAAAATCGCTCTTAACAGAGTTGAAAGGTGTTGAGCTTCGACTTCCAGATAAATAAGAAAAAAGTGCAGCAAGAACGCTAATATTTGAATAAGTCATTTAAATCGATGTTCTTCTAATCCTATTCAACAATAATAGTTTTTCATTTTAGCACATTCTTATTATTAATATATCAAAATTAAATAACCCCTTCAGACAAACAAAAACTTTTTCTCCCTATTGAATTCTAAGCCTTTTTACACTACAATCAATTATTAGAGATAAGTAAACTAAAACAAGAATAAAAAAAAATGGCAAGCCTACATGATATGAAAAAATTTTTTATTACTGCAACATCCGACTTACGGGTTAGAGAACTTCTCTCCTCGAATCTTCCACGTGGAACAAATATCGAAAATGTTCTGGATGCAGGCGGCATCTGGTTGAAAAAAAAGCGCGTTCATGATGGTGAAACGATAGTCCCATCAGGCGAAACTATAAAAGTTCACATCAGCACCTTCCAGGATAAAACCTATTTCCTGGATATTAAAAAAGACATAATTTTTGAAAACAATGATTTCCTGGTTATATATAAACCTCCGGATTTAAATGTCCACCAGGTTCCCTCCAGTTTTTATTACAACCTGACCTACGGTGTCAATCAATACTTAAAAGAATCTAAAATACATTTCGAATCAACACCTCTAACACGGCTGGACCGCCCGGTAGAAGGCCTGGTAATTTTTTCCAAAAACAAAGATTACGAAAGAAGACTTTTCGACCTGATAAAAAGGCGGAAAATAAAAAAATGGTATATGTGCGCAACCGAAAAAACCAACCACCCCAGATATACCCGGGTTATCGATAGAATTTCAAACGACGGTAACCGCACTTACCTAGATACAAATGGAAAAGATGCGGATTCCCTCTTCATTAAAACGAATTCAACAGAAAGAATCGATATCTATTCTGTTTTCATTTTCACCGGAAGAAGACATCAAATCCGGTTTCATGCTTCTCAATATATCTCACCGATTATCGGGGACTGGTTCTATGGGTCATCCAGATTCCTTATCCACGATGAAATCGCCCTGATGTGCCGTGGGTATAATATTCCTTATAAAAAAACGAACCTGCGCATACGCATCCCGGAGTCTTTTATAAAAAATTTTTTTGAACGCATTACAAGGTATCGGCATAAATAATTCTATATAATAATTAATATATTCCCGTATTTTTCGGATTGAATTTTTTAAAGTAAAGAAAACCTTTCAAAGGTTTTTATTAAACTAAACAGGAGGTAATTATGTCAAAGAAAGTTTTAGTTCCTATTGCAAATGGGACAGAAGAATTAGAAGCAGTAGCGATTATTGATGTTTTAAGACGGGCAGGAGCAGAAGTAACTGTTGCTTCAACTGGAGGGATGCAGATTGTTGCTTCTCGTGGAGTTAAATTAACCGCAGACCGCTCAATAGGGGAATGCAAAGATCATATATACGATTTAATTGCTCTTCCGGGAGGGATACCAGGTGCAGAAAACCTTCGTGATTGCGAAGATTTGATTTACATACTCAAAAAACAGAAAAAGGAAAACCGCTTTTATGCTGCAATATGTGCTTCTCCTTCTGTAATACTCCAGTATCATGGTCTTCTTGAAAACCGGAGAGCAACCTGTTATCCTTCCCGCATTAATACACTTGAAAATAAAGAAGATGCTCATAAACGGGTTGTTATAGATGGAACGTGTATTACGAGCCAGGGGCCGGGTTCTTCTCTAGAATTTGCACTCACTCTCGTACGCATTCTTTTTGGAAAAGAAAAAGAAAAGGAGGTGGCCCACGCAATGGTTATGTACGCATATTAAATATATGGTTTTTACCTACTTTTTCAAGAAAAGGGTACTGCGTACCCATGTAGGCAAAAAGCTTCTGATATTAGAAATTCTGTGATGTTGGATTTGTATAAATACAATAATTTTCTTTTTGGATTTCGGGATTTTTCCAATCAAAAGTTTTGGCGGGGTCCAGGGGGCACCTTGCGGTGTGGCGATTAATTATAGGATTAAAGAATTCAATACTGAAATACCTGATTTAAACAGCAATTCCAGGTAAATCGCCCTCCATGCAATGGTTTTTTTCAAAACGAGCCCCTGGTCGCCAAAGGCATGAAAACTATTTCTTTACAACATGAACCCAATTGTATTTATCTTCGAGTTCGCCGTATTGGATACCGGTTAATGTATCGAAAAACTTTTGAGTCCATGGACCTGTTTGGTTGTTATTGATTGTATATTCTTTTTCTTTATAAGTGATTTTACCAACAGGGGAGACAACAGCAGCAGTACCTGCACCGAAGACTTCGGTAATACGCCCGGATTGAATACCGTCAACGACTTCTTCGATCGTTATGCGTTTTTCAATTGGTTGGATGCCGAGATCGGGAGCGATTTCGAGGATGGATTTCCGGGTGATACCGGGTAAGATAGTTCCGGTTAATGGTGGGGTAACCAGCTTGTTATCCATAACAAAAAGGATATTCATAGCACCGACTTCTTCGATGTAACGATGTTCTTTGTCATCAAGCCAGAGGACCTGGTTATATCCTTTTTTTAGAGCGGAACAGATACCGGCAAGGCTTCCACCGTAATTTCCACCGGCTTTTGCAGCTCCGGTACCGCCTTCTCCTGCACGGGAATATTCGGTACAAACATACAGGCTGACGGGATTAAACCCTGTGCTGTAATATGCGCCTACGGGTGAAAGAATAATAAAAAACAAGTATTCGGTAGCTGGACGAACGCCGAGCGCGGGTTCAGATGCGATCCCAGTGGGGCGAATGTATAATGATGCTCCTTTGGGAGTAGGAATCCAACGTTCTTCCAATTTCAACAATTCTTCTTCGATGTGGATAAAGTCTTCCACTGGAATTTCAGGCATAGACATCCGGGTCATGGAACGGTTAAAGCGTTTTGCGTTTTCATCGGGCCTGAATAATAAGATTTGGTCTTTTGCAGATTTATAGGCTTTCTGGCCTTCAAAAATTTCCTGACCATAATGAAAAACCATAGCGGCAGGATCCATAGCTAGTGGTTGATACGGTTTAATTTCGGGAGAGTACCAGCCTTTCCCTTCCTTATAATTCATAGTAAACATATAATCCGTAAATTGTTGACCGAATTTTAGTTTCAACGGGTCATCGAATAAAGGTTTGAGTTTGTCATTCGGAAGCAACGTTTTTTTGATATCCATTTAAAAGGTCCTCCTTTTTTTAATATTTAGTATGAATAGATGGAGATGAGTGGAATATCTTGCATCTATAACGGTTATTTGTATCAGCACTTTTAAAACTACCTACAAAGCACATATATTTAATGATAGACTTTTTTTGAGAATAAGTCAATTTTTTTTATCCGTTTTTCTTTCCCTTTCCGTATTAATATTTGAACAGAGTGGTTTTGAAACTTATAACATATTGTTAACACTTACTAGAATAAACTGGAATGGGTTGTGAAGGCACTAATGTAAAATGGTTTAAGTAGGGAACCCCGGGGAAGGTTAAGTAAATGACCTACCCCGGAGGCTCACAATTTTTTTATCACCGGGTACTATATAGAGTTCTCAGTAGCTTTAACTTTTAATTTGGAAAGGTATTCAGTGATTTTGATCTTCTTGGGGCAGGCTTCCATACAATTAAAAATAGTATGACATCGCCATATCCCATTTCTATCATTGATAATATCGATACGTTCTTCTGCACCGTCATCCCTGGAATCGAAAATAAACCGGTATGCTTTGAGGAGAGCAGCAGGGCCGAGATAATTTTCGTTTGCCCATAAACTTGGACACGAGGAAGTACAGGCTCCACAAAGAATACACATGGCCGATTCTTCAATTTTATGGAATTCTTCGGGGAGTTGCCTGAATTCTTTATCCGGAATCGATTTCTTAAGTATAAGATAGGGTTTGATGCGTTCAAGTTTGGCAAAGAACTCATCGAGATCAACTACGAGGTCTTTTATAATCCTAAAGCCTGGAAGGGGTTCAATTTTGAGATTTGAACTTTTGAAAATATGGAGACCGGTTTCGCATGCAAGAACATTTCTACCATTGACTTTCATTGCGCACGAACCGCAAATCGCACTCCTGCATGATCGCCGGTACGCCAATGTACCATCAATTTTCCAATGGATTTCATTTAAAACATCCAGGATAGTTACATCATCTTCCGTATCGAGGGTATACACTTTCCAGTACGGTTTTTTATCCGTTTCCGGGTTGTATCTCAAAATTTTAACGTTTAATTTAACTTTCGCCATGGTTCATCTCCTGTTATCAATATTTTCGTTCCTGGGGAGCATAGCGGTCCCAGAAGATTTTCACTTCTTTGGAGTGATCCAATGTGACACCTTTATCGGTTCTAAAGGCGAGAGTGTGTCTTAACCAGTTTGTATCGTCGCGTTTTGGGAAATCGTTCCTGAAATGTGCACCTCGGGATTCTTTTCGTGCAATAGCGCCTTCGACGATGGTTTCGGAAAAACACAGCAGGTTCTGAACTTCAAACGCTTCGATAAGGTCCAGATTGTATGCAAGTCCTTTATCATCAACGGTGACTTCCTTAAATTGTTCCTGGCACTCTTTAACAATTCCACGAAGTTTAAGCATGTCTTCTTCACAGCGGAACACGCCTGCCATTTTTGTCATGGCCTCCTGGAGTTTGGCTCGAATTACTGCATGTTTAGCTTTGCCTTTTCCTTCCATGAACGCAGCTATTTTTGCTTTTGCCACATCAAGCGGATTTGCAGGGAGATTCTCGAATTTATTTTCAGTAATAAACCGGTTCATATATACACCACCAATTCGTCCGAATGTCACTGCATCCTGGAGAGAATTAGTACCGAGCCTGTTGCCTCCATGAAGAGAGAGGCAGGAAGCTTCACCGGCAGTATAAAGTCCTTTGATAACCCTCCCGCTGGCGTCCTTAATAACTTCGGTATTGATATTAGCCGGAATTCCTCCCATGGAGTAATGGGCGGTAGGCTGGATAGGAACAGGAGAAGTAATGGCATCAACTTTCAAATAATTGAGCGCGAGTTCATAAACTTGCGGGAGTCTTTCGAGAATCCGTTCTTTTCCGATATGGCGAAGATCGAGGTAAACGTAATCCTGTCCTCCAATGCCTCGTCCTTCATTAATTTCGGTTTGTTCGGCGCGTGAAACCACATCACGGGGAGCGAGTTCCATTTTTGCAGCGGCATAAGTCTTCATAAACCGTTCATTTTTATCGTTTACGATATATGCACCTTCGCCGCGTGCGGCTTCTGACAATAAGATACCGTGTTTATAGAGTCCGGTAGGATGGAATTGGACAAATTCCATATCTTCGAGCGGAAGACCGCATTCGAGGATCAGTGCGAGTGCATCACCTGTATTAGCATGTGCATTGGATGTAATTTTATACGCGCGTCCATATCCACCAGTGGCTAACATAACCGCTTTGGAATGGAAAATATGAAGACCGCCATTTCGAATATCCCATGCTACAACACCGCGAGAAATATCATTTTCAATAAGTAGCGACAAAACCTGGAATTCATTGAAGAAATGTACATGGTGTTTTAGACATTGCTCATACATGGTATGAAGAAGGACATGACCGGTGATATCCGAGGAAAAACATGCCCTTGGGGAAGAATGTCCGCCGAAATCTCTCTGGTTAATTCGTCCATCCTCTGTTCTTGAAAAGGGAACGCCGAAATTTTCCAGTTCATAGGTCGTTTTAATCGCTTCATTTACAAACAATTCGACGACATCCTGATCGGCGAGGTAATCGCTTCCTTTGATGGTATCGAACATGTGGAGATCGGTGGAATCTTCGGCGACATTAGCAAGTGCCGCAGCAATACCGCCCTGTGCAGCTCCGGAATGAGAACGGGTAGGGTATACTTTACTGATTACTGCTGTTTTATACCCACTCCTCGCAATTTCAAGCGCTGCTCTTAATCCGGCGAGACCTGCTCCGACTACAACGGCATCCAACTTATGATAGTGCTTTGCTTCGTCAACTTTCATGGTTCTCTCCTATACATTCAGGCTTGAAATTTTAATGATCGTGAGGGTTCCCACAAACAACAGAGCAAACCCGACTATTATAATCGCACTAAAAATAATCATTCGCCAGATTTTGCAATGTATATAATCCTCGACAACCATCCATATCCCATTCAGACCATGATAAAGTGCAGAGATGAGAAAGGTAAACTGAAGCAGGTTAAACCAGGGTGACTGCATCTTTGCCACGACTTCTTTCCAGGGATATATACCTTTGGATACAAAATGATAAAACACAAAGTGGTAAACCAGCATTACAAAGAGAATTACTGCTGTAATTCTCTGGAATAACCACAACACAGCTCCTGTTTTAGATGATTCTTTGAAATTCTTCATCATCATTTCCTCCTTCCGGTTACCACTGGATATGCGCAATAAGCATATAGCTACCGGCTATCCAGAGCACAAAGGCAATGAATA
>Ga0074198_1001487_pt1 | contig 15317 bp, 10 predicted proteins | sample EPASupsiteSAE323_FD_64527 | JGI IMG/M metagenome (GOLD analysis project Ga0074198, IMG submission 64527) | Bioremediated contaminated groundwater from EPA Superfund site, New Mexico - Sample SAE3-23 | ecosystem: Environmental > Aquatic > Deep subsurface > Groundwater > Contaminated ...
GTATACGATGCCCTCGTTAGGATGGCACAGGACTTTTCGACAAGGTACCAGACTATTGACGGTCATGGAAACTTCGGCAGCGTAGATGGTGACGGTGCTGCTGCTATGAGGTACACAGAGGCAAAAATGACTCACATGTCTACCTCCATGCTTACTGATATTGACTCTGAAACTGTTGATTTTGTGCCGAACTTTGATGGCAGTTTAGAAGAACCCTCAGTTCTTCCAGTAAGACTTCCTATGCTCCTTTTAAATGGTTCAAGTGGTATTGCTGTCGGTATGGCAACAAATATTCCACCACATAATGCCTGTGAGGTTATAGATGGGGCAGTTGCTCTTATTGATAATCCTGATATTACTATTCCCGAATTAATGCAATATATTAAAGGACCTGATTTCCCGACAGGCGCAACAATTCTTGGTACAAACGGAATTAAATCCGCATTTGAAACAGGTCGAGGCAGTGTCGTAATGAGAGCTGTTACAACCTTTGAAGAAGTTGATGCAGGACCAGGCCGTCATGACAGGACAGCTATAATCATTTCAGAACTTCCTTATCAGGTAAATAAAGCAAGTTTAATTGAAAAAATTGCAGAACTTGTAAAAGACAAGAAAATAGAAGGTATTAGCGATCTCAGAGATGAATCTGACAGAGACGGTATGAGAGTTGTAATTGAGCTCAAGAGAGATGCCAAACCTGAAGTTGTCAAAAATAATTTATATAAATATACTTCAATGCAATCTACTTTTGGTGTTAACATGCTCGCACTTGTGGGCAAACAGCCAAGATTGCTCAATATTTATGAAGTTCTTAACGAATTTATCGAACACAGAGTTGAAATTGTAACCAGAAGAACAACTTTTGATCTTAAAAAAGCAAAAGCAAGAGCCCATATTTTAGCCGGTTTAATTATTGCTCTGGGTAATCTTGATGAAGTTATTGAGACAATAAAAACCTCAGCTTCAACAGATGCTGCAAGAAATGCATTAATTTCTAAATTTGGTCTTGATATGGATCAGGCAAACGCAATTCTTGAAATGCAGTTAAGAAGATTGACCGGGCTTGAACAGGAAAAAATTAACGCTGAACATCAGAGCCTTAAAGAAAAAATTGTTGACTATGAAGCAATTCTTGCTGATAGAAACAAAATCCTTGCCATCATCAAGAAAGAATTTCTGGAAGACAGAGAAAAATTTGGTGATGATAGAAAAACCCAGATTGTTCCTTATCAGGATGAATTAAGCATAGTAGATTTAACACCAAATGTGCCTATGGCAATATTTATAACAAATCATGGATACATTAAAAGAATACCTCTTGATACATTTGAGAGACAAAATAGAGCAACAAGAGGAAAAGGCGGTATAAAGACACGAGAAGATGATGATGTAGCACATTTCTTTACTGCAATGATGCATGACAAAGTTCTTTTCTTTAGTAATAAAGGTACTGTTTATAGCCTGAATGTTTATGATTTTCCGGAAGGTGGCAGAACTGCAAAAGGTTTACCAATCTTAAATCTGCTTCCTATAGAACAAAGTGAAGCTATAACGGCTGTAATACCGGTATCTGAGTTTGTAGATAATCGATTCCTTATTATGCTGACTAAAAAAGGCTACATTAAGAGAATTGTACTTAATAATTTCAGCTCTATCAGAAAAAGCGGCATCATAGCTATAGGACTTGATGATGACGATATTCTTAATTGGGTAAATCTAACAGAAGCAATTGATGAAGTCATTATCGGAACAAGTCATGGCATGGCAATAAGATTCCCTGCTGCACAACTTAGACCGCTTGGAAGAAGTGCCAGAGGTGTAACGGCTATTAAGCTTAGAACCGGAGATTCAATTGTTGGTTGTGATATAGTTCCTAAACATCAAACAGCCGATGTACTTGTTGTTACGACTGATGGATATGGCAAAAGAAGTGCAGTATCAGAATTCAGACCTCAAAACAGAGGTGGAATCGGTCTTATTGCTACTAAATTCAAAAAGCCTACAAGCAGAGTAACCGCAATTACTATAGTTGATGAAAATGATGAAATCATGATTGTAACGCTAAATGGTGTTGTAACAAGACAAAAAGCAGGAAATATATCAAAACAGGGTAGATCTGCAACAGGAGTTTGTGTACAATCACTTGTTGATGATGATTTAGTTGTTGCAGTAAATAAAATTGCATTGCCTGACGAAGATGACTCGATTGTTTTTGCAAATAAAACCGAATCTTCTGATAATAATGCAGTTGCTGAAGTAAATCAAATTGCATTAGCTATCGAGGATGATGCAATAGAAGAATAAAAAACATTTAAAAAAAGCCGCCTAAAAGCGGCTTTTTTTATTTAATCTGAAAACATGCTATAAATTAGTTGAGTAATATTTTAAAAGAAGTTATTAAACTATGAATAAAAATCCAATTGAAATAATAAAAAAAGCGGAAGAAACTCATAATCTGGAAAAAGAAGAAATAATTGCTCTTCTTGAAAGTAACGAAAACAATAATGAACTATTTAAGGCAGCTGACAGAGTCAGAAAGAAAAACGTCGGAGATGAGGTTCATCTTCGAGGTTTAATTGAGTTTTCTAATATTTGTAAGCAAAATTGCTTATACTGCGGTCTTAGAAGAGACAATAATAATATTCAAAGGTACAGGCTTGAACCAGAGACTATTATTGAATTTGCACAAAAAGCTGCTTCATACGGTTTTAAAACAATTGTGCTTCAATCAGGAGAAGACAGTTATTTTTCAGTTGACAGGATGACTCATATTATAAGAGAAATAAAAACTCTTGGTATAGCAATAACTCTCAGCATTGGGGAGAAAACAAAGGAAGAATATAAGGCTTATAAGGAAGCAGGAGCCGACAGATATCTTGTCAGGATTGAAACATCGGACAGGGAACTTTATGAAAAAATGGATCCGGGCATGGATTTTGATAACAGACTAAAGTGTCTTGAGTATTTAAAAGAATTCGGGTATGAAGTTGGAACGGGATGTCTTGTTGGCCTTCCCGGTCAAACTTTTGAATCTCTTGCCAATGATATCCTGTTTTTTAAAAGAATTAATGCCGATATGATCGGAATAGGCCCATTTATCCCCAATCATGATACACCCCTTAAAGATGCTGACGGTGGATCCTTTGATCTTGCATTAAAGGTCATGGCAATAACAAGACTGGTTTTGCCTGACATAAATATTCCTGCCACAACTGCTATGGAAACAATTAATCCAGAAGGTAGAGTAATTGCCCTTCAGAGCGGAGCCAATGTTGTTATGCCAAACGTAACAGAAGGTGAATACAGAAAAATGTATGCCCTTTATCCCGGAAAGATATGCGTTGGAGATTCACCGGTAAAATGCAAAAGCTGTATAACAGGTAAAATTGAGGATATAGGACGAACTATATCTCAGGATCAGGGCTTTAGAGGTAAAAAATCCTGTAATTGTTCCGGTGGATGCTGTAAAAATTCGTAATTATGACTGATTTATTATTTTTCCTTACCTAATAACTTTATCAAACTCTCATCAGGAGTGATAAAAACTGTTTTTTCATGGCTGTACGTTACATAACCGGGTTTTGCACCGGGCGGTTTTTTCAGGAATTTTCTTCTTGTATAGATGACAGGAACATTTGACGATTCTTTGCCCTGACTATGATAAGCGGCAAGATTCAAAGCTTCATTCATAGTTGTTTCAGGTACTTCATCTGTTTCATGAGGTGCTTTTATCAAAACATGTGAACCTGGTATATTCCATGTATGCAGCCAGATATCATTTGATGAGGCTATTTTTGAGATTAAATAATCATTCTGTCTGTTATTTTTACCAAGATAAATACTAAAACCGTCTGAAGATATAAACTGCGTCAGTTGAATTTCTTCTTTTTTTGCTTTTTTCTGATATTTCTCTACTTTTTCTTTTAATATATTCTGGTTTACAAGTTCATCCTGAACCTGTTTTAATTCCTGAATGGTTTCAGACTCATTTATTGATTCTATTACTGTTTCAAGATAATAAATCTCTTCTTCAGACTTGCTTATTAAATCTTTGCTCACTCTGGCTGCATTTTTTGCTTTATTATAAAGCTTATAATATCTTTGAGCATTAGCAGAAGGAGATAAAGACTTATCAAGCTGAATAGAGATAATTTTTCCATCTTCAAAGAAGTTTTCAAGGTCAACTTTTTCAGCTTTTGTTGGAATTCTATTGATATTTGCCATTAAAATATCTGCTATCTGCCTGTATTTTTCTGCTTTATCTTCTGATTCAAGAGCTTTTTCATACTCGGCAATACGGTTTTTTTGTTTTTTTAGCTCCTTCTTTACAGAAGCAAGCAGAGATTCTTTTAATCTGGAAAACCTGTCAAGATATACCTGATATCCAAAATAAAGGTCTATCATTACATTAACAGAGTCAAGCCACTGCCATAAAACATCTTTTGAAAGTCCAATAAGAGAAAAAGATTTTTTATCATTGCTAATCGAAGGATTTAAATTTTCAAGCAACAATGTTTTGACGGCAAGCTTGTATAAATCAGTGATATTCTCTCCTGTGACCTGACAAAACTCATTGGCTAATGCAAGACTTATATCAAAAAAATTATTATTCAACCAGCTGTTCATTGGCTCTTGCTGATTTTTAGCCATTTTACAGAATTCTGATTCCGATATTTTTAATAAGTCTATCTTTTGGGGTTTTGGAGGATAAATATACGGCAGTCCTCCAGATAATTCTCTTTCCCTACTTTTTTCAGGGCCAACATTATGCGCACAGCCTAAAATTACATTATTATCATAATTATAAAGAACTATGTTACTGTGTTTTCCCATTAATTCGCATGCAAGGACAAGAGGAATTCTTTCCCCCAGCTCATTGTAGCTGTCAAAATATATTTCAAAAATTCTCTCATAGTCAGGTTGTCTGATTAATTTAATTTTTGCACCTTCCGTATGCTTTCTTAATAGCATACAAAACATAGGGGGCTTCGCAGGAATCTCAATATCCCTGTATTTTTCTCCTTCTTCGGTAAATAGAGCTAAATGAGGATATTTGGGATTAATACAAACATAGAGTTTATGATTTTTTCCGCCAGCTCTAATACCAAGAAGAACCTCATATCTTGAAGGCTGCTGAATCTTCTGGACCCTACCGTCTTCAAGAATCGGTTTTATTTCTTTTACAAGAGATTTTAAAGTGAGTGAATCGAAATTAATCATTATTTATTAAATACCGGATATGACCCTAGAAGCCTGTAAAAGTGTGTCATTGGCGCAATTTTTTCTATAGTTTGTTTTATATTAGCATCTTTTATATGTCCTTCAAAATCAATAAAGAACGTATATTCGCCAAAAACCTTTTTAGATGGCCTTGATTCTATATATGACAGGTTTATATTGCTTTCCTGAAAAGTTAAGAGGACATTTACGAGTGCACCGGGCTCATTAACTGTTGAAAATGCAATTGAAGTCTTATCATTTCCGGTTGGGTCAGGAATATACGAGCCAAGACTTATAAATCTTGTTAAATTATCCTTAATATCGTTTATCTCTTCTGCAAGCACATTCAGTTTATATATCTGAGAAGCCTTAAAGCTGCCTATAGCCGCGTAATTATCAGGAAGATCAAGCAGTTGTCTAACAGCTTCAGAGGTGCTTGTGGCAGTGATCTGTTCTGCATTGCCAAGATTATCGGAAAGAAAGCTTCTGCATTGGGCCAAAGCCTGAGTAATGGATATTACTTTAGTGATTTTTGATATATCTTTTGACCTGCTGATAAGACAATGTCTTATAGGTACAATAATTTCGCTGGTTATAAATATTTCTGATGTGGTTTTAATCAGGTTATCTACCGTTTCTCTGACAATACCTTCAATGGAATTTTCAACCGGAACAATGCCGATAAAACCTTTACAATTGTCTATTGATTGAATAACTTTAATAATAGATGGCTCTATAACAGACTGGTAATTAGCATAATTAAGTTTTTTTGCGATATAATCTGCCGCTATCTCTGTATATGAACCTTCCGGTCCTAAGTAAACTATTGTTTTTGTATTAACTGATGAATTGTTACTCACTGGAAAAACCTTTATATTCGAATTAATTTTTCTTTTATATTGCCAATCTTATTATACATGAACTTAAACCTCTTCAAAGTATGCAATTAAATTTATTATTTTGTAAATAAATTTTGTTAAAAGCAATTTTTTATTTTCAGGATTTTTATAAATGATGAAATATCATTAATTATAAAAAGGAGAAATAAAACTGTGAACGTAAATTCAAATTATTCAAACTTATATTGCCAGAGCAATTATAATCCTAACTTTCAGGGAAAAGTTATTATAAAAGTAGACAAAATTGCAGAATTAGGAGAACAAGCTGTCAATGCCGTTATACAGGCTAAACCGGAACTGGATAAACTGGTTAAAGGAAAAAATCTAGAATTAACGGTCACTATGGATAATAGAGTTATCGATTTTGAAAGTGGCTGGTTTCTTCAACCAATTATATTTAATAAAGTAAAAGATATTAAATGTATAGTCACAAGAGACGGTTTCTTTGAATCTATTTATGACAAATTAAAATCTTTTGACGGTTTTGATTGGACAAAAAATGATTATTCCAGAGATGGAGTTGTTAAGTCAGCCGAATCAGCCATAGAATCGCTCTTAAGAAAATTAGATAAGCCTAATAGAATTAAATCAGAACAAGCAGAAAAAATAAGACTTGCTATGAGAATGAATGAAGAGTTAAAGAATAAATAATATAAACAAAAAGCTTTCTTTGATCTAAGTTTTAGAAATTGAATTCAAAAAAAAGAGTTCTTTTTTAAGCTTCCTGAAATTTCTCCAGATTATCAGCCATTGTCCATACACCGCAGGGACAAACTCCAGCACATATTCCGCAGCCTATGCATTTTTTATCATCGCTTATATATTCAAATCCATCCTGAGTAGTAATTCGACTTATAGCTTGTTCAGGGCAGATATCCTTACAGAATCCACAGTCTCTACAGAATCCGCAGCTCATACAGCGTTTGGTTTCATCTTCTGCTTCCATTTCAATAACGCTCTGAGGGTTCATTTGAGGATAAAATTCACTCTTTATTCGATCCTGAGGTATCATTGGAGCTTTTTCAAATTTATCCAGAGGCTGTCCTGACAACATATTATCAATATTAATCGCAACTTTTCTTCCGTCACCAATAGCGTTAGTAAACAAACCAAGCTTTACAGCATCGCCAGGGACAAATATTTTTGGATTAATTTCTGTCTGAAAATATTCATTAACCTTGATTCTACCTCTTTCATCGAGATATTTTTTATCCAGTAATGAAAAATCAGATCTGTCTCCAACTGAAATAATTACTGTATCAGCTTCTATAAATTTGCCGTCTTTTAAATACACACCTTTTTCGGTAATTTTCTCGGTAAAACATGGCCATAATATCTTTGCTCCGAGTTTTTTTGCGTGTTCAATTTCTTTTTCAAAAGCGGCAGGCTGTTGGATATCGATAGCGGTTACTTCCTTTGCTCCAAGTCCATAAGCTCCGATTACAACATCCATCGCTGCATTGCCTGCACCGATTGTAACTACCTTTTCACCTATTTTAGGTTTATTTCCTTTGTTAATCTCTTTTAAGAAATCCAGACCTTTTATAAGTCTTTCATTACCTTCTATAGGAAGAACTACAGGCACATGTGCACCAATAGTTAAAGCTATTGCGTCATAATTCTGTTCGAGTTTGCTGAATAACTCTTTATCTATCTTTGAATCTGTTTTGAAGCTTACTCCAATATTTTTTATACGCTCGAGTTCGGCATCCAGAATTTCTCTATTGAGCCTATCTTGTGGAATAACCTGCTTTAATTTTCCGCCAATAACTGAATCTTCTTCAAAAACATCGACCTTGTAACCTTTTTTTCTAAGATGCCATGCCGCAGTTAAACCTGCTGCGCCAGCTCCAATCACTGCCACTTTTTTACTTAACTCGACTTTTGGCGGATCAACTTTTATATCTTTGCTTAAAAGGCCAAGATCTTTTGTTTTAACCGGCATATCAAGATATTTACGGTTACAATCATCAATACACAGGTTTGGACAAACCTGACCACAAACAGAAGCTGGAAAAGGACTATAATCCAGAACCAGTTTCAATGCTTCAAGGGTGTTACGCTCTCTTAAAAGAGAAATTCTCTTTTGAGTAGGAATATAGACAGGACAGTTATATTCACAGGGAGCAGAATAATTTGCATTTCTCCATTCGGGATATTTTAGTCTTTTATCACCCTTTTCTACAAACTGTGAAACATAATAATCATCTTCTACAAGATCACCAAAAATACCGCCTTCAACCCATTTTGAAAGCCTAAATTCTTTAGTAGGCATAAAGGATTTTATATTTCTTTCTTCATAAGTTTTAGGAATGATTTTTTTCCATTCAAAAAAATCTGTAAGTTCTTTAATTAATGACTGCTGTTCGATTTTATCAAGGAATTCAACTATCCCCTTTTGAAGAAATTCTTTATCACTTTCATCAAGTTCCATCATCCATACATCATCAGAAATATCCTTGACATTTCCTCTGATGTAGACAGTTCCTCCAACCATACCGATACAGCTTCTGTTTCCAAGAACAGAAGCAAGATTTTCACATCCATAACCGCAAACAACGGCAATACCGCCTCCCATAAATTCAAAGCTGAATGAGCCAGTATTTTTTAATACCCAGAATTCAGGAGCAGGGAATTTAGGATCGTGTTTCATTAAAGCCCCTGACCTTGTACCTGTTCTGCCTCCAACATATATCTTACCCGAGGCAGCACAGTGAGCAGTGGTATCTCCACCATCACCTTTAACTATAATTTCAGCACCGGCATTTAACCAGCCAACATCTGCAGGAGCAGGACCATCAACAACAATGGTTGTACCTTCCATGCCCATAGAACCGACTCTTTGACCAGGATTTTTGATTCTAAATGTTAAACTTTTACCATCATCAAGCCACAAAGGTCCGCCAATATTATGTTGCCCAGATGCACTAATCTCAAATTCAGTATATCCTTCACTTAATCTTTTATAAATTTCCTGTAAAAGATCCTGCGTAGAGATTCTTTTGCCATTTAGCAGTGTATCTATAGTAATTTTTCTTGTCTCTGGCATCATTCCTCCGGATATTAACAAATGTGTTGAATTTGAAGTCTATTGGCAACGTGCTTGTCAACTGTGATAAGAGCATCGGAACGTCCGATAGGAAGTGAACTGTTTCCGATAGGAGCAAGCAGTTTTTTAAGTTCATGGTCAGTTGAAACAAAATAATTAATTATATTTTCAGCAACTTTATCTATGTCGAGCCTGCTGGTAAGGATAGGATTCTGAGTTGTAATTCCTACAGGACACAGTCCTGTGTTACAGGCATTACATTTACCAAAATCATTTCCCACGCAGCCTGCAATTTGAAGCATAAGTTTTCCTGAAAAAATCCCGTTTGCACCAAGACATAGCATTTTGAAAGTGTCGCCAGCAAGGTTCCCACTCATCCCTAGACCTCCAGCGCCCCAAAGCGGTATTTGCCCCTGTTTTCCCTGATGAACAGCAGCAAGATAACAATCTCGAAGCTTAGATACAATAGGATGTCCGGTATGGTTAAGGGATATTTCATGTGCTGCACCTGTACCACCTGCAATACCATCTAAAAAGAATCCGCCTACAATATTATAAGGATCTCTTAATAAATTGTTGTATACAGAAACACTCGTTGCACTTGCCGCAACTTTAATAGCAACTGGAACTCTGAATTTAAATGCTGCATTCAATGATAAAAACATCTTTTGAACACTTTCTTCTATTGAGTAAAGTCCCTGATGGTTTGGAGGACTAAGAAGATCAGCCTTTGGAACACCTCTGATTTCCTGAATAAGCTTCGACACTTTTTTTGCCTGAAGCATACCACCATCACCAGGTTTTGCCCCCTGTCCAATTTTAATAAGTATTCCGGCAGGATCTTCTATCATTTCAGGCATTGACTGAATAATTCTATTCCAGCCAAAATGTCCTGATGCTATTTGCAAAATCATATATTTGAGATATTTTGACTTTAATAATCTTCCGGGAATACCGCCCTCTCCTGTACACATTCTTACAGGGAGCCCAACAACTTCATTTAAATAGGCAGTTGCAATAGCCAGGGCTTCCCACATCCTTGGAGAAAGAGCTCCTATAGACATATCTCCAATAACTATAGGATATATCCATCTATTAGGAGGTATTTTTTCAGAAAGGACAAGATTGCCATCCTTTACCTCAAACGGGATTTTTTCAGGAGGCAGTACTCTTCCAAAAGGAGCAAGCATATCAAATGTATGTCTTTGTGCATCTAATGAAGGGTCAGTCATCTGGGAAATTCTGCCTATTTTAATTTTATCAAGTGTTCTTCCTTCTGTATGAAGGTTTGTTCTACCACCCCTTTTTAAGGGATCTCCGTATGCAGCTCTGTGTTTTATTGCATATCTGTCATCAATATTTTTTAAAGGTTTTATAGCATCGTTTGGACAAACTCTACTGCAAATCCCACACCCTCTGCAAAAATTGCTTGTATTAACAACCTGCTTAATTACCGGCACTGTCTGGAAAATAACTTTTGGCTCAGGAGTTATGCTTTCGTTGACAACTTTCCTTCTTTTTTCAACTCCTGCCTCTATTGCTTTAAATGGACATGATGCAACACATTTACCGCAGAGAGTACATCTTGTTGTATTATACTCAACTTTCCAAGGTAAATCATCTATTGCAATTTGATTTACTTTCATTGTTGCCATCTTTCCACCTGTAAATCGTTATTTATTACTACCATTTCTCTTTCATTAGGATAAATATCCTCTTCCCAGTTACGGTCAGACAAGACATCATTTATACCTGTAACTTCAGATGTGATAATAATTGTGTCATCTGTTTTTCCAAGAACTACAGGTCTTAGTTTTTTTGAATCACAGCATACAAAAAGTGTTCCATCAGGAGTAACACCAATAATTGTATTTGGTCCGTTTATCTCCAGATGAGCAAATGATGCTTTAATTCGTTTTAAAATTTCCCTGTCTTCTCTTTTTTCAATTTCATCAAACGGAAGAGGGGTTATAGTATGTTTATAGTATTTAAGCGGCCATTTTAAAATCTTGTTTATGTAGTGCAAAGTATATAAGAAACACTGAGAATCAGATTCAAAACCGACATATCCTTTATAAAGACTTTGCTGAAAAAGCTTGTTCTTTTCATAGAATGTGTTTTCACCATTTGCAAGTGAAGTATATCCCTGCAAAAAGAACGGATGTGCTGCATATCTGACAATATCATAGTTTGTATTCTGCCTGCACTGAGCAGTAATTAATTTTGCCGTAAATTCTTTATTTTCATTCCACAGACCAAAGTATGTCCCTATATCTCTTGGATCACCAATCTCTTTTAGCGTCAAAACATCTGGCCAGAAAGAATATACACAGCCATCATCTTCTTTATCCAGTTCATCTCTTATTTTAAGTCTTGTATCAACAAGAAGTTCTTCTTTTTCTTCCTGTGGAGCATATTTATAGCTTTTCGGATACTGAAAAACTTCGAAAACATAATTTGGCATAGGACTAATATTCAACTTTGGAGAAGGAAACATTTCCGGAGTATACTGCATAACTCTCGTAAAACCAACATTATAGAGAATGTCTTCCGCAACCTTCATACCATTATTTGTGCACGCCATTGAAAGGATAGGAAGGCCTTTGTAATGTTCAAAAATTCCTCCAAGATCCTGCATAATCATCGCAAATCCGGAATTATCATGCCCTTTTTGCTGTGATCTCATTAATTGTAATGCTTTGCATGGATGAATATAATTTTTAGATTTAATTGCCCCAATTCGACACACTATGAATTTTCGCCTCAAGATTTATAAAGGTAATCTAATATTGTGGTCTTATGATCTTTTTTAATAGCCCATTTAAAATTTCCACTTTATATCAATTCAAACAAGTTTTCGTTAAATAATATTTTCATTAAATTTAATTTGATTAAAAATTAAGAAAACGTCAATTAACTGAAATTATTGTTTCCTTGTATAAAAACTTATAAAATTAGCCGGACAAAATGTCAAGACTTATTTGAGAAGACATTTTATTTATTTTTGCACAATTTTCCTGATAACTCCAGTTATTTTTACGAATATGACCTTGTTAAATCATGCAGTAGGAACTTAATAATGTTAAGAAGGTCTTTAATTTTCAGAAAGTTTTATTTATTATTATGCATAGAGACCAAAATAATTTTACATAAATAAAAATTAGAAAAATCCTCAGCAGCTCTGAGGAAGAGGTAATAAGGATTTTTTGTTCAATTTTTTATGTAAAATTATTGAGTTCGTTTACTATAACATGTTTTTGACTGTGATAATATTTTAAAATACTAGTTAGATAAAAAGAGGAACTTTAAAATGAAAGAAGGAATACATCCTAACTATAAAAAGACCACTATATCCTGTGTATGCGGTAATGTAATTGAAACAGGTTCAGTAAAAGATAATGTAAGAGTTGAAATCTGCAACAACTGTCACCCATTTTACACAGGAACTCAAAAGATTCTTGACTCTGAAGGAAGAGTAGAACGTTTCAACAAACGTTATGCAAAAGCTGCAAAAGAAGAAAAATAACATTAAATAATCTTTTAATTTTAGAGCCCGTTATTATATTTGCGGGCTTCTTACATAGAGATTGCAATATTTTTCAATTTAACAGAAAAAAGCAATAATCTGCGATCTCCAGTAAAAAAGATTAAAACGGTTGATAACTGCGATAAACCGGCAGTTACAGTCTGATAATAGATTACACTTGTTTTAGAGAGTAGCTAAATTATGAGTGAAAAAAGAGAATTCCCGATAGTCGATTTAATCAGTGCACCGGAAAATACACTAAAAACAATTTATACGGCATGCAGAACATGTTATTCGGCTAAATATCCTGTTGAAATATGGGAAACTCCACAAACTGAAGAAAAAATGCTTTCACTTGTTAAAAATGTTCTGGCATCAGGACATCATAGCACTATTGAACATTGTCAATATGTGTTTTCAATCAGTGGCGTAAGCAGAGCGTGCACTCATCAGTTAGTTAGACATCGTCATATGTCATTTTCACAAAAATCTCAAAGATATGTGACAGAAAAGGGACAGTTTGAATATGTTGTGCCTCCTACCCTTAAAGATTCTCCAATGCGCAAGGAATATGAAGAGTTTATGGAGAAAATATCAAGTTTTTATGCCAGAATGATAGAAAATGGTATTCCGGCAGAAGATGCAAGATATGTTTTGCCGAACGGTGCAACAAGTTCATTAATTGCAAGTCTTAATTTAAGAGAGATGATTCATGTTGCAAATTTAAGACTTTGTACAAATGCTCAGCTTGAAATCAGAAAAATGGTGCAAAAAATGTGCAAACTTGTCATAGAAAAAGAACCCTGGCTCAGTGAATATCTTGTACCAAAATGTGATATAAAAGGTTATTGTGACGAAATTAAAAGCTGCGGCAGGCATGCAACAAGAAAACACTCTTAACTATGATCTGTTTTCGATTTTTTAAATTGGCAATATTAAATAGTTAGTGACAGGTATAAATAATAGGAATTCCAGCCATGAAAGACATGTTAGGAAAAATTAAAGAAATAGAAAAAACTTATATAGAACTGGGTGAAACACTCAGTGATCCTAAAGTTATTCAGGATTATGTGCTGTTCAAGAAACTTTCAAAAGCAAGAAAGTCAATGGAAGAGTCAGTTGAGATCTTTCATAGCTGGCAGGAAGCAGTTAACAGTAGAGATGAAGCCAGTCAGCTGATAAGAGGCGAAACCGATCAGGATATGAGATTATTCCTCCAAAATGAAATTGACACAGCTGAAACAAAAATCACTCAGTACGAAGAGAGAATGAAACTTCTACTATTACCTCGTGACCCTAATGATGACAAGGACATTATGCTTGAAATCAGAGGAAGCGCTGGAGGAGATGAAGCCAACATTTTTGCAGCTGATTTAATGAGAATGTATTTGAGATACGCTGAAAAAAAAGGCTGGAAAACTGAAATTCTTGGAGTTTCAGAAGGTGAACTCGGTGGAATAAGTGAAGCTGTTATTTCAATTCAGGGTGACAGTGTTTACAGCAGATTAAAATACGAATCAGGAGTACACAGGGTTCAAAGAGTTCCTGTCACAGAATCTCAGGGTAGAGTTCATACAAGTACAGCAACTGTCGCAGTTATGCCAGAAGTTGATGATGTAGAAATTAATATTGAAGCAAAAGATCTTGATATTTCAACTGCAAGAGCTGGTGGAGCAGGCGGTCAAAACGTTAATAAAGTAGAAACAGCTGTTAGAATTGTGCATAAACCGACAGGTCTGATGGTTCACTGTACTGAGGAAAGAAGCCAGCTTCAAAACAAAGAAAGAGCCATGCAGATTCTTAAGACAAAATTATTTGATATGGAACTTCAAAAGCAGATGAAAGAAATAACAGACCTTAGAAGATCTCAGGTTGGAACTGGCGATAGAAGCGAAAGAATCAGAACTTATAATTTCCCTCAGGGAAGGCTTACGGATCATAGAATTAACCAGAACCTCAATGTAAAAACCGTTATTGAGGGTGAATTAGATGATTTAATAGAACTTCTTATGATGTTTGACCAGAAAACCAAACTGCAAAAGCTGGCTGAAACAAATAATGCTTGATAAATAAAAACAGTAATAATATTAAATTTTAATTGCTAAAAATTATGAACTAAAATATGTAATTTCTGGCAATTTTTTTTATTTCCATGTTTTATATTATGTAGAAGTACTTTGGAAGTATATCTCTATGGACATAAAATTTCAGAACACACGGCCTTTAAATTATAACAGGACAGGTGATAAACCTGTATCTTTTCGTGGCTGGCAGGATCAGAGCGATTCTACAAAGCTGTATATAGGCAATGAAGTAGGCAGTGCTATTTCTACAGCTATATCAGCAGTAATACTTGCCCCGGTTATGCATTTCTTTAGCTTAAAACTTTTCAAGACAGATGATCTAATTCCTGATCATATTGCTAAAGACATTGCGGAAGAAATGGTTAATGACCCTGAAAATAAATTTAATGAAGATACATTTTATAAAAAAGGTAAATTTGCTTATTATTTTAGTAATAAACCGGAACCAAAACCAACAACAATAGATTCTCTCAGGAATTTTTTTAGCGATCATTTTAATCCAGCTGAAAATAAAGCCTATGCACATATAAATAGACCTT
>Ga0074198_1001488_pt1 | contig 15307 bp, 9 predicted proteins | sample EPASupsiteSAE323_FD_64527 | JGI IMG/M metagenome (GOLD analysis project Ga0074198, IMG submission 64527) | Bioremediated contaminated groundwater from EPA Superfund site, New Mexico - Sample SAE3-23 | ecosystem: Environmental > Aquatic > Deep subsurface > Groundwater > Contaminated ...
AATGCAAAGTGCGGACCGGGCCCGTAGCTTAGCCAGGTTGAGCGCACGGCTGATAACCGTGAGGTCACGCGTTCAAATCGCGTCGGGCCCATTTTCTTTTATTTCAATGCGTAAAGCGAGCATTGGCGTTTTAGATAGCAGTTTTAGATAGCAGCAAATGCAGCAAACCGCCAAACAAGGAAAAGAAAGACGCGAAAAAGAATATTGGTTCTTTGATTTTATGCCCTTCTACTTGGACAAATCGCCTTCGAGAATCATATTCATGACGTAGTCAAAAGGCAAAGCCTGGCACCAGCCGGCCTTCTCAAAGATGGACATGAAGCAGACTCCCACCAGCTTCTTGTATTTCAACCGGGACAGAAAATCCTTCATCTGCGAACTCTGGACTCCGATCTTGGGCATGGCCATGCCGCCCAGGACGACCACCACATCGGCGTCCGCGTTCGCGACCTCGCCAAGCTCCATGCCGTACTCAGTAGCAACCATGCGGCGCGCCTTCTTTTCCTCCAGGCCGGGCACAAAGGCCAGCTCCTTCTCCCGCACCGGATAGCCCAGGAATAAGGCAAAAGGTGTGCAAAAACCGGGAGATCCTACGAAGAGGATGCTCTTGTCATCCTTGACCAGATCCCGAAAGCCGTTCAACATGCCGCCCAGGCCCTTCACATCCTGTATCTTCTCCATAATGATCAACAGGCAAATGGCTTTATGATGCATTAACCTTTGGCATCAAGCTCGTCTTTTGAATCAAGCTCAACTTCGGCATCAAACTGAAATTTTGCTCGGCTCCTCGCGCTGAACAACGGGAAGGTGCCATAAATATCATGCTTGGCAGAGCCTGTTCTTTGGCAGAGCTTTCTTTTCTATAGAGAAAGCGCCTGGCGAAGATGATGCCCGACTTAACACAATTTAATTCACCATTTGACTGGCCGTCACAATTTCGAGGATTCAAAACGTTTATGAGGAGAGAGCGGCTTTGGAGATGCTTTGATGTCTAAGAGATCTGTGGATAAGGGAGACGGGGGTATAACTCCTTCGGCAGGGGCCAATGATGCCAAGCCGCTGGATGCCTCATCGGCCTCTCTTAAGCAAAAGGCCAAGGCAATTGACAAGGCCAATATCTGGAAGAACAGCGACTTATCCTGGTATGCAGGGCTGGTAGTTGCGGCGCTCTTCTCGTTCTATCTGCGAGCCATTGTGCCCTGGAATGACGTCTTCACCGGGGGCAAGGTCATCTTCAGCAGCGAGAGCGACGCCTGGTATCACATGATGCTGGCTAAAGGCACTGTGATCAACCTGCAGCGGCTCTGGTTCGACCCCATGACCTACTTCCCGCACGGAACGCCTACTCACTTCGGTCCCTTCAATAGCTGGGCCATCACCATCTTCTCCTACATCTTCGGGCTGGGACACCCCAGCATGCATGTCGTGGAAGTGGTGGGTGCATTCCTGCCGGCAGTCCTCGGGGCCCTGCTGGTCTTCCCGGTCTACTTCATCGGAAGAGAGATAGGCGGCAAGAGCTGCGGCCTGATCTCGGCGTTGATTGTGGCGGTCCTTCCCGGACAGCTCTTCAACCGCACCGTCCTTGGTTTCACGGATCACCATGCAGCAGAGATTTTATTCAGCACGCTTACGATGATGTTCTTCATCCTGGCCCTGCATTCGGGAAGGAAGATGACCTTCGAAGCGGTTCAAAAGAAAACATCAACATTGAAAGAGCCGCTCCTGTACGCGGCCCTTGCCGGCGTCTCCTTGGGCCTGTACATCGATGCCTGGTCCTCGGGATTCCTCTTTGAGGGCATCATTTTGCTCTTCGTCATCCTGCAAAGCGCCGTGGATCACATGAAGGGCAGAAGTGTGGAATATTTGGGGATATGCAGCGGCGTAACCTTCTTTGTGGCAACGCTGGTCGTGCTCCCCTTCGTTCAGCCTTATTACGGATTTAACCATTATCTTTACTCGCTCTTCCAGCCGACCATTCTACTGATAGGCGTGGCGGCAGTGCTCTTGTTCTCGATGCTGTCCAAATTCATCGAGGAGAAGGGATTTGCCAGATACTACTACCCAGGCGCTCTGGCCATTGTTGTAGTGCTGGGCACACTGATTTTAGCTCTGGCAGTGCCGGAGTTCACGAGTACCCTCTTCTCCGGCCTGAATATCTTCCAGGCAAAGACCGGCGGAGCTGCGACTGTGGGCGAGGCCTCGCCGCTGTTGACCTATCAGGGCGATGTCTCCTGGTCGAGCATGCTGGCCAACTTCCCGGCATTCGGCAACATTGTGCTCCTCTCGTCCTTCTTCCTGGCCATCATCGGCATGGCACTGATATTGATGCGCTTTGTCCGCAGCCAGAAACCTGCAGATCTCCTGCTCCTCATATGGTCGATTCTGCTTCTGGTCATGACTTTGGCCCAGAACAGGTTTGCCTACTACTATGGAGTTAATGTGGCTCTGCTGACGGGCTACCTGGCATTCTGGATCATGCAAAGGAGCGGAGTTCGTGAAGAAGGCGGATTCTTCGACACCAAGGAGCCGGTCAAGTTCCTGACATCGAACTTGAAGGTGATAGCATCAGCCCTTCTCATCTTCATCTTCCTCATCTATCCGGCACTCAGCACCAGCCTGATTGTGGCCAGCTATACAGACGGGCCGGAATCCGACTGGATGACATCCACCGCATGGCTGGAGAACAACACTCCCAGCCCCGGCATGGATCTTTATGAAAAGTATGTGCGGCCTGCCAGCGGGCAGTATGCCTACCCGAATGCTGCTTATGGCATCATGTCCTGGTGGGACTACGGCCATCTCATTGAGACCATCGGCCACCGCATACCCAATGCCAATCCATTCCAGCAGGGAATCGGCAGCGTGACGACAGGCGTTTCAGGATCGTCTCCCTTCTTCCTGGCCGAGAATGAAACCCGGGCGGAGACGGTGCTGGCCGGTCTTGATCTGAACCGCTCGCGCTACTTGAACACCAAGTATGTGATGGTCGATCTGGACATGGCCACGGGCAAGTTCCATGCCATGGCCGCCTGGAGCGGAATTCCCGTCTCCAAGTATATTGGCGCAGTCTACCAGCCGCAAGGAGAACAACTGGTTCCGGTTCAGATGTATCTTGAGCCGTACTTCAAATCAATGACCGCTCGCCTCTACTTCTTCGACGGAACTGAGGAGACGGGAGGAGAAGGCGTCGGCCTGGCATATCGGGGCATGGCGCTGGAGGGCGGCGCGACCGTCCCGGTGCTGACCAAATCGCCCCTAATCACACAAAACTACTCCGAGCTGAAGGCATTTGTCGCAGACAGCAAGAAGGAAGGAGACATCGCGGTAGTTGCGGCTACAAGTCCGGTAAATAGCCCCTTCCCCTTAGAGGCCCTGCAGCATTACCGGCTTGTCCACGAATCCGAGACGCCGGTGACCAGCGACGGGCAAAAGAGGGTCAAGACCTTCGAGCATGTGCCCGGAGCGGTGGTACAGGGAAGCGCCCCGGCGGGCACGATCGTGTCCGCGGGCGCGGCGATCATGACCAATGAGAACAGGGCATTCGTCTACCGCCAGTCCAATGTAACCGACTCCAGCGGCAAGTTCACCCTGGTGCTCCCCTACTCGACGGAGGGTCCGATTGCAAGCGGCACGAACTTCGACACCAAGCCTCTCGGCCCCTACCAGATCTCGGTGGGCGACAAGACCTACGAGGTAAGAGTGCCTGAGGAGTACGTCCTCAACGGATCGGTCATCACCATATGAAGCTCCTGGAAGAGATGAGCTGGCCCCAGATCGAGGCCGGCTTGAAGGAGACGAGGACCGTGATCCTGCCCGTGGGTGCCACGGAGGAGCACGGGCCTCATCTTCCCATTTTTACGGACACCATCCAGGCCGTTGAAGTGGCAAGGGAGGCGGCGGCACGCCATGATATCTTTCTGGCCCCGTCCCTGCCCTACGGCGTCTGCCGCAGTACAAGGTACTTCCCCGGCACGATCACCGTGGGCCACGATGCCCTGCGCGCCTTTGCCGCGGATCTGCTGCTCTCATTTTACGACAGCGGCTTTAGGAACGTCATGATCCTGACCGGCCACGCCGGAGGGCTGCACATGGCGGCGCTGGAAGAGGCGTGCCAGATGGCGGTGGAGGTACGCGACTTTCGCGTGAGTTTGGTATCTTTGTTCGATCTGATCGACACCAAAACCGTGGAGACGCCCGGCGACGGCCACTCCGGCGAGATCGAGACATCGCTCATGATGCAAATTCGAGGCGATCTTGTGGCAGGAAAGCCGGAAAAGCACTTCCCCAGCCGCCCCAGGTTCCTGATTCAAAAGAACGTGCGCCACCTCATGGGCAACGGCGTCATGGGAGACCCCAGCCGCTCCTCACCCGAAAAGGGAAAGATGTTCTTCGAGATGGCGGTGCAGGGTGTCCTGGAAGCCGTCCGGGAGCTGGAGTCCGACGCGGGAGACAAATGAGCGGACCAGATAACGGATAGTCAGATCAAATGACGGACGGGTGGATCTAACCCTCGACCGCTCTTCTTTTCTTGGTTTCTTATTTCCTTGTGCATTTTTTTGGGCATTCGCGGCCAATTTGTCGGGTGTTCGACAGATTTATAAATCATCAATCTAACCGAAAAAACGTGCCTGAGAAGACAGCAAAATCCTCATTCGTCGATCACAAGATCAGGCTCCTCAAGCCGAAGAGACTAGCTATGGGCATCTTCGGCCACTTAGTCTTTTCTTTCTTTTGATGGCAGGGCGAAAGCACCTGCCATTAGCAAGAATTTGTTCGCTCCGCATCGTGGGATGGTAATATGTTATCCGAGCTTGATATCAAGGTACTGAATGCGATATCTGAAGGGTTGTCCGATCCTCAGAGCATCGCCGATAAGCTGAAGATGAAAGTGGAGACTGTGCGCGCTTCGGCGGATGCTCTAGCCGAGCAAGAGAAGATTAATGTCCACAAATCTGTGATAGAAATTTTTTCCTTGACGGATGAAGGGAAAAAATACGCAAGAGACGGACTCCCAGAAAGAAATCTGCTACAAGATATCGGCCAAGGTATGCCCATGTCCGAACTAAAGGACCCATCGGTTAAGATTGGTTTAGGATGGCTTCGCAAAAAAGGTTGGGCTGTAATTCAAGGAGGTGAAATCAAGCCGGTTGGCTCTGCCGCTAAGGGCAAAGATGAGGCGATTTTAGAGACCTTGCTAGACGGACCGAAGAACGGGGCAGAGCTAGACAGCGATGGTCTTGCCATCCTCAAGAGTCGTGGGTTGGTGACCTATAATAAAAATAAATCTTGGCGTTACGTAAAGCTTGTTGGTCGAGAAGTCGAACTGCCATGGGATAATTATTCATATTTATCAAAAATTACATCAGATGTTATAAAAAATGGAAACTGGGATGGAAAGTATGTTACGCATAATGGCAATCGATATGAATTAAGGCCTTATGATGTAACTCTCGCCGCAGACAAGATCTACCCCGGCAAGAGGCATCCCTACCAGCGGCTCATAGACCGCATGAGAGAGATCATGCTGGAGATGGGCTTCACCGAGATCAAGGGGCAGGTAGTCCAGTCCAGCTTCTGGAACTTCGACGCCCTCTTCCAGCCGCAGGATCATCCCGCCCGCGAGATGCAGGACACATTCTACCTGGACGGCAAGGCGGAGATTCCCGACTACTCCCGCATCAAGGAGATGCACGAGTGCGGCGGGAACACGGGATCGTGCGGCTGGGGCGGGCACTGGAGCCCCGAGATCGCACGCCAGGAGGTGCTGCGCACGCACACCACCGGAGTGACTATCAAGTATTTGCACGACCACCCCCAGCCACCCGTCAAGGCCTTCGGAATCGATCGCGTCTACCGGCGCGAGGCCATCGATGCCACGCACACCCCGGAGTTCGAGCAACTGGAGGGAATCATCATGGACAGGGGCATATCCTTCCGGCATCTCTTGGGCTTCCTGAAGGAGTTCTACAACAAGATGGGCTTTGAGGAGGTTCGCTTCCGCCCCGGCTACTTCCCCTACACCGAGCCGTCCGTCGAGCCGGAGGTCTTCATCGAGGGTCTGGGATGGGTAGAGCTGGGAGGCGCGGGCGTCTTCCGAAAAGAGGTGACAGCGCCCTTCGGCATCGAATACCCCGTGCTGGCCTGGGGCCTTGGCGTCTCCAGGGTGGCCATGCTCAAGCTGGGGCTGAAAGACCTGAGACTGCTGTATCAGTCGGACATCGATTGGCTGCGCCAGACGCCGGTTTCCATCAAGCTCTAAGGAGGATCTATTCATGCCTGTTGTCAGACTTTATTACGAGGATATGGAGAGGCTGATTGGAGCCTCGCGCAAGACCATCATGAGCCGGCTGGCCATGATGGGTGCGGACATTGGAAAGAGAGCGGAAGAGGATCACGTCGACGTCGAGTTCTTCCCGGACCGCCCGGACCTCTACAGTTCGGAGGGCGTGGCGAGAGCCATGCAGGGCTTCCTGGGCATCAAGACCGGGCTGGTGGATTATCCTGTCAAGCCGGGCCCGGTCGTGCTACAGGTGGAGGAGTCGGTAAAAGCGGTTCGCCCGGTGATCGGCTGCGCCATTGTGCGGGGATTGGAATTCACCAGCGAAGCCATCGAATCGCTCATGGGACTGCAAGAGGATTTGCACTGGGGCCTTGGCCGGAACCGGAGAAAGGTGGCCATCGGCGTGCACGACATATCCAGGATCACGCCGCCCTTCCGCTACTTTGGGGCCGATCCGGAGCGAAAGTTCGTGCCTCTCGATTTCACGGAAGAATTGAGCATGCGCGAGATGCTGCAAAAGCATCCCAAGGGAAAGGGCTACGGCCACATCCTGGACGGCTGCGAGCGCTATCCCCTCATCGTGGATGCCAATGATAACGTCCTCTCCTTCCCGCCCATCATCAACGGAGACCTGACGCGCGTTACCGATGATACCCAGGATCTTTTCATCGATGTCACAGGGACGGACAGCATGGTTCACAAAGCCCTGAACATCGTGGTGACATCCCTGGCCGAGCGCGGCGGCAAGATAGAGAGCGTTCTCGTGAAGAGGAGTGAGGGCGATTTTGTCTCCCCGAACCTGAATCCTGTGGCCCGCACCGTTTCGGTTCAGGAGGCCAACGATCTGATCGGGTTTGATCTGAGTGCGGAGGAGCTGGCCGAGTGCCTGAGAAAGATGCGCTTTGACGCCAGGGCGGACGGCTCATCGGTTCATGTGCAGGTCCCCAGCTATCGCGCCGATATCATGCACTCCTGGGATCTCTTCGAGGACGCGGCGAAAGCCTTTGGCTACGAGAAGCTGACGGCGGAGATGCCGGGCACGGTAACGGTCGGCAAGGCGCTTCCCAGCGAGACCAAAAAGGGAGAGATTCGCGAGATCATGGCGGGCCTCGGCTATCTCGAGACCATGCCGTTCACATTGACCAATGAGCGGGCGCACTTCGAATGGATGAAGCGGCCTGTCCTGTCGGGCACGACGCGCGTGCTTCATCCCATCAGCGAGCTGCACACAATCCTGCGCACCTCCCTGCTCTCCAGCCTGCTGGAGATCTTCGCCCTCAACCAGCATCATCCCCTGCCGCAGAGGATCTTTGCCGCCGGGGACGTGGTGGTGGACAGGAAGGTTCGCATGAACCTGGCAGCCGCCGCCATCCACAGCAATGCCGGCTTCTCGGAGATCAGATCGGTGATCGATGCGGTCCTATGCGAGCTGGACCTGGCCGAGAAGGTGACGATAGTGCCTTCCGCGGACGGCGCACTTCTTCCCGGTCGCGGGGCGGATCTCGTGCGGAATGGCCGTACTATCGGCATCTTCGGCGAGATTCATCCGCAGGTGCTGCAGAGCTTCGGCCTGGAGCAGCCTGTGGTGGCATTGGAGCTGGAATGGGGAGTTCTTTAGGGCGCATCTACCATCCTTCGGCCCTTAGACTCCCCTTTTTTTGCAGGGGAGATGCAGAATTCTCGTGAACGCTACAAAGGTTTGGCTGCCATGAAGTCAGGCATTTGGTAAGCTATCCACTCCGAAATGGAGAGGACTTTCGATAGCCCTGAACGGTCCACCGTGGGGTGGTCCGTCCGAGCCTTTAGGTTGGCCTACATGCAACCCAAGAAATGCAATATTCCGAGCAGCGTTGAAATCAGCATCACCAGACCAATTACACGAGAGGCACTTGAAATGTTTCCCTTTTCGGGTTCCGTGTGCGCCACAAGCGTGACATGTCTGGCTGGTATATGCCGGTTCAACCAGAATGATAGGGATCCCAAATTGCAGAGCCTTGTATGTCAAGAATTCCCTGAGCTGATAGAAGGCCCAGTCGTTGACTTTTCGTCTCTGGCTCTTTCCAGCCTTCTGGCTTACTCCGTCTCTGATTCCGGTCAGATCTTCCAGAGCAAGCCTAGCTGGGATCTCATGAGCTCTGGTTACAATTGCCTTGCTGATTTCATGGTTAATTTGTCGTTGATAGCGGCTCTCCTTTCCAGATAGTCGTTGCTGAAGTTCTCGGCACCTTCTTCGAGAACTCCTTGTACCTTTGGAAGCCTTTTGCTGGAGAACGGCTCTCATCGATTGATAGTGTCTCTTAATCTTCTTGATGGTCTCTCCGCCGAACTTCTGATTCTCAGACGTCACGGCAATATCAGTCATGCCGAGATCGACACCGAGAACCTCTTTCGTTTGAATCTGCTCCGGTGCTTCGCACTTAACCTGGATGTTAATGTAATACTCAGACCCTTTCTTGCAAAGTGTCGCGCTGGTTGGCTTGGATCCTCTGAGCCTATCCCGCTGGTAGTTACCAAGAACAAGCTTAATCCTCTGCCTGGACCTGAGAAGGGTCACACTGACTTCCTCATCCACTTCTCGGAAGGCGAATATCCTGGCATCATAATCTATGCTGGTAGGCTCGAAGTTCTTAACAACAGAATGGTCTTTGAGAGCAGCCTTACGGTTGGCTGAAACACGATTGATGGCCCTGACAGCAAGATTAGAAGACAATCCGAACTCAGATCTGACATCCTGGTAAACTATATGATGGATGACCACGCTATTTTTCAGGTTCGCAGGAACTTTTTGATTGATCCTGTTGCACGCATCCGCAAAGGCTTTCAGAGTATCTTCTATCTCGGATACCTGTTCTTGTGTTGGGGCAAGCTTGCATCTTGCGGTCAGCACGAGTTCAGTCATCTTGAGCTAATATCATATATGACATAATATCTAAAGGTTATGCCAAAAAAAGCCCAATTCCACTCGCCCATGAACTGAGCAGGACTTCTTGATGGTTCATTATCTCGTGCCTAATAGAGTGATTTTGGCAGAGCGCATGCGCAGAGTTTAAATATACAAAAATCAAGTCACACGGCGGAATGTCGAGGTCGCCTAGCCTGGTAGGGCGCAGGTTTGCTAAACCTGTTCCGCTACGCGGATCGTGGGTTCGAATCCCACCCTCGGCGCTTTTTAGTTATTAGAGTGCAATTAATGGGTATGATCATGCTCATTGGTTTTTGCAGGACACAATAAGGGAATGCATTAATCCGAGGAAGAGAGAGAATAAAGCAACTTATTTTCGATTTTGTGATAAAATTCTAAGGTATCACTTAAGAATCCTGCTCCGCTAATTGTTCTTCAAATTCAAAGAAAGGATTTATAGAGGCGACCTGCCAAGAAGCGCCTTAGGTTGCGGCACTTCCATAGATGTGCAGGAAGGAAGAAAAATGAAGATCTCAGTAATTGGTGGGGGATACGTGGGACTGGTGAGTTCCACTTGTTTGGCTGAGCTTGGCCATGACGTAGAGATCATTGAGATATTCGAGGACAAGGTCAGGTCCATCAATTTGGGAATCCCGCCGATTTATGAGCAATGCTTGCAGGAAATGCTCTCTCGTCATGCGGGCGGCAGACTGAGAGCGACCACAGATTATGCCAATATCGCCGATTCTAATGTTATTTTGATTTGCGTGGGAACACCGCCGAAGAATGACGGGAGCGCCGACCTGTCCATGGTTGTTGCAGCCAGCATAGCCATAGGAGAGGCGCTTAAAGCGAGCAAAGATTACCACGTCGTGGCCGTAAAGAGTACAGTTCCTCCGGGGACCACCAGGAATGTTGTTATGCCCGCGATACTGGAGCACTCCGGCAAGAGTTGCGGAGAGATCGGCTTCGTCATGAATCCGGAGTTTCTCAGAGAAGGCCTTGCGGTACAGGATTTCATGAATCCAGATCGAATCGTTATTGGGAGTTATGACGAACCCGCGGGAGACCTCTTTGCGCCAATCTATCACGGATTAAAGGCACCAGTGATTCGCACCAGCCTGACGGCAGCGGAGATGATCAAGTATGCGTCCAATGCCTTTCTGGCTACCAAGATCTCCTTCTCCAATGAGCTGGGAAATGTGTGCAAGAGACTTGGCATCGACGTTTATGAGGTTATGAAAGGAGTGGGCATGGACCACCGAATATCGCCCCACTTCCTCAATGCAGGAGCGGGTTTTGGGGGAAGCTGCTTTCCAAAAGATGTGTCCGCTTTGATCCATCTCGCAAAAGATGCGGGCGAGGACCCCATATTGCTCAAGTCGGTGGTCGAGGTGAACGAGCGCCAGCCGATGCGGATCATTGAGCTTCTGGAAAAAAGGATGGGAAATTTGACAGGGAAAAAGGTTGCAGTATTGGGATTGGCCTTTAAGAATGATACCGATGATGCCAGAGAGTCCCGATCCATTCCGATCATTGCCGAGCTGATAGCAAGAGGTGCATTGGTCAAGGCATATGATCCTAAAGCCAATTCCTCCATGAGCAAAATCTATCCTGCGATCGATTATTTCCAGAGCGCATCCGACGCACTGAAGGATGCAGACGCATGTCTGGTTATGACGGAATGGCCAGAGTTCAGAAAACTTGATAAGGAGTTTGATCTGATGAGGGCTAAAGTGATCATCGATGCCAGGAAAGTCCTGACCTGCAAAGACGCAGAAGGAATTTGCTGGTAATTCATGATGCAAAGGTGACTGGATGGTACATGCAAAGGTCAGAAAGGCAGTAATACCTGCAGCAGGCCTTGGAACGAGGTTTTTGCCGCTCACCAAGGCGCAGCCAAAGGAGATGCTGCCCGTGGTGGATAAGCCTGTTATACAATATGTAGTAGAAGAAGCAGTCCACTCCGGGATAGACGACATCCTGATAATAACCGGCAGGAGCAAGAGGGCGATTGAGGATCATTTTGATGCGTCTTTCGAGCTGGAGTATCGCCTGAAGCAGAATGGAAATGAGCGGCTCTGCCAGGAGACGGAAAACCTCTCTAAAATGGTTGACATGCATTACATCCGGCAAAAAGAGCAAAGGGGCCTTGGAGATGCCATTCTCCATGCCAAGAAGCACTGCGACGGAGAGCCGTTTGCGGTTCTATTGGGCGATACTATTACCATCCCCCATAAGGGAGAGAGAAGCTGCACTTGCCAGATGATAGATGCCTTCAACAAGTATGACCGGGCCGTCATCGCCGTCGAGCCCGTTGTGAATGAGAAGATCAAGGATTATGGCATCATCGACGGGAAGAAGATTGAGGATGGCGCTTATACGATCCGAGATATCGTAGAGAAGCCGAAAATCGAAGACGCTCCGTCGAACCTGGGGGCCATCGGTCGATATATTCTCACCCCCGACATTTTCGATCTATTGAAAGATACTCGCCCCGGACACGGTGGGGAGATTCAGCTAACCGATGCCCTGAGAAGGCTGGATGGACCCATAGGTTTGGAAACCCGATGCAGAAGGTACGATATCGGCGATAAGCTGGGATGGATGAAGTCAAGCATCGAGCTGTGCCTAGAACGGGAAGAGTTCGCAGGAGAACTCAAGACATTTCTCAGTCAATTGCTTGCAAATGAACAGAAGTAGCAAGAGTGGATCTTCGTGGCTTGGGACTATAAAACGGAAGTGAAACCAATACAAGAGAACCTCGGGGACATCTCCTTCGAGGGCAAGAGGATTTTGATCACAGGCGGCGCAGGATTCCTGGGGTCCTGGATGTGCGATGTGCTGGCCACCGGGGGTGCGGAGGTCGTATGCGTTGATAATCTCGCCAGCGGCCAAAAATCGAATATCGCCCATCTGCTGTCCTCCGAGAGGTTCAAATTTATCGAGCACGATGTCTCCGTGCCCATCGGTTTCAATGCAGGGAAGCTGGATTTGGTCGTGCACATGGCCAGCCGGGCTTCTCCCTTTGAGTTCGAGCATTTCCCGATAGAGATTCTAAAGGCCAATACCATCGGGCTGATGAATTCCCTGGAGATGGCGAGACACCACGATGCCAGGTTGCTTTACACCTCGACCAGCGAGACATACGGCAACCCGCAGGTAGTGCCGACGCCGGAGAGCTATTACGGCAACGTGAACGCCATCGGTCCGCGAGGGTGCTATGACGAGGCCAAGCGATGCGGTGAGGCTTATGTCACCGCTTACAAAACGCAGTACGGGCTCGACGTCAGGATGGCGCGCATCTTCAATACCTATGGGCCGCGCATGAGATCTGATGGAATCTATGGCAGAGCCATACCACGATTTTTGGATCAGGCTCTGCACAATAGGCCGATAACAGTCTTTGGAGACGGCAGCCAGACCAGAAGCTTCACCTACCTGTCAGACCAGATGGAAGGGCTTCTCAGGCTGGCAGCGCTGGATCGAGCCGGGGGAAGCGTGGTGAACATTGGAAACGACAAAGAGACCACGATCCTGGAATTGGCGAAAACAGTGCTGGAATTGACCAATTCAAGCTCAGAGATAGTTTATTCACCGCTGCCGATGGACGACCCCCTGCGAAGAAAGCCTGTGATAAGCAGAGCCTGGGAGCTTTTGGGTTGGAAGCCCAAGGTGCAGCTTGGAGAAGGATTGGCCAGGGTCATTGAGTGGCAAAGGGCAAAAATTGCCGGAGACTGGAAGGCGGCTTAAGGCGGTCAACACTTTTATTTCTATTTTAATATACCACAACTTCGCCGTATTTTATCAGTTATCATATATTTTTAAAATTGATGTGCCACCTGGATTGTGAATCCTGATTAATGGGTCTTATTTGCCATTTTGTTGCAAGTATCATTGATTATTTCACGATTTACTAAAGTCTATGCATATCGATTATTCATAAGAACACAGCGTAATCTCTATATACAAAACTATTTCAATTAAGTATAATATTTGCTGATGAGGTATCCCGTATGTCCGTCAGAATCACGTCCTTTGCCGCCCTGCTTCTTCTTGCAATAATTGTCTCAGCTTCACCAGTAATAGCAATCTCGATAAGCTGTTCATCGGGCGGAGGCGGAGAATTTGTCTCATCTTCCGAGACCTTTGACCTAGACGACAAAACCGCATTGCAGGAGAGCGTAAGTCTGGACGCAGGGAGCATTTTCAAGTCTCGTCAAGCGGAAGGCTCAGGCAATAACAACATAAGTGAATCGATAGCGGGAACTGATTATTCTCTGGAAAATAATATTCAAAGCTCCGGGTCCTTCAGCACATCAACACTCGTATCAGCCACATCGGATTCAGGAAGCCTCAGCCAGGATGTCGCAGGCATGGGCAGCATGAGCGTTTCAGTATCCAGCATTGAAGGATCAAGCGAAGCCAGCCAGGCAGCGAGTGTCTCCTACGGCGCTCTGGACAGCGTGCAGGCCATCGCGGCAGGTGAGGGTGTTTACACTGCGCAGAGCACAGGCATGGCAGGGCTGGAAGGGAGCATTCTCTCCGGAGCAGTGGGGAGCGAGAACGTGATGGGCGCGACGGGAACGTTCACGGGAGCCGGATTGCTGGAAGCGAACCTTGCGGCGTCTATATCAGCCGAGACTGGCCGGGCATCGGCGAGCGGAACGGCTGATTTGGATGGAACAACATTGATCGACAGCAGCTCGTTCGATGCCGTGTCCTCCCAGAGCCTCGGGATGGGCTTGGAAGGTCTGCGCGACGTGGGTGATGGGGATATAGGAAGCTTTGACGTGAATGTGCTTAATTTAGAGCAGCAGGACACGGCAGACGATCTCACCTCACAGAGCGCGGCACTTCAAACAGCCGGTGGTTCAGCATCATCTTACAAGCTGACAGGATACAAATGGCATCAGAACAATCCTCAGATTCAATTGTACCTGAATACGAACAATGCACCATCCGGAATTACAGCCGTCAACTCTCAGGCGGCAATAACCGCGGCAGCCAATACATGGGATGATGCAGTAGCCAAAAATATATTCGCAGACGGCACCACCGTGATAATTGACAACACAAAAATCGTGGACAATCCCTTATCTTCAATTCCTGTGAGCGATGGATATAATGTGCATGGTTGGGCAAACCTGGGCAGCAATTACCTGGGAATGTGCCGCTGGTGGTCCAATGGAGTTGTAAAAGACGGTTACAAATCCATTCTGGAAGCCGATATCTGGTATGCATCCGACAAAGCCTGGACTACGGATTTGAGCAAGGCCACTGGAAGTACTTTCGACCTGCAGAGCGTGGCAGTACATGAGCTTGGGCACACGATCGGCATGGGAGATATCTATCCTACATCCAGCGACTTTGCGCAGGTGATGAATTCGTATGATGGCGCGCAAAGGGTGCTGGGGAACGGGGATCTTGCAGGGGCGCAGATAATGTATGGTAGTGGTTCTGAATATACTTGGTTGTCAATAGGAGATGGAACATTCGATGTCAAATCTTTTCTTCCTTGGGATGGCTATCCGATAGACACTGGTAACTGGGTTAGTGGCGATATTGATGGGGATGGAACGACAGATCTTATTCACATTATCGGCGAAAACTATGTGTATTCATGGCTTAGCAAAGGAGACGGGACCTATGATGTTGAGAAGTTCTCTCCTTGGTCATCGTATGTAACCTCTATTGGAAATTGGCAAATTGGAGATCTCAATGGCGATGAAAAATCGGATCTTCTTCATTTAACGGGAGGGAGTACTGAATATTCCTGGATTTCAAAAGGAGACGGGACGTTCAGTATGGCCTCATATTCTCCTTGGTCATCGTATGTAACCTCGATTGGAGATTGGCAAATTGGAGATCTCAATGGCGATGGAAAATCGGATCTTCTTCATTTAACAGGAGAGAGTACTGAATATTCCTGGATTTCAAAAGGAGACGGGACGTTCAGTATGGCTTCATATTCTCCTTGGTCATCGTATGTAACCTCGATAGGAAATTGGCAAATTGGAGATCTCAATGGCGATGAAAAATCGGATCTTCTTCATTTAACGGGAGGGAGTACTGAATATTCCTGGATTTCAAAAGGAGACGGGACGTTCAGTATGGCCTCATAT